>JAABUJ010005691.1_pt1 | contig 12348 bp, 10 predicted proteins | sample 5559131 | NCBI WGS metagenome assembly JAABUJ01 (sample SAMN10711875, study PRJNA513366) | rock metagenome | isolation source: Antarctica rocks | place: Antarctica: Victoria Land, Mt New Zealand nord | collected 2016-01-07
AGTGCACCGCCACGCACCGGCGTTCCCCGGCGGTGCGCACCGTCATCAGCGGGGCAAGCGCCCCGAACGGCAGGCTGAGCCCGGACATCATCACCGTGTAGGACACGGTGGCGTACCCGTCGTGGTAATAGACCCGCTCGGTGTTGGTGGCCCGGTTCGGACCGGCCACTGCCATCGGCAACCCGCCCTGATCGGTGAGGTGGCGGCGGGCCACGGCCCCGGCATCGGCGGGGCAGAACCCGGTGCGCAACGCCTCCGCGACCCCTTCCCCGGTCAGCCATTGCGGGGCGTCGACGCCCATCGCGGCCAGCGGCTCGGTCAACCCCGTCAGGGAGGGGTACAACGCGTATCCGCGCCCGGTGACTCCACCACCGCCGTCCTTGGCTCGGGCGGCGAGGGTGGATTCTTTCGCGGACACGTGCAGGAACGCCTCGGTCAGGACCGACGCCGCCCCGGTCATCCGAGACATCTGCTCCGCCGAGGTGGCCACTAACTCCGGGACATCAGCGACCCGGTTCTGCTGCCGGTAGGCGGTGTAGCGGGTCCCGTCATCGGGCACCGTGCGCAGATACAGCGAAAATCGGTTGACCCGTCGGGAGGCGTTCAGGCCGACCGCCAGGTTGCCCATCGCGTCGCCCAGGGCGGCGCACTCCGCGGTGGAGATGAGCCCCACCCCGCTGAACGTCAGCCGTGCGGTGGCCCCCCACCGGTCGTCCACGGTGTCATGGGTCAGACACACCCGCCCGTGCTCACCCAGGACCGGACCGTCCAGCAGCCGGAAGCGGGTCAGGACCCCGGGCAGGTCCGGGTCGGTGGGGGTCACCGGGAGCCCCGCGGCGGCCTTGGACTGCCACGCGGACCAGCCCGCCGCAGTCCCGGTGGTGTGGCGTACCCAGTGGGTCAACCAGGTCACCGCCACCCGCCCCTTGATGGGGACCGTGGCCAGCAGGACGATGAGCACCGCGACCGGCAACCACATCAACGCGAACCGGTATTTCTGGGCGCTCATCGCCCCCACCACCGGCACCCAGGCGGCGGTGCACACCGCCAGCTGCACCGCCGAGAGCCCAAAAACCCATCCAAGGCGTTCCTTACGGAACCCAGCTGCTGCCGTCATTGCGTTGTCCTCCTCCTCGTTTCCCGGTGATCTGTGCACCACCGGAGCTGACCGTCCTCACCGACTGCGTTGCGGCGCGTGGCGTTCACACCGCGGCGGCCGCCGCCGCGTCTCCCGCACCACCCGCAGCGCCACCCCCACTTCCGCCGGCACCACCTCCGGAGCTGCCTGCACCCCCGCCACCACCGCTGCGGGCGGCATCGTTGGCGAAGGGCTGCGGTGCTGGTGCACCACCGGATGAGCCGGGTGGCGCACCCGGTGCCTGCGCCCCGTCACCGGCACCACCCGCTGAGCTGGACGGCGCGGGGTTCTGCTCCCCACTACCTCCACCAGCAGGTGTCGGCGGTGCCGGCATCTGCTCCTGCTGGGCACCCGAACCAGCCCCCTGCTCGGCGGGTTGCTGGGCACTTGAACCAGCCCCCTGCTCGGCGGGTTGCTGGGCACTTGAACCAGCCCCCTGCTCGGCGGGTTGCTGGGCACTTGAACCAGCCCCCTGCTCGGCGGGTTGCTGGGCACTTGAACCAGCTCCTTGCTCGGCGGGCTGCTGCGAGGGCTGCTGGGATGCGCCGGCGGCGTCCGGCGTCGGCGCCGAGTCCGTACCCCCTTCTCCGGGGACGTCCGCCGGGGCTGTGGCCGCGACATCGTCCTGCTGCACCGCGTGCGCGTCAGCGGTCTCACCGGTGCCGTTCGCACCTTGCTCGTCCCCGCCGGGTGCCTGCTGTTGCCGGTCGGTGTCCGTTCCGGGGGTGTCGCTCCCCGTTTCGGCGCTGGCCGGCTCGTTAGCAGTACCGCCCGTCTGGGCACCGCCCCGACCCGTGGTACCGGTGCTGCTGTCTCCGGCACCGGTGCTGTCCCCGGTCCCGGTGTCGGTGGAGGACGATGCGTCGCTGTAGCGGGCGTCGGTGCTGGACTCCATCGAGGAGGTGCTGTCCGAGCCGCTGACCATGGAGGTGACGGTGTCCGTGGCGCCATTCACGGCGTCCTCCGCGCCGCCCTCGCCCCACCCGCTCTTGAACCCGTCGGTGGCTTTCTCCGAGGCGAACGCAAACAGCCGGAACAACGCCAACGGGGCGAACAAGGCCACGAACAGGACCGCGAGGCCGACGATCAGGGCCACGAGGCCTTGACCACCGCCGGCGATGCCGACCCCGAGGGCCAGGGCCAGGGCCATCACCGGTTTCATGGCGATGGCGGCCATCATCCAGTGGGCGGTTTTCCAGTACCAGCTGGCGGTGTTGCCCGAGAGCAGTCCGGCGGCGGTGATGGGGATGACCGCCGCCAGCAGGTAGATCGTGGCGGCGCGCATGACGTTTTCGAACGCGAAGCCCAGGCCGATGGGGATCACCCCGAACAGCGACATCAGTGCCAGCGCCCCGCCCTTGACCGCGTTGGCGGTGACGTCGGAGAACCCGGTGTGGGTGAACGCCTCGTCGAAGTTCGCTGAGGACAGCCCCTTGCTCAGGATGAAGCTGGTGAACGCATCGGAGAGGGCGAGAAGGGAGGCGAAGGCGCCGATCGACCCGGCGAGGGCCACCCCGAACTGGCCGATGCCGCGCACCGCCCGCAGCACCCCACCGCGCCCTTGGAAGGGGACGGTGGCCAGGGAGAAGTAGAAGATGCAGCCGGCGATGGCCAACCCGATGGGCAGGGTCACCGACCACACCGCGGCCATCGGCCCGGAGTGCACGTCGAGGTTGACGCTGCCGAACTTGTCGGCCAAGCCCACCCCGGCTTTGAGGATCTCCAGACCCGCAGCCCACAGCCATTGGGACAACGCGGTGAACACCCCACCCGCGAGGTCTTTGACGCCGCCGCCGAGGACGTTGCCCAGGGCGCTGAAGGGGTCAGGCATCCCCGCTCACCCCCCGGTACCCGGCGGTGACCGCTTCCTCGGTGCCCGGCCACGCGCAGCTCGCCGCACTGGGCAGTGCGGTGGGGCTGATCCGCCACCGCCCCTGGACCCAGCGCATCCCTTGGCAGTCACCGAGGCCGACGCGGCGCGCGGAGGTGGTGGTGATGACGCTGAGTTCCCCGAGCACGCAGGGCACCACGAAGTTCCCGTCGTCTGCGGTGCCCTTGATCAGCCCGGCGTCGACTTGGTAGGTGGAGGTCAGCCCGTCTACCGGGCCGGTGGCGTCCAGGCCGCCGGTGCGCCGGGCCGCACGGGCGGCCCGGACCAAACCCACCGCTCCCGATGCGGGGGCACCGGGTGATGCCAGTTCCTGCCAGGCCAGCTCAAAGGCGGCGGGGTCCAAACCCTGCATGCCCGTCTCATCGAGTGCTTTCAGCTGGGCCAACGCCCCTTCCGGGGTGTGCGGGAAGCCTTGGGGGACCGCCCCGGTCCGCACGGTGGCCGGAGGCAGGGCGATCGCCGCTCCCGCGGTGCGCGGGCTCAGGGTGTGCGGTTGGGCCGCTTCCACCGAGAACGCCACCATCGGCTTGTTCGCGACCGCATCTTCCGCGGTCGTATCCCAACTGCTGCCCCCACCCGGCGGGGTTGATGGGCCTGCCGATGGCGGTGTTGGCCGAGCCTGCCCATCCGTCGGGCCGGGTGCCGACGCGGCCGAGCGGGTGCTGGCCCCGCCCAGGGCGAGGGCGGCGATCGCGGCGACCGCGAACAGCACCACCACCACGAGCACCGCCCCAACGGCGAGCAAGGTGGCCGCCCGTGTGCGTGGGGTGTCCGTTGCAGGGTGTTCAGCGTTGCCCATGTCAACCTCTCTCTTCCTGTGCCTCGCCCGGCTACGAGCTGGGTCAGTTGCCGCTGGCGAAGGCGTTGAGCAGGGCCACCCCGGTGCCGGAGAGGATCGCCACCCCGACCGCGGAGAACATCAGGCCGATCCCGATCTTGTGGGCGCCACGGTGATCGAGCAGGCGGCCACCGGCCAGGCAGCACAGGCCGCCGAAGAACGCGGCGGAGCACCCGTAGATGGCGATCCACTTGAGCATTCCGCCGATCTTCAGCAGCTCGTTACCGCCGTTGGGCTGGGTGGGGGTGAAATCAGGCACCTGGGCGTAGGCGGTGACCGCCAACGCGGACATCAGCGACACGGTGGCGAGCAGCGTCACCACGACCCGAGCAACTCCTCGGCCCCGCCGGGATCCCGCATCGGATGCGGAGGATTCGGGTGCGGAGGAAGAGACGGTCATGAGGGTTTCCTTTCCTACGGCCGCGGTAGGGCCCGCGATGCGGTTTTCGGTGGATGCGCCCGGGTACTCGCCGACGGCGGTGGGCGGTGCTGCGTTGTCGTGCCGAACAGGGGCCACCGCGGTGTCCCCGGCGTGCAGGTGGGGTGGTGCGGTGGCGGTTGTCTCGTGGCGGTCGCACAGGGCGGACAGGTTCCCGGTGAGGGTCCGGGGTCGCACCCCGGTCGGGGTGCGTTGTGCCCCGCACCGCTGACACGGCACTGCTTGCTCCCGCGCCCGCCGAACCGTGCCGGTGTTGGGCACCGCACCGCCGTGGGCGTCGTTCAGAACTTCGGTGATCGCCGGTGGAGTCATGGTTTTCCGTTCCTCTGTGGTGCCGCGGTATGCGGCGGGTCCTGTGCGGGCGTTGGGGTTAGTGGGAGCGGCCTGCGATGGGGTCGCCGATGGGGCCAATGTCCGGCCACACGCCGCCGTTGAGCGCGTAGACCGCCCACGCCGCCGTGGCGACGATGGCGGCGCCGAGGAGTAACCCCACCGCGCACCTCACCAGCGCGGCCCAGCGCAGCGCCGGTGGTGGGTCGTCGTCCTGCGCGTGCGGCTCGTGATCCGCCTCTGCTGGTGCCTGCGTTGGGCCGGCCTGGCGCACTGATGTGCGGCCCGCCTCGCCCACGACCGCAGCGAGCGGGGTGTAGGACTCTGGGGTGTCCCCGGTGACCGTCACGGGCTTGGCGGCGAGTGCCCAGGCCGCGACGGCGGTCACTGCGGCGGTCTTGGCGGTGTGGTGGGTGCTGGTCATGGTGTGGTCTCTTCCTGTCGTGTGCTCGTGCGGCGGAGCAGCGATTTCCGGGTGGTCGGTCGGGTCGTCGCCGATGCTGGAGCGTTGGCGAGCAGGTCCCAGCGGGTGAGTAGGGGAGCAACCGCGTGCTGCGCGGGGGCGGGGGTCGGTTCGGTGCTCACGCCCCGCTCGGCCACGTTCCGGTCGGTGGGCAGGCACACCGCGTGCTGCAGCAGCGGGGTGAGGGCGTTCCCGGCGACAGCACGCACGGCCGGCGGCAGCTTCTTCGCGCCCATCACCACCACTGAGGTGACCTCGGTGGCCCCACCGCCGGATGTCCAGGCCGCCAGGCGGGACAGGAGTTGTTCGGTGTGCCGGGCGGCGGGCATGCTCGGGCGCAACGCCAGCACCGGTCGCGGTGTCGGGGTGCCGTGGCGCAACCATCCGCCCGGTCCCTGCAGGGGCATCGCGGCAAGCGCCCAGGCGTCCCAGCCGATGTCGACGACGGTCACGTCGACCGCCCCGTCCGGTGGGGTCCAGTACTGGGGGGCGGGCACCATCCCCGCCGAGCGGACCGGGGCACCGGTGTACTCCAGGCGAGCGCAGCGAATCGGTCCCCGCTCCGACTGGCGGATCCCCACCGACCGGTGCGGGCCGGGGAGGCGGGGACCGTCGTCGGTGGTGGCATCAGCCAGCCCACTGCGCAGCGGATCGGCGGCGTCGACCAGCAACACCCGGTGACCCTGAGCGGCCAGCGCGTCGGCCAGCACCGCCGCCAGCACCGAGGCACCGCCGCCCGGGTGCCCGGCCAGGACCGGGATCACCGTCCCGAACGCCGTCCAGTCAGCGGGGGCACTTGAGTGCGGGGACAGTGCGGTGCGGGTGCAGGCGGCGAGGCAGTCCGCGGTTTCGGTCTCCGTCGCCGTCCCAGCCACCTCGATCTCGCTGTCGGTGCCCGTGCGGGTGCGGGCCCGGATAAGTGCCCCGGCCGCCGCGGCGGCCGCACGCACCTCAGCGGCAGCAGCCACGCCAGCCGTAGCTACGTCTGTGGTTGCTACGTCTACAGGCGGCGGCGGTGTGACCTCGGGTGGCTCGGCGGCTGCGACCGCGGTCGGGCGCATGGTGCTGGGTTGCGGTGGTGTCGTGGGGTGCTCGGTGAGCAGCTGCTCGAGGTAGGAGCCGCGGCGGCTGCCGCTGCGGGAGCCGGCGGTCGGTGGCGCGTTCACGGGGGGTGCGGCGCTCATGACGCGTTCCGGTGCGGGCGTGCCGCCAGGGTGTCGCCCTGGGTCACCGCGTGCGGTGTGCAGGCCAACACTGCACCGACCCGATTGATCACCGCCGCGCTCGACATCGTGCGCAGCTCGTCCAAGGCGTCACACGCCCGCCAGGCCGGCCCCTCCAGGAACGCGGCGAGTTCGGCGTAGGTGTCGCGGTCGATGGGCTCCGCCGCCAGCGCTGCGGCCAGGTTTGCCACCCGGATGCGGGTCAACGCCACGACCTCTTCGGCGTCGGTCAATGCGACGGGATTTCGACGGGTCATCGGTGGCCTCCTTTTTTGGCTCACCTCTCTACGTGCAAAACGGCCCGCGTTTAGCCACCGTTCGCCGAAAAAAGTTCAAAAAAGTTTCGCTACGCCGCGGCGAACGCCCGCCGGGCCGCGACCGTGAGGGCCGCCTCCGCCTGGGTGCAGCGGTGCGCGACCGTGCGCTGCGCCAGTCCCCACTGCCCACCGAGAACCCGCGTCGGCACCGGGGTGGTGGCCGTGCCGTCACCGGGTGGGGTGGGTGAGGACCAGCGGGCCAGCAGGAGCGTCGCCTGCTCCTGGCTGACGTGGTGCGCGGTCACCGCCCACGACAACAAGCGCACCAGTTCCTCCGACGCCTGCGGGCCTCCTGGCCCCGGAGGGATGAGGTCGGCGGGATCAGTGGGGATCGCCCGCCCGGTGCACCGGGGGTGAGCGTCATGGGTGCGCAGGCTCTGTCTGAGGACTTCGGCGTCGAGGTTGGCGGCGATCCGCTGGCGACGCTCCAGCGGGAACGTGCGGACCTGCTCCCACAGGCACCCAGCGACGGTGGTGTGCGCGTCGGCGAGGGTCACCGCCCGCCCACAGCGCCGGGCCGCGGCCACCAACTGACCCACGGTGCGCTGCGCGGCGGGCAGCATCCGGGCGGCGACCAGCTGCGCCGCCACCCGCGACGGTGAGCCTCCCGACCCCGCCACGCTCAGCAGCGCGTGCAACAGGGTGTCGCTGCCCGCGTAGTCACCGACGCCCTCAGTGCGGTCCAGCTCGACAATCAACGCGGTCACGGACGGAAACTCCGCGAGGCGCGGCTCCTGCTCACCCCAGTGGGTCAGGGCGGCATCCGCAGCACCGCAGGCGCACAGCCGTGCCCAGTCGGTGGCAAAGGACTCCAGAACGGTGGTGCTCATCAGGGTGCTCCCAGCGGTGCGGCGGTGGCGATGCCGTCACGCTGCGTGGGCGACCTTTACCCAAACGTGCCCCGAATCGTTGATCCAGGAAACGAACCCCAAAAACTTTCGTCGTCTTCGCGCGGTACCGCCGCTGCCCGGCTCATCGCACCGCTGCCGGACCTTTCACCTGCAGGTCAACGCCACAATCACGACTGCGCAGGTGGGTGGATAACGCCGCCGCGCCCTGGGATCACCGGCGCACCCGGGAGCCCCGGCAAACGAGGGGGTGAAAGGTTGCACCAAACCTTTCACCCGCAGGTCAAGAGCCTGTCGACCGCACCTGCTGGGGACGGGAAGGAGGGAACACAGCACCGTGCTCGTCACCGTTGCCCCACCCGCGGCAACACCCAGAATGGCCGTGCAAGTGGGCGGTGCGCTCAGTGCTGAGGTACCGCCAGGTAGAGCGCCACCACCGCGCCCAGAACCATCCACGGCCCCAACGCGGTGCCGCTCATGCCGCTGACCTGACCCGCCCGCCGGGCCACGGTGCACCCGAGGATCCACAGGAAATGGGTGGCCGCGGTGACCGCGATGGCCGCGATCAGTGCGGGCAGCGACGTCCACCCCAGCACGACACCGAGCCCGGCGGCGAGCTTGATATCGCCCAACCCGAGTGCGGTGGCAACAGGTAGGGGCGCGGTCCCCGCCTCCGCGCCCCGTGGCTTCCCGGTCGGGGTGAACAGGGCGATCGCCAACAGCACCCCGGCGTATCCGACACCACCCAGCACGGCGCGCACCGCGCTGCCGGGCACCCCGGAGGCGGTGAGGATTCCCACCGCCACGGTCGCGGTCACCACCAGTCCGTAGGTCAGTTCGTTGGGCAGGCGTAGCTCGCGGGCATCGATCATCGCCGCAGGAATGCCGAAGACCAGCAGCAGCAGGGCAGGGATTTCCGCGGCGGTGAATCCGCGCACCAGGAGGAGGAAAACGGGGACGGCGGGCAGCAGCAGGAACACTGGTAGCCGGCAGGGTCCCGGCGTGATCCGGTGCCCGATCCATCCCGTCCGCGGGGTGCACGCGAGTGTGCGAGCCAGCACCCACATCAGTGCGGTGAGGGCCACGCCTACCCCACCGGCCACGCCGAGCGTCCCCGCGGTGGTGGTCATTGGCCGGCGGCGCGGGCGGCGCGGTGGCGGGGGTCCAGGAGCTGCTCCAACAGCTCGATCGTCGCCGGCTGCATGTCCACGTCGTTGGACTCGGTGATCCGGTGCAGCCGCTGCGCCGCGGTCCGCACACCGTCGAGGTTGCCGCCTGCGTACTCGGCGCGGAACAGGTCGCGGTAGAGGACCTCGTTGTGCGGTTCGCAGCGCAGACCCCGCAACGCGGCGTCGCGGGCCTTGCCCGGGTCGTGGGGCAGCCATCCGATCGCGGCGGCATGGGCGACGTCGGCGATGCGGTTGATCATTTCCCGGCACTCCACGGGTGCCCACCGGTAGTCATCGGCCAGGGCGCCGGAGAACGGAATGCCCCGGACCATCGCCAAGGCGGCGTCGAGCCAGAACAGCCCGGCCGGCCCTTGGTGCAGGCCGCGGGTGACCGCGGTCTGGAACCGTCGCCAGTCCGATCGGATCACCGGCTCCAGCTGGTACCGGTTCCCGCGCACGTTGGGCACGTACTCCCTCCCGGAGGGGTCGGCACCGAACCAGGTCCGCAACTGGGACATGCGGGAGCGCCTCGTGCTATCAGCCCACGGCTCGCCCTCCCGCCCAAGGTCGCGGGACACCTCGGCCGCGCTGCGGCCCGGGTTCAACACCAGATACACCGCCAACTCCAGAACCTTGCTGGTGCCCTTGGTGTTCTCCGGGTACGGGGCGACGTTGGCGACCTTGATCGGTCCGAGGACCTGAATCTCGGGGGCACCCGGGTCGATGTGCAGCAAAGTCGCCAGCTCGGCGCGTTCGGCCTCCGAGGGCTCCGGGACCGGCACACCTTCGCTCTCGCCCTCCCGAGGCGGTCCTATCGCCACCCCGGTGGGCTCCGGAGGGATGGCCTCGGCGTCCGGGCCGGGGACCTGCTCGGCAGAGTCGGTGGCCGCGAAATCGGCGATCAGCGTGTTGCGGTCGGCGGTGGTCAACCGCTGCAACGCCACCACCTGCTCCAGCACTGGCACCGCGGTGGTTCCCGCCTCCGGCACGCCCACCACCCACGGGCCGGGCAGGGGGGCCACGTCCCCGTTGGTGGCGGTGATCACCGCCGCCAAATTGGTCTGCCCGGTGGTGGCCGCGGCCAACCGTTCCCGCTGCTCGGGGGTGATGGGTTGCGCGGTGAGGACCACCTCGGGGATCCAGGCCGCCTCCGCGACACCACGAACCCGGGCGTCGACCGGTGAACTCGCCGCGTCCTCATCGAGGGCCGCGACGACGTCGGTGTGGTGGCGTTCCAGGCGGGTCAGGACCTCATCGAAGGTGTCGGCGTGGCGCAGCCGGTCCCCACCGAGGTAGCGGACCAGCTCCGCGGACAGACCGACCACCGTCACCTCGAGGTGGTCGGCGAGTCGTGATCCGGCGAGTTCGATCGCCATCGCGGAGAGCACGTCGAGCACGTCGTCACCCGCACCGGTCAGGGTCATCGCACCGGCTCGTTCCAGGTCGATCAGCACCAGCGCCCCGCCATTGTTGTGCCCAATGGTCACCAACGTGGGAAACGGCGCCGGAACGTCGGTGTCGTGTTCCACCGTGTCGTCGGGGTCAAGCACCCACTGGGTGGCGGCGGGACCAACCGTGAACGGGCTTGATGGGGTCGCGGGTTCGGTGAGCAACAGGGTGATCGTGGAGCCGAGGACCGCGCCGATGACGTCGGGCAGGTCCGCCCCCGGTGATCGGGCCGCCCACGTGCGCAGCGCCGCGTTGAGCAGGTCCACGGTCGGCGGGTCCTCGGTGGCCCGCAGCGCCAGCTCGAGGCTGCTGAACTCGGTCGGGCCGCTCAGGCGCTGCCCCGGGCGACGCCGCCGGGCTTGCACCATCCGCCGTGCCCCCAGCGCGGCCAACACCCCCGCCGCCAGCATCCCACCGAACGCGCCGTAAGTGGACACGGTGCTCCAACCGGCGTTCACCTGAGTGTGTCTGATCGGCGTCGCGGTCCGCGTTGCCGGTGCCTGCGGTGCGGCCGTAGGGGTGGGCTGCTGGGTCACCGGTGCCGGAGTTGGTTGGGTGGGTGGCGATGCTGGAACCGGTGGTGGCGCAGGCACCGTCGGGGGCGTGACCGGCGGTGCGGGAGGTGCGGGAACAGCACTGCTGGCGGGATGCCCGTCGGGTATCTCGACCCTCCACCCCACCTGCAATTGGTTGGGGTCGGATAGGTGCTGTCCGTCAGGCTGGGTGACCGACTTGGTGGCCTCGGCGAGGGTGTTCCACCGGGCGGCGTCCCCGGTGTAGGCGGCGGCCAACCCCGACAGGGTGTCTCCCGGTTGCGCGGTCACCTCGGTCATCCCGTTCGCCGTGCTGGTGGGCACGTTGGTGGCGTCGGTGGGCAACTGCAACACCCACCCCACCGGCAAAGTTGGGTTGTCACTGTTCAGTCGCTGCCCGTCGTGCTGCACCCGGTCGGTGTTCAGGGTGGCGATTTCCTTCCACCGCAGGCCGTTGCCGAGGTGTTTCTCCGCCAACTGCCACAGCGAGTCCCCGCGCACCGTGGTGATCAACGGCCCACCGGCCACTGGTGGTGTCGGCGTCTGTTCGGTGGGTGCTGAGCTCACCACAGCGCTGCTGGTGGTGGTGGTGTCCGCGAGGGGGGTGACATCAAGGTCAGTGGTGGGGAGTTGATCGGCGCGCAGCGACAGCGACTGGCTGCTCACCGGGGTCCCCGCGTGCAGGGTGGCTGCCGACGCGGTGGCGTGGGTGGCCGGGGAGCTGAGCACGATCAGCCCCAGCAGCACCGCCGCCCCGCCTTGTGCCCACCCCAGTGTCGGGATCGAGGGAGCCTTGAATTTCCCGATCAGCGCCACCGCTTCGATGAGCGTCGACAGGGCGAAGCTGGCCCAGGCGTAGAGGCCGATGAGCACGAGTAACGCCATGATGAGCTGCCCGCTGCCGCGGGAGAGGAAATCCGACCACAGCTGTGCTGGGTGGCTGCTCATCGTGGGTAGGAAATCGGGGCCGACGGCGATCCGCCCGGCCACCAGTAGCCCGATCGGCAGCCCCACGAGCAGCACCAGCAGAACCACCGCGCCGACCAGGGCCCGCAGCATTCGGCGCACGTCAGGTCCCCTTCGCGTAGAGGACGCGGGCGTCCGCGGTGCCGGTGGTGGTGAAGTGATCGATGCCGATCAGGGCCAGCACCTTCGTCGGCTCGGTGATGGTGGCGGTCACATGGATGCCGTCCGCGCCCTCGGCGGTGACGACCCCGGGCACCTTCGCCGCGCCCAGGTAGGACTGGGCGGCGGCAACGCCCTGGGCCACATCCACGGTGGCACCACCCGCGGCGGGGGCCGCGGCCTGGGTGCCCGCCCGGGCCGCTTCCTGGGCGACCGCATCAGCCCGGTTCACCGCCGACGCCTTCGCGCCGCCGTCGACGACCAGCCCGAGGAACAGGGCTGCGGAGGCCATCAGCCCCGCGGTCAGCACCGACACCGACGCCCCCGACTCCGGGCGCGCACTCAACCGTCGCCAGCGACGCCCCCACAGCCCGGTCATGCTCGTGTGGGAAGTCTGTTGTGTTCGTGATCTTCGAGTGGTTCTGTATTGCTGCTGGTGAGCAGGCCAACGAGTTGAAGCCACCCTCGAGCAACTATTGACGTCTCGTCATGATTCCTGAATGATCGTGGATATTCTCGGTTCATGATCAGTCCTTGGGAACTGGTGGGTGGCCATGGCTCTGGCGGTGGTGCGGTCGTTGGGAT
>JAABUJ010005694.1_pt1 | contig 12346 bp, 10 predicted proteins | sample 5559131 | NCBI WGS metagenome assembly JAABUJ01 (sample SAMN10711875, study PRJNA513366) | rock metagenome | isolation source: Antarctica rocks | place: Antarctica: Victoria Land, Mt New Zealand nord | collected 2016-01-07
CCCGAGGTGCTGGACCGGCTCGGCGAGTGCCTGAGGGGGCACTTCGACCTCGAGCACTCCACCTTCCAGCTCGAGCGGTCGACCCATGTCGACCACGAGGCAGTACTGCACCTGTGACCGGCCGGTTGAGACTGCTGGGGATAGTTGGCCCCAGTCCACGCTTGGCTGGCTGGACCTAGTTGGCCCCGTTGCTGGCTGTACTTGGCCCCGCGCGACCGGTTGGTCCGCTTGCCTGTTCACTATGAGTTACGCCGGCAAGCCTCTGGGATGCTTCGGCAAAGCCGCACTGCCACGGACAAGGACCTGCGGGATAGGCGTCCGGTTCACGGGCTGCCAAGGCGCGGGGAGACGCTTTTTGCAGTCTTTGGTGGGTCGGTCGGGTGGTTGATTGCTCAGGAGGAGGGCTAGCCGAACAGCGCCTGCCCGGCCTGTACCAGGCCGTCGTAGGTGCCGGTCCCGGCAACTCCGAGTAGGACTGCGACGACAGCGTTACCGAGTTGCTTGACTCGGTGCGGGTCGCTGGTGGCAGGGTCGCCGCTTCGTTCGCGGAGCATTTCGGCGTTTCCCAAGATGACCGCTCGTTCATTCTCCGACAGGTTGGTATCTGCCGTCACTGCCGCGGTCACCTCGCGTGCCCACGCGTTCGCATCCTGAGCCGACACGTTGACCGTCTGGTTCACGTTGCTGCTGGCCGCCGCAACATTGCTGTTGATCATGTCCCCGTAGATGGTCACCTGTGTGAGCGGCGGAAAATGCTCGGTTTCCTCCTCCGGCGAGGAGATGAGCCGTTCGACTTCGACCACTCCGTAGTGGCCGATCATCAGGTGCTGGTCGGTCGGACCCATTGTCCATATCACCTCGATGAGGTACTCACCTTCGAGGTATTTCAGCAGCGCCCGCAGAGCGTCGCGATCAGGCATGGGGAGACCGGCCAGGGCGAACACCTCGCTGGCGCTCGCAATCGCCGTCTCGTTGCCATCGGTGTCCTCGTACAAGGCACGCATGAACGCTGCTCGTTGGGCTCGCCTGTCGTTGAGATCCACGCGGTCAACGTAGACGAATCAGGGTTCCATGCCTGTTTTGCCTGCAGCCCAGAGGAGACCCCCGATGACAAGGGGCGCTGTACCTGTCGAGCACTGGACCTCCTGCACGACGTCGTGCTTGTCTCCGTCGACGGTGACGGCAGCTAACGCACCGTTCACCAGCGGGGCGCGCGAGGGCCAATCTCCAGGTCGGACACGACCGGGCGGCCCGGTCTTGTCAGGGTTCGCGAGATCTGCTCCCGGTAGCCGTCGATGATCGCCGCAAACCCGGGCAGGGTGCCGTTGGTGACGTGCCGCCGGAACTGGATGCTCGTGTTGCGTAGCCGGGTGCGGCTGGCCTCGTCGTCGGGGACGAGCCGGAACGCAGGTGACAGGAACGGGTCGCCGCCCGTGAGGTCCTCCCAGACGATCTGGCTTATGACGAGTCGGCGCAGGTCCCAGTCGGGCTGGCGGCCGTCCCGTTTTTGCAGCGGCTGGAGGGTGGCCCTCAGGGCGGTCCAGCCGTCATCGGAGACGGTCCAGTCGGCGAGGGCGGCACGCCGGGCCACGTAGTCGATGTGTGGGCTGTCGGCGAGGGTGCGGGCGAGCGTGTCGAGGGTTGTGGTGTAGGCGTTGGTTAATTCGGCTCGGGCGAGTTGTTGCTGGAGGCGGGCGACGGCGCTGTCGATGGTGCCCGGCTCGGGGAAGCCGAGCGCGCTGGCGGCGTCGGCGCGGCTGCTGCCCGGTTCGACGCGCTGCCAAAGCAGGACGGTCGTGACGGTGTGGAGTCCGGTGTCGCTGACTCCGAGCCGCAGATACTGGGCAAGGTGAGTGTCGTGGGGCGGCGGTATCCGCTGGGCGAGGTGCTGGCCCCGGAGACCGTCGGGGGCGGCGGTGCGGGCCGCGGCGGTGAGGCCGTTCCAGCGGGTGTGGGTTTTCAGCAGGGTCTTGGTTCGGTTGTCGGGGTACTGGCGCAACCACGATTTCCAAACAACGGGGCGATGCTCCCGGACAGGTTCCCGGTACGGCGCGAGACGACGGCTGAGTTCGGGGTGGCTGCCCGCGTCAAGGACGTGCATCGCGGCTGGGATGAGCGCGGCTGCGACGCCGGCCGGGCCGGGCGGGGTGTTCGTGTGGAGTTGGTGCTGCAGGTCTGCCGTATCGACGTGCGGGAGCGACAGGTAGGTGGCGATGTTCAGGGTGCCGGGGCCGAGGTCGAGTGCGCCCGGTAGCCCGAGGGACGCCCGGATTAGCACGACGACGCCCTGTAGCGCGGCGATCCACAGGCCTAGGCCAACGGGCTCCCCGGCGATCACCGCTTGTGCCTCGGGGTCGGCTGGGCCTTCGAGCCCGAGGAGCGCGTCGAGTCGTTCCTGTGCGGTGAGGGCGCCGCCGGTCGGCGGCGGCGGGCCGTACGGGTCTGGGGTACCGAGGCGGTGGCCGCAGAAGGGCAGGTCGTCGGCGGGGCGGTGCCGGCAGGCGTCAGGCGGCAGGTCAGCGGCGCCGGGGTTTGGGACGAGCGCACCGAACGGCCCGTCGGCGGTCGCCTGGCCCACGTGGTTGTCGCACACCGGGCACATGTCGTGCAGGAGCCGTCGGTGGCGCAAGCACGCGTAGTGCCACGGCAACTGCCACGACAGGCGCCAGTAGCCGGGCCGGTCGTCGTGGCCGCGCAGGCAGTCGGGGCACCACCGGGTCCGGCCGGGGCTGATCCAAGCAGCGGTCGCGGCCTGCATCAGGCTGTCGTTGCGCCTGCGGCCCTCCTGCGCGAACAGGGTCCCGACCCGGTTCGCCAGCGTGAGCGACTGGGCCTCTTCCTCGGTCATCCGGCACGCCCGGGCGAAGACGGCAAGCACCTCGGGCGGCATCCCCAGTACGAGCCCGGCGGGCGCGCGGCCCTGCTCGTCCCGCAGGCCGATCCGGGCGGTCATCGCATGCGGGGTCCGGTCTTGGCGTTCCGCGAGCCGCAGGACGTAGCCGGCGAGGGTCTCACCCGACAGCGGATCCAGGCTGCGGGCCAGTGGCCGGGGAGCCGGACGCGTCCCGGCGGTCAGGATGCCGCCCCGCGGCCCCGGCGTTCCTGCAGCACGGTGCTCGTCCGCTTGCCCGGGCGGGGCGCGGCGGTCGGGTCGGGCTGGACCGCAGGCACGTCCGGGACCTCGCCGGCCTCCGCGATGCGTCCCTCCTCCGCGCTGTAGTTCGCGGTCACGCCGTCGAGGAGCCCGACCGTAAGGCGTTCCTCGCCGGTCTCCGGGTCCGGGTTCTCCACGGCGGCTGCGCACGCCGCGGTCAGCAGGTTCTTGACCGTCCCGACGACCCCGCCGGTGCGCCGGAACAGGTACTCGGGCAGTTCGTCGTCGGTCAGAACCCGACCGGGGTTCGTCTTGTCCATCCCGACGAGCCGGAGCTGCTGTCCCATCCCGGCGAGGAACGACACCCAGTCGCGCTGTTCGGCTGCCGTGCCGAACCCGAAGTTCGTCACGTGCAGCAGTTTGAAGCGCCGTTCGGTCTGCGTGTACTGCGCGTCGTCCTCGACCAGTCGGCGGCGGAGCCTCCCGCCGCCGGACGCCGCCAGGCTCACCTGCGCGCCGTTCTTGGGGCCCCGGGCTGCCGGGTCGTTGTCCTGTCGCTTCCCTGCGACCGTCGTGCCCTCGGACAGCAGCCCGCTGCCGGTGATCCCGACGCCGACCAGGACGAGCGTCGCGCCGGTGTCCATGATGTCGCGGATCAGATCCAGCACGTCCTGGTCATCCAGGCGGTGCATCTTGATCCTGGTGATGTCGTCCAGGACGAGGACCCTCGTCCCGAGTTCGCTGAGCGACCTGCAGACCCGGCGGCGCAGCGGCCCGAACGTCTCGCCCGGCTGCCAGTCCTCCCCGATGGCGTCGAGGACCGCACCGCACAGGGTCTTCGGCGTCGGCTTCGCGGGGACTCGGGTGTAGACGACCGGTTCGTGGGCGTCCCTGCCGCCCGGGTAGGCGGAAGGGTTCCCCAGCCCGTGGAGGTCCTCCCAGTCGCCCAGGAAGTCCGCGACGACCGCGAGCACTGTCGCGGTCTTGCCCTGCGCGCCGCCGCCGTTGACCATGATCCCCTCGACGGCACCCGGTTCGTTGCTCAGGGCGTTCGCCCAGATGCGCTGTTCCATCGCCGCGCGGGTCGCCAGCAGCATCGGGGTTTCCAGGATACCGAGGTTGCTGTTCGTGACCTGCCGCCGCAGGTCGTACAGGCGCTTGTCCCGGCCCTTGAGGTCGGCGTACTCGGCTGCCGTGAGGATCGGCGGGCGCTGCAGGTCCCCGCGCGCCGCCGCCCAGGTCCTGAACCCGGCGACCGTGTCCAGGTTCGGTCGCACCAGCGGCACCAGGTCGGTCAGGGTCTTGATGCTGTCGTCGCTCATTCGTCGTCTCCGTCCAGTGGTAGGGGGCCGCGCCGGCGGCGTGTGGCGACGGGCCGGGCCGGCTCGGGTTCGCCCTGCGCTGCCTGTTCCTGGGTGCGGCGCCGCGCGCCGGCCCGGTCCGCCGCCGTGGCGGACTGCCTGACCGCAGGGTCGGAGCCGGGCACGGGCCTGCTCGGCATCGCCGCCGGGTCGTCCCCGGGTCCGGGGACCAGGGCGATCACCCCGGCGGGGCGGGCGTTTCGCGGGGCCGTCGACGCGGCGAGGTCGGCGGCGGCGGCTTGCGCCTGGGCGGTCTCCCGGGCGCGCTGTTTGCGGGTCGCCTTGAGCGCAGCGGCAGCGTGCCACTTGTCGTGGAACAGGGGCAGCAGTTCGTCGTCGGAGCGGGGCCGGATGCCCTGTTCCCGGGCGGCGGCGAGGACTGCCTTCACCGTCAGGTCGCTGAACGCCGGGAACTCGTCCTCGGGCGGCAGCCCGGTCCACCGGAGTTCGCACCAGACGTCGTCGATCGGGTCCTGGACGTACACCTGCCGGCAATCGCGCGGGTCGCGTTTCACGACGGTCTTCCGCCCGGCCCGGGCGGGCGCGCCATCGTGGACGCCAGGGTCGGCCAGGACTCCCATCCCGGTCGCGTCCGAGGCGTCCCGGTACCAGAGGCCACCCACCTTCACTCCACGCCCGGTGATCGTGACGGTCCGGGACTCCAGCAGGGCGTAGTACAGCGTCGTGTCGGGCGGCTGCCACGTCCAGCCGCCCTGCGCCATCGACAGCGCGAACAGGCTGTTCGGGCTGTGCGGACCAGCTGGCGCGAACCACGGCTTGTACTCGCCGAGGGTCCTGCGCTGCCAGATGTGGGTGACGAACCACGCGAGGTACTCCTCCGCGTCCTCCAGGTTCATCGCCGCATCCCCGGCCGGATCAAGGCCGCGGTCAGCGACGTCGACGCCGCGCCAGCCGGGGAGGTGCTCGATGAGGAGTTGGCGGATGGTGCCGAACATCCGCTCGACGACGGCCTTGTCACGCCCTCGGGCCTTGCGGGCGGGCAGCAGGTTGATGCCCGTGCGTGCGGCGAGTTCCCGTGCATGGTGGTTTGCGTAGACGCTGCCGTGGTCGGTCGTCGCCGTCTCGATCTCGAAGAACGGCTTCCCTGCGACCGTGTAGCCGGTGCCCTCCGCGATGACGCTCGCCGGGACGCCCGTGTACGGCCATTCGACGTCCGGGTCCCACCCGGGTCGCATCGGCAGGGGCTGCATGACGTCCCGCAGGACCATCGCGACATCGATGCTCTTGTCAGAGGTGAGAGTGAACCGGAACCCGACGATGCTGCGCGTGTACACGTCTACGGCGAGGGTGAGCTTCGCGGTCGTCGGGTCCCCGAACAGGCCGTCGCGGACCAGGGCGTCCCAGTCGCTCGTGTCCAGCATGACAACCTGACCTGGGCGGGTCGGCTTCACGGACACCATCTGGTCCGGGAGCAGCGCGTCGGTCCGCTGGTACTTCATCCGGGCGCCGCCCGGCGCGAACCACTGCTTACGGATCAGCCGGTAGGAGTCCCGCCCTGGCAGCACGACCGGTCCGAGCCCGACCTGCTGGCCGAGGAACAGCAGGTGCCGGTGCCTGGTCAGGGTGCTCACCCGCGAGGCGTTCGCGTTGAAGTCCTCCTCGACCTGGTAGATCAGGTCCCGGATCGTCTCGGCGTGGTCCTTGTGCAGGCGCGGCCCGTTCGTCGGGCGGAGCCGGCGCCGGTCGATCAGCGCGCTCAGGCTCTGGGTGCCGTACCAGGCGGCGCTCATCCGCTTCAGGGACCGCACGCTCAGCCCGGTGATGCCGGCGAGGGCTGCGCTTTCCGGGTCGAGCGTCTGCAGGGCCCGCTCGATCTCCGCGGCTTTGTTCTCCCGGCGCAGTGTCACGCTCGGGACCAGCGCCGGGTCGTACGCGGGCCGGGGCTCGTTCGGGAGCGCCACCGACGGGTCACCGGACCGGTAGCCGGTCTCCGCTTCGAGCAGGTGCGCCAGCCGGAGCTGCAGCACCCTGCGTTCCTGCTCGTCGAGCAGGTCCAGTTCCGTCTCCGCCGCACGCCGGGCCTGCGCCTCCGGCAGTCCCACAGCAGGCACCGCGAGCAGGGCACCCGGCAGCGGCCGGACCTCACGGCCCATCACCAGGTCCCGGATCGGCACCTGCTCCAACGCCCCGTCCGGGCGGGCCAGGTGCACGACCCGGCGCCCCTCGGGGGTCTCCGTCATCCCCGGTGCGACGACCCTGCGGTGCTCACCGTCGAGCAGGAACACCGCGCCCTCGAACAGCGCGACGCGGGTTGACGCCGACGGGTGCACCTGCGCGACGCTCATCCGGTCGACCCGGTTGTAAGCGCGACACGGGTCATGTCCCCGAGAGGCCAAGCCAGGTCCATCGTCAACGTCCGCTGCCACAGCATCCCGACGGCGAACGCCCGGGCCATCGCGGGGACGCGGGTCCGTTCGACCAGGTCACCGAACGGCAGCGCACCGTTGGCCAGCGCCGCCTCGATCTCCGGGACGAGACCGAACACGTCGGCCTGCGGACGCCGCCGGGCCGACAGCGCGTCGACGGTGCTCCGTGCTGGCTCGACCCAGCCGGTGACCACCTCGTGACGCCAGCCCCGCGCCTGCGCCAGCAGGTCACACGCTGCGAAGGCCGTCCGGTGCACGTCCTCGATCCGGGTCGGCGGTTTGACGTTCAGCAGCAGCGTCTGGCCGCCGCCCAGCCGGCACAGCAGGTCCGGGGTGTGCTCGCGGTGCCTGAGGCCGTCGTGGAACTTCAGCAGCAGGGGCTGCGACAGCGCGTCGACGACCCTGCCGTCGAAGTCGAGGATCTGCAGCAGGCGGCGTTCCTGCTGGCTCTCGTAGGCGTGGTGCCTGCCCGTGCTGACGAGGTACTCCAGGCCGGGACGGTTGCGCTGTGCGGTGCGCCACGACATGTGCCGCCACGGGTCGGCGGAGTCGAACAGCCCGTCGCCGCGGTCGGTCGCCCCGACCGTCACCGCCTCGTCGCCCTGCCGGGTGGTCATGGTCATCGCCCGGACCGACGCGGTCGTCTGCGGGGGCAGGAACTCGCGTTCGCGGGCGGTGCTGTCGAGCGTCACCAGGTCGTCCCAGGCTGCCATCGCCGAGGGCAGGGACAGGCCCGGCGTGCGGACGTGCGGCGGCACCGGCGGCCTCTCTCGACAGGGGGCCTCCGAACCGTAGGGCCCGGGTCGCCGCCGCGTACACGAAACGGGCGTTGGGTCGGCGGCGGTCGTCACCGGCACCGGTCCCGCAGAGCACGCACCAGCACGGTCGACTCCAGCCATGCGTGCGGATCCAACTCCGCGATCGTCGGCACGCCGGCGGCAGCCATCGCCCACCGGGCACCGCTGCTGGTCGTCAGCGCCTCGTCGCGGGCCGCGACCCGGTGCAGGTTGGACGCGAGGGCATGGATCGCGCCGAGGAGCCGCCGCGCGCCGTCCCCGTCCAGGTCGGCGACCGAGGCCGGGGTGCGCCCGCGCGCGAACCACAGCTCGGTCTGCGCCAGGAGCCGGGGCTCCGGCCAGCGGTCGGACAGGTCTGGCACCAGCAAGTCCAGGCTGCCTTCCTTCACCCGCGCGTCCTCCAGCGCGAGCAGGTTGTCCAGGTAGCCCGGCCCGAAGGGCATCGACGAGTCGTCCCCCCTGCAGCGCTCGCCCGCGGCCTCGGGGTCCTCGGGGTTCTGATGCTGGTCGCGGTCGTCATCGAACTCGTCGCGGTCGCTCACGGGCCACCGACCGGGCGTGCCGCGCGTGCCCGGCCCGTCCGGTCCCCGTGATGGTGCATGGTGCGGTCTGAGGGCAACGATCCTCCTAGAGAACAGCAACTAGGCATGTGCCTAGAGCAACGTCGAGCGTGGCACGGAAGGAGGCGATAGGCAAGTGCCTAGTCGCCCCCTGCCGCCTGAGACCGTTGGCGCCGCCGAGATCGCCGACATGCTCCGCGTCAGCCGGCAGCGCGTCAGCCAGCTCACCGCGCAGCCTGGATTCCCCGAACCGTGGCTTCGGCTACGCATGGGAAAGGTGTGGCTCGCGTCCGAAATACGGACATGGGCCACCAAGCACCGCCGCGAGGAAACCAGATGATCGGACGGCGTTACCGACTCACCTGTAGCGACATGGTCGACCAACCATCGAATGGGCCAATGTTGGTCGCGACGACGAAGGAGGAGAACCGTGCCGCCCCGGTCCAAGACAAACGATCACGACGGAATCCGGACGACGCTTCGCCGGGCCGTTCACGGCGCCCCGGTTGCCGCGAACCGCGGCTTCCGGCTCCTTTGGATCGGTGAGACCACCTCTGAACTCGGCAGCAGCGTTGCCTCGGTGGCGCTCCCCCTCGTCGCCCTCGGTCCGTTGCACGCAACCGTTTTCGAGGTCAGCCTGCTCACGGCCGCGGCCTGGCTGCCTTGGCTCGTCGTCGGCTTGCCAGCGGGGGTCTTGGTGGATCGCCTGCGTCGTCGGCACGTGATGCTGGCCGCCGATGCAGCGGCTCTAGTGCTGTTCGGGTCGGTACCGATCGCATCGTGGCTTGGCGTGCTGTCTGTTCCCCTGTTGCTGGTGGTCGCGCTTTTCGGCGGAGCGGCGCAGGTCTTCTTCACCACCGCCTACCGGGCCCTGCTGCAGCATGTGATCCCCGACGAAGAGCGGATGGCAGCCAACGCACGCCTACAGGGGTCGGAGTCGGTGGCCCAGGTCGCAGGTCCTGGTTTGGCCGGCCTGCTGGCTGACGTCGCCGGCGCCGTGACGGGCGTGCTCGTGAATGCCCTGAGCTTCGCCGTGTCCCTGGTCTGCGTGTGGCGGATTATTGGCGCAGAGGAGGTCGGGTCGGCTCCACACCGCCGACTGCTCGCGGAGGTGCGCGAGGGTCTGGCATTCGTCGTCCGCGACGCTTACCTGCGGACGTACGTGCTGTTCGGCGGCGTCGCGAACCTGCTTCTTGTGGGATACCAAGCGATCCTGGTCACGTTCCTGGTTCGCGGCGTGCACCTGTCCCCCGGCACCATTGGGGTGCTGCTCGCCGGCGGCCAGGCTGGTGGCATCCTTGGTGCGGTTGCCGCCCGGCACCTGGCGGTCCGGGTCGGGACTGGTCGCTTCCTCCTGCTAAGCAAGTTCGTCCTTGGTCTGGGGGCCCTGCTGCTCCCCCTTACGACCCGAGGCGCCGGGATGGCCTTCCTGGTCCTTGGTGTCGGGATCGTGGCCGGGTCCGTCGTGGCCGGAAATGTCGTGTCGGCAGGTTTCGTCCAGTCCTACTGCCCACCCGCGCTGTTGGGCCGGGTGGCGTCGAGCATGCAGGTCGTGAACCTCGGAGCCATCCCGGTGGGCGCAGTCGTCGGAGGGGTGCTCGCTTCCTCGCTCGGGCTGCGGTCGACCATGTGGGTGCTGACGGGCCTGCTGATTCCGGCCTCATGCATCCTGCTGACCGGTCCGCTGCGGAACCAGCGGACGCTTCCGACGGTGACGTTCAACACGGCATAAATGTGGCAACTGGCGACGCGCCACGAAAGCCCGTGAGGATGGCGTAGAGATCGTCGAGCGAGGTCGGCGGCTAGGAGGGGGCAGCCAGGTCCCTAAACGCCTGATCGAAGCCCGACTGGTCGCTCACTTGCTCCCCTCCACGCCAACGCTACTTCTGTGGCCGGACGGCGCCGCGCCTACTACAGCGGCGCGTAGGCTGTCTGACGACATCCGAATGTCACCAGTAACGACATGAGACGTCACCCGCGACGACACCGGGTGTCACCGATTCTGCAGCGGGATGTCATCAAGAACGACACGCCATGACACCGAGGATCGGTCACCAGACCCGACCCGCTCGGCGCCTCCACCGACACGCACCCCGGCAGCCTCTACGCCTACGCGAACAGCAACCCCAACGGCTACACCGACCCCAGCGGACTCGGCTTTCTCGACAACCCCGTCAGCAGCCTTCTTTCGGCCTACGACACCGCTCGCACGGAGGCCGGCTACCAGATCAACGCTGGCGGAAGCAGTCTCCTCGGTGAGACCGGCAGGGCTGTTAGCGCCTTCGGAGACGGGGCGTCCTTCGGCCTCGCGAGCCGAGTCGCCGACGCCTGGAGTCCGGGCGCCGGGTGCATCATCGCAGTTGCAGACCACCGCTACGGAGCGGCGAACTTCTTTGGTAAGGCAGCGACTGTGACGGCGGGTGGGGCCGGCGCGGCCAGATGGGCGGCCTGGGCGCTGAATACGGCTCGAACCAGCGCGCTTGGGGTTCCCTACGTAACTGCCGATCTGTCAGGGGAAGCCACGCTCACGCTCGGATACACCCAAGGAGAGGCCATCACGATCGATGAGACGCTTACTGGACCAATGCTTCGCGAGACGCTCTTACACGAGACTGTTCACCGCGCTTCTTACAAGCTGCTCGGACGAGGCCAGAGCATGCTCTACAAGAACGTGATGTCCGCACGGGTGCTTGAGGAGTTCACTGCCGAGGTATTTGCGACGGGCCGGCCCTTGGCGAGTGCGGCATTCGCAGCCACGGGTTATATCGAGAGCGCGGGCGAGGCCGCGCGCTTCGTCGCAGAGGTAGCGTCCCTTGGCGGTCTGATCTATGCCGGATCGAGGTCGTAATGCTACCGAAGGCTCTGCGGCACGTGGGCCTGCTTCGCCTGCCGCGCGTGGACGTAGTGGCCGCTGCATCAGCCGCTGAACAGGCTTGCAAGGCACGAGGGATCCCGTGGGACGCCCCAGTGCTTGTGCAGCAGAGGTGGAGAGTTTGGCGGTTTTTCACGGCATCGGATCGCCGTGGAGGCAACGCGACCGTATGGGTCAGCATGCAGGATGGTTCTGTGACGCGAGTGATCTTCCACTCGCGATGACCCCGCTCGCGAGTCCGGCAGGCGCGACAGCGGCTGAGTAGGCCACATCGGAAGTCCCAATTTTGACGGAGGCGCAAGTGCAGCTGTCCGCCCGCTGACAGACGGTGACTCTGCGTGGCGGGGCCGGTGGCCGGTCTGCCGTGAGCGACACGAGATGTCATCGGTCCGGTACGTGACACCCGTCGGTGTCATCCGAATGTCGTCAGACATAGGCCATCAACTGTCCCGTGCCGCCGCCGCAGCCGTGCCATCGTTCCCCAGGTGGTCACCGACGGATGGGTAGACGACGAGCACCTCTTGCCATCGGCCGCGTTGTCGTGGCGGCGACGTGGTTGGAGACCGTCCTGGACCACGTCGTGCGGTCGCTCGTGGACGACGGGCCGGTCTACACGGAGATGGTCAGCGGTCAGGGCGTGTCCCAGCTCTGCGACCTAGCCGTGCGCCTTGCCGCCCACGTGATCGACGACCCGGACCCCAAGAGGAACCTCAAGAAGGATCTCAAGACGTGGACGGCGGACATCAAGAGCGTCGCGGCACAGCGCAACCAACTCCTGCACGCGCGCCGCCTTGGTTCCGAGGACGACGAGCCTGGCCGGTCGCTGATCATCGAGGTCCAGAGCAAACGCCGGCTGCCGACGTACGAGATGACCGCGTCAGTTGCCCGCCTGCTCGGATTTGCCGGACGTATCGACGAGGTGAGCGCGCACGGTACCGAATTGATGGGACGGCTCGCTGCCGGGTACGTCGGACGGGAACGCAGATGATTCTGGCGGCGCGCCGATGCGGGCTTCCCGTCCGGACGGGCCCCAGGAGTAGCGTCAGAAACGCAAGACGACAATGGTCACACAGCGTGACAGGCTACGGCTCGTAATGATCTTGGGGCCAACTATAGTCAGCAGGGGCCAACTATCCCCAGCAGTTTCACCGGTTCAGCTGACCAGGCCGCGGCGGAAGCCCAGGGCCACTGCCTGTGCGCGGTCGTTGACCTCGAGCTTGCGGAACAGCCGCCGCGCGTGCGTCTTGATCGTGTCCTCGGACAGGTAGAGCTCGC
>JAABUJ010005695.1_pt1 | contig 12346 bp, 11 predicted proteins | sample 5559131 | NCBI WGS metagenome assembly JAABUJ01 (sample SAMN10711875, study PRJNA513366) | rock metagenome | isolation source: Antarctica rocks | place: Antarctica: Victoria Land, Mt New Zealand nord | collected 2016-01-07
CAACCACCCTCGGAGGCCGTGAGCCTCACAGCCCGCTACGACACACCCACCAAGATCAATCACCTTTCACCGCGAAGAGCCATGTTAGTGGGTCCCGCCTGGTACTTATCGGGTCCCGCCTGGTACTTATCGGGTCCCGCCGGGTATTTGTTGGGTTCGCATGGGTTTCTACGGGTCCCGCCTGGTATTTACGGGTTACCCCTGGATCACCTTGCCGCCGATAAGTCGACCTGCCTCGAACCCCTGCCCGTCGACTTCGTGCCCCTGGTGCCGCTCGTGCCGCTCGACCCGGTGCCCGCTCGACCTCGCGGGCGGCCCGTGGGCTCGTGCAGGGGCCGACCTCGCGGGCTCGTGCCGGCTTCGTGCTCCCCCGACGTCACGGGTTCGTGCCGCTCGCCCTGGTGCCGGCTCGACCTCGCGGGGCTCGTGTAGGGCCGACCTCGTGTCCCTCGCGGGCGCTCGTGCCCCATGGTGCCCCTGGTGCCCGTCGCGGGGGCGCTCGACCTCGGTACCCGCTCGTCCTCGCGGGCTCGTGTGCGGAGCCGGCCACGCGGGCGCTCGTGCCGATGGTGCCGCTCGTGCCGCTCGTGCCTCTGGTGCGGCTGCTGCCGCTTGTGCCGGGGCCGACCTCGTGCGGGGCTCAGAACGTCCATACGGCTAGCGGCGTCCCAGTGGGTGCGTAGGCAATCTGTCCGTGCTCGGTGGGCGAAGGGAAGCCGAGCCACCCGGATACGGTTTCACCTTGATTCAGTGGTCGGGGGTCGGACGATCCGAACTCTGAGTGGGGAAATTCCGGCGTGGGCACGTCAAGGCCTTTAGTTCCTTCCCAGTTTGTATTATGACTTCCATCCGTTCCGATCAGGTAGAAGTCTGATGCCTGGTAACTGTTGCCGTTCAGGCCTGATTGTATTGATATGTAGACGTAGACAACGGTCTGATTCGGGCTTTGATCGTCTAGGAATACGTGCCCGTTCTGGTCGCCGCTGACAAGTACCGTCTGCGTTGCAACGTTGTCCTCCTGACTCTCGGAGTAAGTTTGTCCCAGTGATAGATGGGCTCGATAGTCCGATGGGGGACTCGGCACGGTGTCGCTGACGGTAGGTGTCGTGCCCGGAGACTGTTGAGGTTGAGTGCTATTACTGGAGGAAGGTATCGCGCTTCCGCTCTGCTGGGTTTGCGGCTGCGCCGGATTATCCAGTGCGCGTCCGTTCCGTGCGCCGCAACCCGTAAGTATTGCTGTAACAGTTGCCGCCAGGATCATCACGTAGAGATTATGTGTGCGTCTTCCCCTTGTAATTATGCTACTTCCTTTTATTCGTTGTCGGTCTTGCGGTATCTCAGATTGGTGTATCAGGTCTGCATAACGCTGTCCGGGCGTTTCTGTTTTGCTGGCATCTCTACGAAGTCTGTCGAGTGTTGCCTGCGTTTCCGCTGGAATCATTTCTCTTTGGGTAGCTGCACGTTTCCGCTCTGCACACTTTCGACACGCTGCTGAGCAGTAAGCGGCCTTTCCCACAACCGCCCGTCCGCATCCGCCAGCGCAGGATGACCTGACATGCAATGCCGGCATGCCGGCATCACGCCAGCGAGCCAGCACGGCCAGCGGTTCGGCTACCACGTCGTCAGCGCCGATGCCGTCAAGCGCCTGCGCGGCCCGGCGGGCAGCCACCCGGATGAGTGCCGCCATCGCCGGTTTGTCGGTACTGCAGCCTTTTCGGAAACGGACGACCTGCCTTTGGCTGACCCGTACCGATTGGCCGTGCCGGCGCAGTACCTCATCCCCCAGTTCATCGACGTAGCCTGCAAGCGCGGCAGTGCGTTCCGCACCCGTCAGTTCCGGCTCGATGTTGTACCGTGCCTCCCGCTTACCGGACGACCGTGCTTGTTTTACGAGATTCTCGATTCGCTGAGCATCCGCCAGGGTGGTTTCTACCACCTGTCGGCTGGACAGGTCCGCGATCGCGGCAGTGGTGAGCTGCCGGCGGTGGTCATCATCGTTTCCGTACTCAGTGACTACCTGGTCGAGGTTTTCAATCAATCCCTTCAGCTGGTCTTCGATCCGGTTCGATTCTTTGCCGATGTGGGTGAATTTCGCCACCTGCACGGTCCGCCGGGATAGGACCCCCTTTATCTGCGGCCGACAGGGGTTTCCGGCGCTGTCCGCGGCTTTCTCCTCAGGGTGTGCGCGGTAATGATCGATAATCTTCCGAAAGGACTGCACTATTATCTCTCCCGGTTCCGGTTGTTTCTCGGTGCTGATGCGTACCGGTGGGCTTTCCGGGTCGTACAGTTTCTGCCACTCGCCGGTCACCCAGTGTCTCGGGACCGTTGTGTAGGGAGCTATCAGCCGCACCGGCCGTTCATCGTCGATAGTGCTCCGCTCGGTCAGGGTCAACACGAAATTGAACGGCTTTACCTGCTCGGCGTACGATTTCCCCGCATTGTAGTAGCGCAGTGCCCGGGCGATAAAAGGTGAGGAAACAACCGTCTTGGTCAGTGCCGGCCGGTCGGCCCAATCCGGGCTCGTCGGGCGGAGCCCGTGTGCCTCGTCGAGGAGGTACTGCCACACCTGCCGCATCCAGTCCCGATTCTCGCTTTCAAGGTCGATCGGGTTGAGGTAGAGCCCCAGGCCGTGTTCGGACCACTTGTGACGCTCCGGGGCGATGACAGGCCGCCCGGCATCGTCATAGTCGAACAGCACATAACGCTTGGCTGAGATCGCATACCCCCAGCTTTCGCTCTCCCGTTTGAACAGCGCAGTCACAGCGTCCCGGTCGTACGGGTTCAGCCGGTTCATCGCCAGTCGGATTGCCTCGACCTGCTCGGTCGACAACGCGAGGACAGCCGGCCGCCCGTCCGGCGTCACGCGCGACCCGCCCTCGCAGGGAATGAGCCCACCGGTCTTGGTGGCGACGATTGCCATCGAGTCGGTGTCCGCGAACAGCCACGCACCACCCGCATCGGTCACGAGTCGCTCGACGAGGGCGAGCATGAGCCGCGCCGCACCGGTGATAGCGGCACCCACGGGCGGGTAGCAGAACTCCTGGGCGGTTTCAGTCGCAGTCGTCTTCGTGGTCCAGGCGTCATCCCACGCGCCGTGTACGGTCAGCTCCTGCGGCTCGGCTGAATCCTCGCGGAGCATTTCGACATAGATGCCGTATGACCCGGAGTTGGCGAGGACCTTCAGGAAACGTTGCGCCCGACAGGACTCGCACAGGCACTTGTCGGGATGCCCCTTCGTTGGCCTTTTCAGCCGTTGCCTTTGTTCGACGACGGTCTGGAAGAAGTCGACCTCTTGCGGGTCTACCGGAATGGTGCCGGCGAGCTTGACCGGTTCCAGGGTTGCGAGCCGTTCCCCTGCGGGTACGAACTGGATTGCGCGGACAACCCTCGGCGGCTTTCCGGTGAGCAGGGTCGATGCGATTACGTCCGGGATCGAATACCACAACGGGCGGGGCGAGTGCAGGCGGTTCACCCCGACGTTGTATTGCCCGGGGATGTCACCGTAGGTGGCACGAACCGGGAGAATGTCGCCCGCCGGTTCGATCTGCACGCTGCCCACGAATCCCGACCACAACGCCGGGTCGAGGCAGTCAGCCACCGTAAGTGCGTCGAGCGTGCGCCGTAGCTCGTCGGTGCAGTCGACGACCTCGACTCGCTCGAATGTGAGCAAGTCCCATACCCGCATGAGAATGTCGACCGTCGGGTACATCGACGTGAAGTCGCAGACTGAAACCGGTACCGGTGTATTCCTGATGTGGCATTCGGCGCGGCCTCCGTAGAACGTCGAGGTAACCGCCCCCAGCAGTGCCGGGTCGGTCGGCACCCCCACACGGTCGAGCATCGGGGTAATACCCATCTCCCGCACGTAGGCTTTGGCAATCGACGCAGGTGAGTATGACTTTGTGGCTTGCAGGGTGACCGGATGAGTCGAGAACTCCTTGAGCACTTTTTCTGCCAGCTCGGTTGTGGCGAGCACGTCCCGACGGTTGTAGTCGATATACTCCCGGGTAATAACACCATGCTCGGCAACTACTGTCTTTCCGTGCTCGACCTGGAACATGTCGCAGCCGCGGTCGAGGGTTACCGCCTCGTTCGTCAGCGACCAGATCAGTGTGCGGAGGTCGAGAAATTGTCCCCGGTCGCTCGGCGCGTCTGCGCTGCCACTCTCCCGCGTCGTGCCCCATTTGATGAGTGCCTTTTTCGAGTCGAGATGTTTTACCAGCAGTCGCGGCCTGAAGGTGTTCTCTTTGCCGTCGTGTAATGGGGCCATACGCAAGGAGAACCCACCGGCCATGTCGCCTCTGGCGTCGCTGTAGTCCTCGGCGAGCCGGGACAGGTCGAACGGTGCATTGAAAGCAACCAGCGTTGCCGACTCGTCGCCGCGCCCCTTCTTCGTTCCCGGCTGTCGATAGCAGTATTTGAACAGCCATCCGGATACAAACTCCGCCCGGGACACGAGCGACAGACCGCGGGCAGCGGCGTAGTCGACGAGGGTGGCATATCCGGCCGGGTCGGCGTCGGTCAGGTCGTCGGCGTGAAACAGAACCTCCGCAACGGTCTCGACCCGCGCGGCACGCAAGCGCGCAAGCCGGGCTGAGCCGAACGTCAACGCCTGCGCCGGGTCGGTGCGGGTCTCGGTGTCGACGACGAGAAGCAGCCGGGGCAGGCGTGTATGCGGTCGCTGTTTGCGGGGCTCACGGTCCAGCTCGGGCCAGCCCCGTAGCGCCACCGTCTGATACCCCGAGTCAGCCATAACGCTCCTCCGGCGGGACGGCGGCAGCCAGCAGGTCGAATATCGGACGCGCGGCGTGTACCGCGAGCATTGCGCCGACCACGGCCGGAGGCGTCTCGTCGGCCTCGCGGGCGTCGACCTCGCGGGCGTCGACGTCGACCCGGTCGAGCCGGCCTGCGTGATAGGCGAGATACCCGGCGGCGCAGCGCACATCCTGGGCGGCCCGGTTGAGCGGCGCCGTCCACCGGTTCGGTCCTGTCAGTAGTCCGAACAGCCGGCCGGCGTTCGCGCCTTTCAGCCGGCCGCAGAGCACCGAACCGGGAACGAGCCGCGTCACTACCTCGGTGGCGACCCGGTGCAGCTCGGCGGTCCGCTCAGGGGCGCAGGCCGGGTCAGCCTCGACAGGTTCGACCTCGACGAGGGACACGTACGGCGGCACCGGAACGGTCACCGGGAGCAGTCGGCGCGCGGCGTCCTGCATGTCGACCGCGACCAGGGCGAGGTCGCCGGCTCCCTGTCTCAGGCAGGCGAGGCGCAGCAGGTCGAGGCTGCCCGCCAGCAGGGCGTAACACCGGTCGGGCTCGGTGCGGGGCTGGTCGCGGCGCAGGATCACCCCGTTTTCCCGCTGCCAGTCGGTCAGAATCAAGTGACACCCGCGGCACACCCCGACGGTCAGCGGGTCGTTTACCCGTCCCGCGATATGGTGCCGTTCAATACGCGGCGCACAGGTTCCGCACGCGGTACAAATTCCGCTCATTAGATCAGTCCCCCTTTATTATGTCGCTGCCGGCATGGTCGCAGCATTTGGGTACAGCGACTCAAAGCTGAGATCGCCTCGTGTTGCCCACCAGTCGAGCGCATTCGTACGGGTTTCCAGCTCGACGCCGTTTACCGTCCGGCCCTCGAAAGCCGCCAGGCCGTCTCCGTTATCATCCAGACCATTGAGATACTCCTTGACCGCGTTCCAATGCTTGCCGACCAGGGACCGTTCGGCTTTCGATAGATGCTGCACTTCGCGCACCCCGGAAGTGGAGACAACACGCATCGTCTTCCCGCCGCGTCGGTTATAATGGGAATATCGCTGCGGGTTGTTGGCAGCCCTTTCCGGCCGTTCGGGTGTCTGCGAGTGGCCGCGTGCGGCCGACAGGGAGGCGCCCCGCAGATAGTTCGACCGGGTGATGCCGGCCTTTTGGTACCGCTGTCGGGTAGCCGGTTTGAGCACTTTCCACGCTTGCGGGGATCGCCGAGCGGTCCTACCGCGGGCCGGATCAGTCACCATTGCGGCTTACCGCCCGGAGAGTTGCCAGCGAGGCACGGCGGTTGCCCGACATGTCACGCGTCGGGCTCTTTTGGGCGCCCGTGCGCGGCCGGCACGGTGTACCCGTCTCTGCTGGCAGGACTGCCCGCCAACCACGCCGCGACTTATCGAAGTCGTCCGACGTGTTCGGGATCAGTTCCCAACGGGCGTCGTGCCGGCGCACCAGTTCCCCGCCGACGAGGACTGACACCATGCCTGTAGCGCTCCCATATCTCCCGAACATCTGCGGCGACATACCACAGTTGGCATCGGTCTGGAAGATATGCCGGTAGGGATATTTCCAGTCGAGCGATTCGAGATAACAAAGAAACGAGCAGAAGGAGCGAGGCTCCGTCGGTACCTGACAGACGTAACAGGTAGCGGGAAGCCAGCAGTTGCCACCATCCTCACCACCGACCCAGCTCGGGATACCAACCGCATCCAACACCTCGGAAACGGCGGCATCTCCGGCCGTAGGTGATAGCACGTCTGCCAGTGCTTCATGCCGAAACCGTGGTCGCGCCATCGGGGTTCCGGTAGACAGTCGAGCGAACAAGGTAGCGGGACGTCCGGCCTGCGCCAAACCGGAAAGTCGAGCCTGGTCTGTAGCCACGGGTGAACTGCGTACCGTGTCAACCCATCGGGCCTCACATATTGGACCGCGGCCGGCGCGTCGACACCAGCAAAGATGGCGGACAGGGTTGTTGGGGGGTCGTCCTCGCGGAGCCAGTAGCTCTGGTGCAGACGTGCAATTCCGTAACACGGCGTCGAGGAAGCAGTAGCGGCGGGCTTCTGCAAGGGTGGCGTGGCTGTTATGCTGTTCATTGTCAGTCCGTTTCTGTTGGGCGAATGCCTCCGGTGGGGACCGGGGGCATTCGCGTGTGGTGGGTTAGGTCGAGCAACGCCCCGGTGCGTTGGTCAGGCTGAGCGAGCGGGACATGTACGCGTGGTGGCATGCGGCCAGCAGAGTCGGACCGTGTTCGGCGACCAGTTGCTCGACGACGCTTTCGACCGACACTCGACGGCGGGCGGCTTCACCGGTCAGCCTGTCGAGTAGCTCGCGGGCTAGGTCAACCTGGATCGGCTCAGCCGGGTCGGCTGTTTCTCCTGGATTGACGAGTGCGGTTCGGGCGGCGGCAGTGAGCATTGCGGGGCCTTTTGAGGCGATGAGGGCACCCGCGAGGTCGTCGACCGGGATGCCGCTCGCGGTCGCCGCGTCGTTGAGCCGGGTCACGAGGTCGGCCGGGATGACGTACCGGCGCACGTTGCGTCTCATCGTGTGCCGCCTGCTGGTAGAGCAGGCAGTTGGGCCGGGATCGCGAGAGCGGGCGGCCTACCGTCTCCTTCGAGGCGTTGGGGTAGAGCAGTCTCGTCGAAGTCGTCGAGTGCCTGCGTGAGCACGTCGGCGGCGGCCTGCGAGACGAGCATGTCGCGGTACTCGGCGAGTTGGTAGAGCAGGCTGGCTACGCCGGACGCCAGGTGCCAGGTGACGACAGTTCGAGCCGGTGGGGGGGTGGTTTTCTCCATGCCGAGTACGGTCTCAGCCGCCCCGGACCGTGGGAGGCCGTTTGTTGGTCCCCCGGCTGGCGCCCCCAGCACGAGCGGCACGAGCCGTACGAGGGGCACGAGCCGCACCGAGCCGCACGACCGGCACGAGGGACGAGCTGGACGAGGGCATGAGCCGCACGAGGACGCGCGTGCCGGACGAGCCGACGAAGGTCGTCCCGAGGGAGCACCAAGGCACCAAGGCACCAAGGCACCAAGGCACCAAGGCACACGAGCCGCACGAAGGGCACGAGGGGCACGACGGGCACGACGACACGAGCCCAGCGAGGTCAAGCTGGCAGGACCCGCACGAGTCCGCGAAGGGCACCAGGGCGAGCCCCGCACGAGCCCACGAGGTCAAGCCGGCACGAGGTCGGGCCGGATGACGGGCACGAGCGGCACGAGCGGCACGACTAGGGACCTGAAAAGGGCTTGCTGGTTGGTCCCCGGTGTGAAACCATGCGGCATGGCTAGAAACCGGAGCACGGGTACCGCAGCCGACCGGGCGCTACTCGTCGCGATGCACGCCCGCGGGCGATTGGCGGGCGAGCCCTTCCGCGAGGACGGCACACTCACTGAGGAGGCGCGACCGTTAGCCCGCCGTTTCGATGACCTTCGACGAGTGCAGCTAGTTCCGTCGATACCGGCTGGCCAAGACGTGCCAGATAGGACCGTGCGCCAATATGACGAAGTTCTCCGGTTGAAGCACGCGGGTTATAGTGACAAAGAGGCTTTCATCTCGCTCGCACTGAGTAACTATGATGTGCCGGAGAATAAGTTGCGGGAAGCCTTACTTGATGACTTTAGACGAGGGGTCGCCGAGATACGGAAGATGTACGGCCCGGACGCATTACCCGTATTGGAGCCTGGTGAAGATGGCATCCCGGCCGTACCTGAGGAACTGGAAGACGCGACCTTTGTTCTAGCGGAACAGATATCAGCGGGTACGCGAGGAAGCCGAGCGCACTCGGGAGATGAGATCCGGCAACGTTTCAAAGACGCGGTAACGCCTCGGCAACGTCGATACGGGAAACTGACAGGTGACGCTGCCGACGAGACGGTTGACGAACGCGACCACACGTCTACCACCAGCCTTGCATATGCTGTCTTAGGTGGTCACATATATGACGCCAGTGTCCTTGCCGAGGCCATTCCAGACCTGTTCGGGATATCGGCCAATGATGAAATGATACAAAACAAGGCTCGGATTATCGAAAGCCTCTCCTGCGCGCTCCTGACTATCATAAGAGAGTGTGAGACATCTCCACTTGCGAGCCTAGTCGCGGAAGCACGGCTATTACTTCCACTGGTCAGATTCCTTACTACGGCAGCCGGAATATTGGAGAAGGAACCGGCGAAGGTGGAGCAAATTGCTTTACTGGTGGCTGTCTTGCGTAAGCAACTCGCGGAAGGATGGGCTGACAAACTGCAACTGTGACGCCAGGTTCACCCCGATAATCCAATAAATGACGCTCCGGGCAGTGCGTGAACACCGCCCGGAGCCTGCACCCGGAAGGGCTCAACTTCCGAATGCCAGACCAACATAGCCCCACCGCCCACGACCTCGACGAAACACAACACGTCCTGCGCGACCTCTACGCCCGCGATGCCACCAGCACAGCGGTTGCCGTCGCCAGCGGCTATGGCGTCAGCGTTGCCGTCGAACGCGGGCAACTCGTCGTCGCCGACGGGATCGGCAAACACCGACGGCAACGCAGCTACCCGAGGGCCGACCGCACGTTGCGGCGTCTCGTCGTCGCCGGCAGCGGTGCCCTCACCCTCGACGCGCTGCGATGGTGCGCCGACGTGGGAGTTGCCGTCGTTACCGTCGACCCCGCCGGCCGGGTACTCGCAACCAACGGCAGCGGGCCGGGCGATGCACGGCTACGGCGGGCGCAGGCAGCCGCGTACGGCACGCCTGTCGGTCTCGACCTCGCTCGAAGTCTGCTCACAGACAAGATCAGCGGGCAGGCCAGGGTGCTCCGTCAGATGTTCGGCGACGACGACACAGCCCGTGAGCTGGAAGCATTCGACCTGCGAACAGCACAAGGCCCGGACCGGCTACGCGAAATCGAAGCAGCAGCCGCCATCCGCTACTTCAAGGCCTGGCAAGGCGCACAACTCCGGTTCGCAACCCGCGACGTTCGGCGAGTCCCCGAGCATTGGCACCGTTATGCTGTCCGGCGCTCGCCCCTGCACAAGGGTGGCCCGACCCCGCGTGATGCGGCCCACCCGATAAACGCGATGCTCAACTATCTCTACAGCCTCGCCGAGACCGAATGCCGGTTTGCCTGCCTCGCGGTCGGTCTCGATCCCGGTCTGGGCTTCTTGCACACCGACCAGCGCGGGCGCGACTCGCTCGCACTTGACCTGCTCGAAGTCCTGCGCCCACACGTCGAGCACTATGTGTTGCGGCTCGCAGCCGGGCATACCTTCCGGGCGGCGGATTTCCACGAAACCGTCGAGGGAAAATGCGTCCTGCTGCCACCATTGACCCATACATTCGCGGACACCATGGCGGAATGGGCGCGGGTTATTGCACCGGTAGCGGAACAGGTAGCGCACACACTCGGAGACACCAGCACAGCGAGAATCCGACGGCGTACGCCGCTGACACAACAGAACACCCGGAACGAGCAGCAAAGACGAGCGCGACAACGGATGACCCCTGTTCTATCCGAACAGGAAACCCCCGAATCCCGGCAAACGCGGGATGCCAAATCATCAACCACCGGGACCGTTGACGGACCTAAGATGCCGGCCCGCCTATGCCGCACCTGCGGAGTGCAGCTCAACAGTCGCAGATACAGCGCATGTCATTCGTGCCGTAAAGCCGAACTAACCGAACAGTCGGGGCACCTTGCAACCGTCGGACTCACCGAGCTGGCCCGAAGGCGCGGGCTCGGCGACGACCCATCGACCACACCCGAAGCCATCGCCAAGAAATCGGAGACGAACAAACGCCGCCACGCCTTCCTAGCGCAATGGGAACGCGACCACCCGAACACTCCCAAGGCCCCGACCGAGTTTCGCCGACTTATCCTGCCGGGCCTTGCGGGGGTACCACTTGGGGCCATCATCGCCGCTACAGGATTGTCCAACTCGGCGGCATCCCAAGTGCGAAGCGGAAAGCTCACACCGCACCGGGCCTACTGGGAATCGTTGGCCGCTGTCTTAGAATGTCAGGCGTGCGGCACTCAGCATGGCGAAAACGGTCCCTCGACCTCACGCACTCGACGACCCTCGTGAGTGCACCGCGATGGGGCGCCCCTGCGTGCGTCTCCGCTGCCCCGCGTTTGCGCCGGTGTGACCTTGATCTAGCGGGACAGTGGCTCGCGAGTAGAATCTGATCAAGTCGCAGGCCAACGGGAGCTAAAGGTGCCGGATATCGGGGAGCGGCGAGCGAATCGCCTTCGAGTCATGAATACGATTTTCGACTTGGCAGATGGTCTTCAGACGACAATGGTCAATACCGACGACCTCAGGTCTACTACAGGTTCAAATCTGACCGAACTTTCTAGTGCTTTGTACTATCTAAAAGGCGAATTCCTGATAAAGGCCATGGACTCTGCATATGCTCAGATGCCTCCACCAGCCGTATGGCTAACTCATTTGGGCATCAAAGAGATCGAGAAGGCGAGAAACGAGCCAGAGCAAGGAAGTGCACATTTCCCGCCCTTAGTCTCAATTCAACACTTCCACGGTGACGTCATCGGCTCCTCCATACTGAATGGAAGTCCGGGAGCCACCCAGGTCAGTACCACAACGGTGGGCGACATCAGCTTGACACGACTGGGAGACTTTATCAGGCAATGGGATCATCTAGAGGCGAACAGCCAATTACCTATTGGGCTTCCAACACAGGCCGAAGACGAGGTTGACATCCTTCGGGCTCAGTTGAAGTCAGCAATGCCTAGGTCTCGTGCCATCAAGGAGACGTGGCATTCGCTACGGACCGTCCTTGAAGGTGCGGGGGGGTTGATGGCCGGAACCGGACTCCTCGAAGCAATGAACCAGGTCCATTTCTGAGACGCCGATGGAATTTGGGGGGCTGGCTCACACGAGGGCGAGCCGCACGAGGACGAGCCGGAACAAGGGCACGAGCCGCACCAGGACGAGTCCCGTACGACCCGCACCAGGTCGAGCCGGCACCAGGTCACAAGGTCGAGCCCGGCACGTGCGGCACCAGGGCCGGCGCCGCACGAGAGGCACCAGGGGCACGGACGGCACCAGGGCCACGAGCCCGCGAGGTGGACGAGCCCACAAGCGGCACGAGCCCGCGAGGTGGACGAGCCCACAAGCGGCACGAGGTCGCGAGCTGGACGAGCCCACGAGCGGCACGAGCCACACACGAGGTGGACGACCCCACGAGGTCGGCCCCGGCGCGAGGTCGCGACCGCACGAGCCACACGAGCCACACGAGCCACACGAGCCACACGAGCCACGAGCCCACGAGCGGCACGAGCCACGCGAGCGGCACGAGGTGGACAACGCGCACGAGGTCAAGCCGACACGAAGGGCACGAACCGCACGAGGACGAGGACGAGGGAGCACGAACCGCACGGGCAGCACGAGCCGCACGAGGTCAAGCCGGCACGAAGGGCACCCCGGCACGAGGTCGAGCCCGGCACGAGGTCGGGCCGGACGAGCCCGAGCCGGACGAACGGCACCAGGTCGAGCTGGACTAAGCCTCGATCCACCGACGATCTTGTGGGTGAAAGATCGTTCGGTGTGAGGCGCGGATCGTCGGTTCGGGACGCGGTTGAGTA
>JAABUJ010005698.1_pt1 | contig 12343 bp, 13 predicted proteins | sample 5559131 | NCBI WGS metagenome assembly JAABUJ01 (sample SAMN10711875, study PRJNA513366) | rock metagenome | isolation source: Antarctica rocks | place: Antarctica: Victoria Land, Mt New Zealand nord | collected 2016-01-07
TCACGTCCCGAACTCGATCACATCCGTCCGCGTCGCGATCGCCCGCGCCATCGCCCGCACGCTGCCGCGATGCCCATGCTGCCAACGCCACACACGCCGCCTTAATTTATGACACAGTAAGACTAGCTCGGGCGCCTTTCCCGCCACGGCGTCGCCGCCTCGAACGCCTGGGCGGCGCGAAATACCGTCGCCTCCTCGAACGGCCGGCCCATCAGCTGGATGCTGACCGGCAAGCCACCCTCGCCGAAGCCGCTGCAGATCGACATAGCGGGCTGGCCCGTCACGTTGCCCGGCATGGTAAGCGGCGGGCGCTCATGGTTGGCCCAGGTGGTGACCGCGTCGATCGGCGGCGCCTCGGCCGGCTGGGTCGCGGTCAGCAGGATGTCGATGTCGCCCATCGCGGCGGTCATCTGCAGGCAGAGCTCCCGTCGCCGCCGGGTTGCCTGCACGTAGTCGGCGCCGGTGACGAGGGCGCCGAGCGCCATGCGGTGCCGCAGTTTCTCGCCGTAACGGTTGAACTCCGTCCGCATCCACTCCTCGTGCACCGCGTAGGCCTCGCTGAGCAGGATGAGGTAGCCGGCGGCTTGGTAGTCGGCCAATGGCGCCAGGGTCACGTCGCCTATTTCGGCCCCGGCGTTGCGGAATACCTCAAGGGCGACATCGATGCCGCGGGCCGTGGCGTCGCTGACCGTCACGTCGCGCTCGTGCCAGTGGCGCACCACGCCGATGCGCAGGCCACGAACGCCGTCGTCGATCGTCGCCTGGTAGTCCGGGATCCGCGCTGCCGCGCTGGCGGGGTCGGACGGGTCGTGGCCCGCCATGGCCGCCAGCAGCAGCGCGCAATCCCGCACCGTCCAGGCGAGCGGCCCGGCGTGGTCCAGCGAGAACGACAAGGGCAGGATGCCGCGCCGGCTAACCAGGCCGTAGGTCGGCTTGATCCCCGCAACGCCGCAGAAAGTCGCCGGTGAGCGGATCGAGCCGCCGGTGTCCGACCCGGTGCCGCCCAGGACCAGCCCGGCTGCCACTGCCGCCCCGGTACCGCTGCTGCTCCCCCCGGTGAAGCGGCTGATGTCCCATGGGTTGCGCGCGGGCGGCCAGGGCAGGTCGAACGAGGGGCCGCCGAACGCGAATTCGTGCGTGGCCAACTTGCCCAGCATGACGGTGCCCGCCTCCGCCAGCTTGCTGACTACGACCGCGTCGGTTTCCGAGACGTTGTGCTCCAGCAAGCGGGAATGCGCGGTCGTGGCGATCCCCGCCGTGTTGTAGACGTCCTTGTGCCCGATCGGGATGCCGTCGAGCGGACCACGCGGCGTGCCGGTCCGCCACCGCGCCTCCGACTCGCGTGCGGCCTGCAGCGCGGTGTCCTCCGTCAGCCGGATGAACGCGTGCAGGGCGCCGTGCTGGGCAACCCGGGCCAGGCACTGCCGGGTTAGCTCGACAGGCGAGAGCGTGCCGGCGGCAAATTGACTCGCCGCCTCGGCGATGGTGGGGATCATGCGCGAACGATCGGGTTGAAGACGTGCGCGGGCTTGGCCTCACGGTCACGCGGGATGCGGACGGTCTCGGCCATGGATTCCACGTAGCGGTAGGCTTGGTGCAGCTCGGCCGTTTGCGCCTCCGTCAGGGTCAAGCGCGCCACCCTGACCAAGGCGTCGAAGTCGCTGCGGCTGATGTGCGGTCCCATGCAGGCCTCCGTCGTGGCGAGGCTCCGAGCGTACCATCGACACTGGTTTTGGCGAGTCTGCTGAAGGGATTGTGCTAAATGATACGCGCGGCGGCCTATGGCCTACGGTGACGCTAGGAGAACCACCATGATCGACAACACCCTCGCGATGATCGACGCCATCCCGCCGGGCACTTTCGTGTCCGACGACCAACCCTGCTACGACCCGGCCGAGATCGACGCACTGGCTCATGTGCTCAATCGCCTGACCTACGGACCATCGCAAATCCGCCAGGCGCTGCAGCGATTGGGCGTCACCGTCATCCCTGCCGGCCCGTCCTCCCCCGTGCCCACCGTCGACGAACTTGCGGAAAGCTTCGTCGGCGTTTCCCTTCCGCTTGACGCGGTGTTCGACGATGCGGTGTTGCGCGACACGCTGGAATGGCTGACCGGGTTCGCCGACGAGTTCGACCCGCCCCAGGCCAGCGACGATCCGGCGCGGTTCGCCTGGGCCGACAGCCAGCTCGCCGCCGCCGACGCGCTGGCGTATTACGCGTTCGTCCGGCGTCACCAGCCCAACACGATCGTCGAGATCGGCAGCGGCGCCGCAACCCTCGTGGCCTTGGAGGCGGTCGGCCGCAGCGGCCTCGGGCGGATCGTCTGCGTCGAGCCATCCCCAAATGCCGCGCTCCGCGCCGTGGCCGGTCATGTCGAGCTGATCGAGGGCCACGCCGGGCAGATGCCGCTGGAATTCCTCAACGATACCCTTGCGGACGGGGACTTCCTGTGCATCGAGTCTAGCCGCTCGGTGAAGCACGGCTCGGATTGCGTGATCTTTACCTTCGGCTGCTGCCGCAACTGCGCCGGTCGGTGTTCATCCAGGTGCGCGGCATCTCCCTGCCGGACACCCTGACCCACGAGGACATGCGCGACCGGCAGCTCCACTGGTCCGAGCAGTATTTGCTTTACGCCTACCTGCTCGGCAACACGCGGACCCAGGTCGTGTATGGCAGCCATTGGCACGCGACCCATAACCGGGACCACCTGGAGCGTTTCATGAACGGCAAGGCGCCGGCCGGCGGCGGGAGCTTGTGGTTCAAGCAGGCCGCCGGATAAAAGGGGAGCTCGCCGCCAGGGAGACTTCGCATGGCTTCGCTCCCCCTTTCGAACGCCGTCCGCGCCATCACCAGCGAGCCGCGCTCCTGGGTGGAACGGCTTTGGTCGTCGGTCGCCGATCGCGGCCATTCCTACGCCGACGTGCTCCAGCCCGAGGCTTCCAAGCTGCCGCTCGACCGTGCCCAGGACCTCGCGACCGCCCTCCTATCGGAGCGTGGCGAGGCGTCGGGCGCCGCCGTCGCGCGGGAGCTGCAGAACGCCGTGCGCGATCTGGCGCCCCAGGACCAGGTCGCGTTCTATGCCTTCCTCGCCGAGAACTTCCTGCCGAGCGAGCAGGTGCTCCGGGCGGCGGCCGAGGCCTATCTCGCCGAACCGACCCCCGACCGGGCCGTACGCCTCGCGGAAGCGGCCGAGCCGGCCCGGCAGGAGTTGCTGCGACGGATGAACATGGCGCCGGGCGGCACGGCGGGGCTGGTGGCCATGCGCAAGGATCTGCTGACCCATCTGCGCGCCGCCCCGAGCCTGCAAACACTCGACTCCGACCTGCGGCATCTGTTCGCGTCGTGGTTCAACCGCGGCTTCCTCGACCTTCGCCGGATCGACTGGCAGACGCCGGCTGCGGTGCTGGAAAAATTGATCACCTACGAGGCGGTCCACCAGATTCAGGGCTGGGAGGATTTGCACCGACGCTTGGCGCCCGATCGCCGGTGCTTCGCCTTCTTCCACCCGGCGCTCCCCGGCGAGCCGCTGATCTTCGTCGAGGTGGCGCTGACCACGGGGCTGGCCTACTCGGTCCAGCCGCTGCTCACGCGCGATGACGACGAACCGGCCCAGCGGGAGCGGGAGCGAACCGCCGACACGGCGATCTTCTACTCGATCTCCAACTGCCAGGACGGGTTGCGCGGCGTCTCGTTCGGCAACTTCCTCATCAAGCAGGTGGTGGAGGAACTGAAAGCCGAGTTGCCGCGCCTCACCTGCTTTTCGACACTCTCGCCAGTGCCGGGATTTCGCCGCTGGCTGGAAAAGCGGAGTGCGGCGGGACAGGCCACCGAGGACGTCGACGCTATCGCCCTCCTCGCCACCGAGCGCTGGTGGGAGGACGCTGCTGTCTCGGACCGTCTCTGCGAACCGGTCAGCCGCCTGTGCGCCAGCTATCTGACGAGTTCGGCCGAGGGAAAAGGCCCGGCCGACCCAGTGGCGCGCTTCCACCTTGGCAACGGCGCCCGGCTGGAACGGGTGAACTGGCTAGGCAACGTGGCGCCGCGCGGGATCAAGGAATCCTACGGCATCATGGTCAACTATCTCTACGGTCCCGAGCAGATCGAGGCCAACCACGAGGCGTACGTGCGCGGTGCGGTCGTGCGCTCCGCCGGGGTGGATGGCCTGCTTGCGCCGCCGACCGTCCCCGAGGTCGCCAAGGCAAAACGGCGCTCGTCATGATAGAGGCCGGCCGATCCGGTCCAGGGTGAAGGATGGCATGAACGCCGGGTCGTGATAGATGCCGCCAACGCCCGCTCGGTAAATGTTTCGGCGACTGGCAGCGTGACGTCCGAGACCGCGACGGCGGCTTCCCAGGTGGCGGCCAGGCAGTTTGCCCCCGCGCCCATCAAACTCGCCGTGCGATGGCCGAAACTGTCAGCGGCGATCCCAACGCGCCTCCGATGGCTGGCATGACGTCGGCCATCCAGGCGATGGTCGCCCAGAACTACGGTCCGAATGGCCCGGCGTCGCAGCCCGGCGCTTCCGGCGCAAGCTCCGGTCCGACCCAGCCGGCCGGGCCGACGGGCGGATCGGTGACCATCCTGCTGCAGGACCCCAACCAGCTGACGGCCGTCAGCCCACTCGACGCCTGACCGCATCGATAGCGCCCCCTTATAACGCGGGATGGGAAGGCCGCGGCAGATTGGCCCCGGCGAGGACATCTGCAAGGCTGGGCAGTGGCGTCGCGTGTGGCCAGGGTCGGCTGCAACCGCCTCCAAGAGTTCAACTGTAAGGTCATCGATGATGCGCAAGCGGGTGCTGTTTACCGGAGGGACGGGAAAGGCAGGCCGTCATGCGCTGCCCTGGCTGCAGGGTCAGGGCTACGAGATCCTGAACTTCGATCGACAGCCGTTCGAACATCCGACCATCGCCACCCTCGTCGGCGACGTCACGGACAGCGGCCAGGTGTTCAATGCGATGACGTCGCATTTCGACCGTGGCGGCCTGGAAGCAGGCAAAGCGCCGGGTCCGGTCGACATGGTGGTGCATTTCGCGGCGGTCCCGCGCATTCTCATCAACCCGGATAACGAGACGTTCCGGGTGAACGTGATGGGCACCTACAACGTGATCGAGGCCGCGATGAAGCTCGGGGTCCGAAAGGTCGTAATCGCGTCGAGCGAGACCACCTACGGCGTCTGCTTCGCGGAGGGCGACAAGGATTTCAAGCGGTTTCCGCTCGACGAGGAGTACGACGTCGATCCGATGGACAGCTATGGCCTATCCAAAGTGGTGAACGAGCAGACGGCGCGGGCCTTTGCCGCCCGCTTCAAGGCCGACATCTACGCCTTGCGCATCGGCAACGTGATTGAGCCGCACGAATACGACCGCTTTCCCGGTTTCATCGCCGACCCGGCGTCCCGCAAGCGCAATGCCTGGAGCTACATCGACGCGCGCGACCTCGGCCAGATCGTGCATCTGTGCCTGCAAACCGACGGGCTTGGCTTCCAGGTTTTCAATGCCGTCAACGACACCATCACCGCCGACCAGCCCACGGCCGCGTTCCTGGCCGAGTGGTGCCCCGGAGTGCCGATCACACGCAAGCTGGACGATCGTGAAGCGCCGCTTTCCAACCAAAAAGCGCGGGCGGTCCTTGGCTTCAAGGAACAGCACAACTGGCGAGACGAGATGCAGAAACTGGCATCTCCCAGAACGTAGTCGAACCGCGGGCTGTGATGCGCCTGGATCGCTGGCGTTGCCTACGACCGCCCTAAGGGCAATACGGTTCAGTTAGCGCCGTCAGGTTCCCGGCAATGGTGGGCAAACCGCTTGAAAAGGACCGTCCGACAGTTTAGAAGCGGCCTAACTGAACAGTATTGGCCCTAAGGGGAAGTGCTCGCCGCCGGATGGGACGCCAGGTACTTTTCAAACAGGGCGTCTCTCTGGTCGTGCGTCAACGAGACTGTGTCACGGCCAGCCTTGTCGAGAAATGCGTCGAAGCGCTGCCGAAGCTGCTGTCGCGTTTCGTCCGCCGGAGTAGGCGGCGATGAGGCCGCCAACGGTGCGGATGGCTCCGGAGGTAGGGTGGGCTTGGCTTGAACCTCGACAGGCGGTGGCGTCACGACCGGGGCGATCTCTAGCTGTTTGGCGGGCAGCGGGGGAGCAGCGGCGACCGGCGCCGGCGCGACAGGAGCGACGACGGCGGGAGCGACGATTGGTTTGCGGTCTGGTGGCGCCACCGGATTAAACCATGGCGTCGCATACAGCGCCGCGCCTGCGACCAGGACCACCAGGCCTAAAGCGACCTTGGGCCAAACTCGCGGGTAGGACGGCGCTATTGCGTACGTTGAGAAGGAAGCGGTGTCGACATGATGCGCCGCCTCGGCGGCCGGCGGCCGTGCCTCGTTCGGAACGGCGCCCGCGACCGAGAGCGCGCGCTCGGTGATCGACCATAGCTGCGGGAAATGCTCCGCCTGCAATAGGTCGCCAAAAGTGCCGCGTCCGATCAGCACCAGCTGCATGGGCTGGGCCGACGGGGATGGGGTCGCAACCTGTTCAAAAAATGTAAGCGCTTCGGCGGTTAGGGTTTCGGCAGCCTCGACGATCAACGCCGTGCAGCCTGACGCTGGCTGATGCGCTTTCAGTGTTGCAAATATCGCCGCTGCGTCGACCTCACCGTCCGGCAAATCAAGTCCAGCCTGGAATGCCACGTTTTCGAGCGTGAGTTTAAGGGGAGAAGCAGGCGTGAAACGCAAAAAACGGAACTTGGCAAGTCGCTGGGAGATAGGGATGGTGCGGAGCAGGACCGCCGCGGTGCTTGGCTCGGCTGCTAGGACGCCGATTCCGCGTTGGCCAGCCAGCAGGGCGTTCACAATCTCCTCGTACGTTCTCTCGACCGCATTGGCCGGTGTCGGTGGATCGAAGATCGCAATGGGTGTTCCGCTCATGGGCAAGCTCGGGACACCGGAAGAACCTCGCCGGATGCTGCAGCCCCGCTTTGCTCCCGATTATCGAACTCCGCAAAAAGCTCTCCTGCGCGCGCTTCCGAGATTCTCCCTGACCGAGACTCAAGGCACGAGAGCGCACGCGGTGCAGCCGGCATTGCTTTGGCGGGCGTCGTCCGCTTGGAATTGGCAGCGCTCGCAAGATGCCGGACCCGGTGCGGCGGCGCGACTCGTGCAGGCGTTTGGGTTGCGACCGGAGGTTGTGGCGGGGGATGTTGGGCACAGGAAACGAGCAGCGCGCACAAGGTGACGAGGAGCGGCAAAGAACGCCTCATGAATTTAATCCGAAACGCTTGGCAGGTAGGTACCCGTGCTTCTGGTCGGATGAGCGGGAGCAGCATGACTGCGAGAACCTGAACCTTTGACACTGCACCCTCGCCTTGGCCTTCCACCGATCGGTCGCCCCTCATTACTTGAGGAAGCTTTACACAGCCCTGAATTCCACGGCTTGCCAATCGGGTCAACCGCATCGACGGCCGAGGAGCCAATCGCAATAGCCAAATAGTAACAACTCTGCCGTCGAAACATAGTTGGAACACAGTCAGCAGGCAAAGCCATTGCATATGGCTTTTTTGATGACGATTGCTTCTTACGTCCCTTCTATCGGCGGAACGGGAGAAAAAAGGCAGGTCGGGAAGTGCGATGGTCCTGTTCGACGGCCGACGTATCATCGTTATTGGCGGGCAGTGCCATCTGGAAGGACCGACCGGCATCGTCTTGCGGGATGCCGGCCCTACCGGACCCGCACTGGCCGATGTGGACGGCGCGTGAACCCGCTCATGGTGACCCATTCTCGCCCTTGCCTGAAAACCGGGCTTGGATGATCGGGTCTGATGCCTGCAAGTTGGCAAACGCAAGGAGGCCAGGATGAAATTGATCAGCGCCACGCCGAGCCCTTATGCGCGAAAGGTGCGCATCGCACTTGCGGAGAAATCCGTGTCGTTCGAGCTGCAGACCGAGGTTCCCTGGAACGAAGGGACCAGCCTGCCCCAGCATAACCCGCTCGAGAAGCTGCCCGTCCTGATCTTGGACGACGGGGCCACGATCTGGGAAAGCAGCCATATCCTGGAATGGATTGAGCGGAAGCACCCTCACCCGCCGCTGCTGCCGCCCGACGATGACGGCATTCTCGCGCACAAGCGGATGGACGCGCTCGCGACCGGCGTATGCGACGCGTTCCTGCTCGTGTTTTTTGAGCGCATGCGGCCCGAGGCCCATCGTAGCCAGCCCTGGACGGACCGTCAGTTGCGCAAGGTGCACGGTGGCCTGGCCGAGATTGCCCGTGTCGTAGGCGATCAGGACTACGCGGTGCGGAACGCGTTCGGCATCGCAGACATCTCCGCCGGGAGCGTACTGGGCTACCTCGACGTGCGCTTCCCCGAGCTCGGCTGGCGCAGCACCCACCCCAATCTCGCTCGATACATGGATCGGCTCATGGCGCGGCCCTCGTTCCGCGACACGGCGCCATACCCGCAGGTCATCTCCAGCCCGGTGGTGTGAGCGTCATGACCTCTCTCAAAGATTGGCTTGCTCCTCAGGAGGGGCAAGTCGGGATCGTTGCAAGCGCGTTTTCTAGATTGGAAAGATGGCTTGCCAACACGCCGCGCGCGTCCCGCTCCATCGCACGGTAGGAAGCGACCACATCGGCACCGAACGGCGTGAGAGTCGCGCCGCTGCCGCCAGCGCCACCGCGCCTCGCTGTGACCACCGGCATGTGGAAGGTTTGATTTAGGGCATCCACCAGCAGCCAGGCCCGGCGGTAGCTCATGTCCATCGCCCGGCCAGCAGCCGAAATGGAGCCGGTCTCGCGGATCAGTTCCAGCAAGCGCACCTTGCCCGGGCCGAGCGCGCGATTGTCGTCGAAGTCGATGCGCAACGTGAGTCGGGTCATGACGGACTTCTCGCATCCTGCGAACGCGCCTGCATACCACATGCTACGACATGATATCGGCGGCCTAGAGTGGGAGATGACGCCACATTGTTCAACCGAGGTGACAGACCCAGTCCGAATCTTGACGCCGGTAGATGCTCCGAGCGTCTAGCTTAAGCTATTCGGCTGAGCCAGAGCGACACAGTCGCATGGACCCGCTTTCGGTTCAGGCCGACTCGCGATGCACGGTAACGGGAATAGCCTTCGCGGCCAGCGTTTTGCTTCCTTTCGCATGGTGCCAGAGAGGCAGCAGCACATTCGCCTCGGGGTAGTAGGTGCCAATGCAGCCAACCGGGATATCGTAGGGCGTCACGCGCAGCCCGGGCAACTCACGGGTGACTCTATCGGTGGCCGAGGTGGCGAGCGTGACGTTCTCCCCTTCGCGCAGGCCCATCCGGTCGATGTCGTCACGGTTCATGAACACGATCATGCGCGTGCCGTCCACGCCGCGGAAACGATCGTTGTAGCCATAGACGGTCGTATTGAACTGGTCGTTGCTCCGCAGCGTCATCATGCGCAGGACATCATGACCCACCTCCGGCATGTCCAAGTCTTCTTCCAGCGCCGTAGGCACGACGAAATCGGCTTTGCCCGTCTTGGTGTGCCAGACGCGCTCGCGAGCCGGCAGATGACGGTGAAAACCTCCAGGCTCCCACATGCGACGCTCATAGTCTTGGAAGATGTCCGGGTAAGTCTCCGCTATGGACAGGCGAATCCGACTGTAGTCGGCAAGCCAGGCGTCCCACGTGACCTTCGGATTCAGGCTCAGCGTCGCCTTCGCCATGCGTATCAGGACCTCGACCTCGCTGAGCAGATGCTTCGACGCCGGGGCACGAACTCCACGCGACCCATGGATGCACGCCGACGTGTCCTCCATCGACAGAGCCTGTGGATTGCCGCCCTGTTCGTCCACTTCGATCCGGCTTTTAACCGGCAGGATAAAGCTAATTTCGCCGTGCACGAGGTGACTGCGGTTGAGCTTGGTCTGCACGTTCACCGTCAGCCGGAGCTTGCGCCACGCCGGCTCCATGAGGCTGCGGTCTGGCACGGCACGAACAAAGTTGCCGCCGAACATGATGAAGGCGCGGACCTTGCCGGCCAGGATCGCCTGGCACGATTCAACCGTCTCCATGCCCTTCTCGCGGGGCGGCTCGAACTCGTACTGGGCCGCGAGCCGGTCCATGGGCACGAGCTCAGGCTTTTCGGTGATGCCGACCGTGCGCTGGCCCTGCACGTTGGAATGTCCGCGCACCGGGCAAATCCCAGCGCCGGCCTTGCCAATGTTCCCGCGCAGCAAAAGCAGGTTCACCAGCAGGCGGATGGTTTCAACGCCCGCCTGGTGCTGCGTCAGGCCCATGCCATAGACCGCGATGGTGGACTTGGCCGTGCAGTAGATCGCGGCCGTCGCTTCCAGGGCAGCCCGGCGTAGGCCGGACCTGCGTTCCAGCTCGTCCCAATCCTGCTTCTGCACCCATTCGACGAAGTTTTCGAAGCCGCTCGTGTGTTCGGCGACGAAGGCGTGATCGATCACCGGCTCCTCGCCCGTGGCCCGCGCCACGGCATCCATCTCCACAACCGCCTTGCAGATGCCTGCGAGGGCCGCGAGATCGCCGCCTGTCTTGACCTGGTGATAGCTGGAGCTGATGCGCGTCGAGCTATTGGTCAGCATCTCGACAGGCGATTGAGGGTTGGTGAAGCGCTCCAACCCTCGCTCCCGGAGCGGATTGAACGTGACGATCAGAACGCCGCGCTCGCTCGCCACCTGCAGGGGATGCAGCATGCGCGGGCTGTTGCTGCCCGGGTTTTGGCCAAAGAACAGGATGCAGTCGGTGTCGCCGAAATCATCGAGGGTGACCGTCCCGACCGGGACGCCGATGCTTTCGGGCAGGGCGACGGACGTTGTCTCGTGGCACATATTGGAGCTGTCGGGAAGGTTGTTGTTGCCGTACAACCGGGCGAACAGGGCGTAGAGGTAGCTGGTTTCGTTCGACATGCGGCCAGAACTGTAGAATACGGTCTGCTTCGGATCGTCGATCGCGCGCAGCTCACGCCCGATCTCGGCGAACGCGTCGTCCCAGGAAACCGGCACATACTTGTCGCTGGCGGCGTCGTAGCGCATCGGATGGGTCAGGCGCCCGGTCTGTTCCAGCGCGTAATCGTCCCAGTCCAGCAACTCAGTGACGGTGTGCTTGGCAAAGAACTCGGGGGTGCAGCGGTGGCTGGTGATGTCCCAGGCCACCGCCTTGGCCCCGTTCTCGCAATACTCGAACGGGAGTGGCTTGGCCGGCTTGATCCAGGCGCAGCTGGTGCACTGGTAGCCGTCCACTTTGTTATGGCGCATCAAGGTCAAGGGTCCGCTGGCCAGGACGCCTTCGCGCTGCATGATGTTGCCAAGCGATTTGGCCGACCCCCAGCCACCCGCGGGTGCTTTGTAGTCCTTGAAGGTCGGGCGACGGTTCATGCGATTGCTCCGGTCAGGATAGCTTGGTCGGTTCCTCAAGGATCACAGCCGGCCATAGTTGCCTCAGCGCTGAAAACCATAGCCTGAAATTCGCGTTAGCAGGCCTACCTCGGGCTGCAGCGGAGAACGGCGGCATGGTTGATAGGGATTATCTGATCGAGAAGCCGCCGGGGCCGGGGCCGCTGAAGCAGTATCTCGATCTCACCGTGCTTCCATTGCTGATCGACGCCGCCGGAGCCGTGGAGGCCGTGGCCGAGCGGGTTGCCGTCCAGGTGCGGCAGCGCCCGATCGTGGGAATTGGCGTGGCATTTGGGCTCGGTTGCGGGCTGGCCTTGCTTGGAGAGGGCGAGCAGTCGAGGGAGCGTCGGTCAGTGAAAGCCTGATTGCGGCTTTGTTTCGAACAATCTGGCCTGTGCCGGCGTTGGCGACCCTTCCAGGATAACCCTGACGTTTTGACGGGCATGGTTAAGATAAGGTAACAGCCCAGGTCTTTCAGCGGGGTCAAGCCACCCGTAGGTCGTCGATCAAGCGGTCCGGCTGACTGGTCAGTGTCTCGAGCATATCCCAACCTTGCTTCCTGGCGGTCGAGAGCAGCGAGCGGATCAGGCCAAAATCTTTGGCGCCGCCGTCGGAGCGGAAACCGCCAGAAATCTTCTGGCGCAATTTCATCATCCGTGCGTCCCGCTCCGCCAGGTTGTTGGTGAAGGGCACGCTGGGATCGGTGAGGAACCGGAGCACGTCCGACTTTCGGGTGCTGAGGCGCAATAGTAGGTTGTGACCAACCCGTCGCGGCGGACGGCCGCGGCGGCGGGACTTTGCCAGTGCGGGTTGCGCCGCATGGAATGCCAAGCCTTGCACGAGAACCGCGTCGTAACATCGCTCGATCAGGGCGATCAGACCCGGCTTCAGGGGCGCGCCCTGTTCGTGCGCGAGGTTCGTCGCGTGGCAGGCGCGGCGCAGCAGGCGCTGCA
>JAABUJ010005699.1_pt1 | contig 12342 bp, 7 predicted proteins | sample 5559131 | NCBI WGS metagenome assembly JAABUJ01 (sample SAMN10711875, study PRJNA513366) | rock metagenome | isolation source: Antarctica rocks | place: Antarctica: Victoria Land, Mt New Zealand nord | collected 2016-01-07
CCACAACCGAATTATCCCACATACCAAGCCGCACGTCAAGCTCTTTAGTGTCTACACCCCACCGCCAACAAAAGCCCGACCGCCCGTAAACACAGGCGAATCGGGCCTCAAACCCTCAAAACTTCCGACTAGGAACCGCCAGCCGGTCGTCGCCTCAAGCGCGACCTCGAGCTGCTGACCAGCGAACCGCTCAAGGAACCGGCTCACCCCGGCGCGGTCCGCCGGCCTCACGCGCGCGCGGCTGATCTCGCCGCTGACCACGTCGATCCACTCGGCGGTGATCTGCGCCCGGTGCTGGTCAACGCCCATCACAATCGACATCCGCCAAACCTCCTGGGAACACGAGCAGCATCCAGCCGGCGACTCATCGAATACCGTTGGGCCGCGGTCGGTGCCTTCTGTTGAACGGTCCGGCCGCGCGGCTCGAACCCGCGCGCGCCTTACCTATGGCTGTTCGACGCGAAGGCCCCGGCCACCTTCACCGCGGCCTCGCGCGCCTTCACCGGGGGGCCGCTTCTCGGGCCGACCCGGATATGACGCCTTTCGGCTGCCGGCGTTGGCTTCTTGGCCATCCTGTTCCCGCTGAGGAACTGGGCTCTCCTTACGGTCGGCTTACCCGCCCCCAACGGGCGGGACCTCGACGGGGTTTCCGTGTTTCGCACGCACGAGCTGCGGTCGGGGTGGGTGCCCTCTCTACTCCGGGGACGACGGTGCTCATCCTGACCGCTGTCGCTCTACAGGGCCCAGTGCTCGGGTCCATGTCACCAGGGGCAAAGTAGCGTCTACTAACCCGCGTTGGAGGACGCGCTGGTCAGGCTGGCTCGTGCTTCGCCGGGTCCGAGGTCGAGGTGGGTGCTCATATCGAGCGTGAACTTGCCGTAGGGGTTGATGTGGTTCCAGAACAGGGGCGTAAGCGCATTGCGGTCCCGCTCGGTCAGCCGGGCTGCCCATTGCAGCTCGACGAGGATCTGCTGCACGAGCATCGTGTTGATCAGCACGAGCGCGGATTGCAGGAGGTGCATGGCGAGCATCGAGATCTCCTGGTCCTCGCGGTCCTCGCCGGTGAGCTCGGAGTCCTTGCCGTAAAAGATGAAGTCGGTGCCGCTGTTCCAGTGCTCGATGATCTGGCGGCCTTCGTGGACCTCGCGGCGGACCCCTTCGTCGGCCAGGTAGTCGCAGAGGAAGATCGTTCGTGCGGCGCGGCCGAGCTCTTCCATCGCCCGGTGGGCGGGGTGCTTGGGGCCGCTGCGGGTGAACCGCCGGAGGAGCTGCTGGGCCTCGGCGGTGCCGAGCTTGAGCGCGGTGGCGTACTTGACCAGCTCGTCGTACTGCTGGGCGATCAGCTCCCAGTCGATCGGCCTGGCGGAGACGACGGGCGCGATCGTCGGCCAGAGGCCGTCGGGCCGGGGCCCGGGCGCGTAGAGGGGGACCTCGCCGATCCGCTTCAGGCGGGGCATCAGCTTGAAGCCGAGCAGCTCGCAGAAGGCGAAGCCGACAATCGAAGCGCCGTGGGTGTCGGTGTAGTTGGCCTTGATCTCGGCTTCGGTGCCGTGGTGCAGGAGGCCCTGGAGCATCGCGGCGACCTCGGACGCGGAGCAGGTCGTCAGCTGGCTGTAGATGCACAGCTGCTTTCGCTCCACGTGCCAGTAAACCATCACGCCGGGCCCGCCGTAGCGGGCGTGCCATTCGGTCATCAGGTTCGAGTCCCACGAGGCGAACTGCTTGGAGTCCGACGCGCACGCGGTCCCCGCGCCCCAGATCGCCTCTTCCCTGATCTGGAGCGTCTTGTTGACCACGCTTATGACCGCCCGGCGCAGGCTGCCGCGGTTGAAGTAGACCTTCCGGAACCGTCGCAGTGCCGCCTCGGTGTCGGCCGGGTGCCCGTCGATCGCGTCCGCGATCCGCTTGATCCCGATGTTCGCGCCGAGCGCGAAAGCCACCAACAGCTTGCGCCGCTGTGCGGTATCGGCGTCGGTGATCTCCCTGGAGGCGACGGAGGTCAGCTCGCGCGTGAACGCGGTGAGGTGATCGGCCTCCTTGAGCACGTCGAGCAGGTCAATCGTCCCGTGCCGGCGCTCGATCTCACCGCGCAGCTGCTTCAGGTTCGGCGGGTCGGGCAGGCGGTCGAGCGCCGGGACCACGATCCACGGCTTGCCGTGCCGGGTGGTGACCCGCACCCCGCCGGCGCTGCCAGTGCTGATCGCATGCTCGAGTCGGTCGAGCCCTTGCCGGAGGCGGTCTTGGAGGTCGGCCACGAACGCCGCCGGGTCAAGGGGCTTGCGGATCGCCGCGTAGTGCACGTCGCGGTTGCGCTCGAACTCGGCGGGTCCTCGTCGGCATCGCGCCAGCGCCGCGCGCCGACGACGTAGATCTCTCGCCGACGGATCGCCTCGCGCAACGCGCGCAGCACACACAGCTCATACGGGACCCGCTCCACCCGGCCGAGTTCGTCGACGACCGCCTCGCGCCACTCCTCTGGCACGACGCCGGCGATCGGAACCAGCTCGCCGGCGTGGTAGCAGCGCTGCTGGCCCGGAGCGTCGAGGTGGCGCTGCAGCAGCTCGAGCGCGTCCATCACCGGCCGGTAGGCCGTGTTCGAGCAGCGGAACTCGAGCGCCTCGATCAGCCGCGGCAGCATGCGGCGATAGTGGTTGGAGTACGAGCCGCGGATCACCTTCCGCACCCGTTGCTGGAACACCAGCTCGTTCGCCTTGGCCTCCCTCACGAGCTCTCGCAGCGTCGCCTCCGAGACGACCGGGAACAGGGCAGCGCGCACCGTGTGGTCTGGGTGCTCGACGGCCGCCTCGGCGAGCGCGAACAGCAGGCCCTGCTTTCCGCGCACGCGCTTGAGGTCCCTGACGAGCTCGCCCTCGACACGGTTCTCCGCCCGGGTGCGGATCTTGTGCACGACCTCGATCAGCAGATCGACCAGCGAATCGGTGATCTCCGAGCTCCGCGACCAGCACAGCACCGCCAGCAGCGTCAGCCGCACCGGTCCTGGCATCGCCCTCAGGTCGGACGGGTACAGGGCCGATGCCCGCGCCCGCCACGCGGCGATCAGCCGCTCCGAGCAGTCATCGAGCAAGTCTGCGGGCAGGCCGATCGAGCGCACCCGCTCCAGCTTCTCCAGCTCCTCAAGGATCGTGTTCAAGCTCGCCCGGCCCGGATCATAACCTGGGAGCTCCGCCGGATCGACCTTCACCTGGCGGCCCACATACCCGACCACCGCCGCAGGAAGCTCAGCGAGCTCGCGCGGGAACCTGGCCTCCACCTCAAAGAACTTCAGCAGCAGCGCGAACCCCAGCCGGGTCGCGCCCGCCTTGTTTGACAGCAGCCGCCAGTCCGCCTCGTCGAGCGTCCAGGACGAGATCAGATCCTCAAGCTCACAGTCGTCTCTCATCACTATTCCTCCAGTTCGAGTGCTTCCATCGCCGCCTGCCGGTCGGCCGCCGACGGCAGGCTGTACCGGCGAGTCGTCTCGAGCCGCCGGTGGCCCGCCAGCTCGGCCACCAGCACCAGGTCGTTCCCGCCCCGCACGAGGTTCGTCACGCACGTGTGCCTGAGCACGTGCGCGGACAGCTTCAACCCAGCACGCGCCGCCACCCCGCGCACCACCCGATCGACCGACCGCGCTCCCAGACGCGCACCGCGGGGGCCGACGAACAAGGCGGGGCGTGCATCCACGCCATGGTCGTCTCGGCCGCTCAGCCAGGCTCCGAGCGCATCTCGACAGGGACGGTTCAGCGGCACCTCACGGTAGGAGTCGCCCTTCCCCGAGCGGATCACCACCAGGCCCTTGCGCGCCGAGATCGCGACGTCGTCGACGTCAAGCGCGACCAGCTCGTGCAGCCTGAGCGCCGTGTACAGCAGCAGCGTCACGATCGCCCGGTCGCGCGGCCTCGCCGCCTCGGCCGCCCGCAGCAAGGCCCGCTGCCGGTCCTCCGACAGCGCCCTCGGAGCAGCTTGCGCAAGCGGCTCGCGCTTGACGTTCGCCGGCCCGAGGCCGAGGAACCGGTTGAAGTGATCTACGGCCGCCAGCGCCAGGTTCACTGACGACGGCTTCCAGCCGCGCTCGGCCTTCAGATACCGCTTGAAGTCCCGCGCGGCGTAATCACGGGCGCCCGGATCCACGAGCGCCTCCCCGCCGCCATCCCGGCCGGACAGCCAGGCACCATAGGTGCCCACCTGCTGCCCGTAGGCATCCTTCGTCCGCCGCGCGAGCGGAGCCCGCGCCAGGTCCTTCAGATAACGATCGACCGCCGCAGCAACCGGCCGTCCGCCGGCCTGCTTGTTAGTGGACGCCGATTTCGGTCGTTGTGACGTCGCCACGACGGGATTAGTAGACGAACCACCGGACAGAACCGTCCTCTAAGGTGCCTTAGAAGCAGCGCACACCGGCTTCTGCATCTCGTCCGAGCGGGCACTCCACCGAGCGCTATGTCGTCAGTCGACCTATCGCCGACACGCGACGAGGGACCGCGTTCGGATCAGGGGAGCTTGTGCCCGATAGGCAAGACCCAGCGAAACAGGTCGACGCCAGGCTTCTTGCACCAGCAGTCGTCCTGGCACTCGCACGTGATCGCGCCGCGTCGCTCCCTGGCGTGCCCGATGAACGCGGCGCCGACCCAGAACGTGCCGACGAGAAAAAGGGCGCGCTGGCGCATACGACGAGAGTAGCGCTTGCCAGCGCGCTGCGCCGTGGTCGCTGGCTCCTTATCCCGGGTTTCCGCACGAACTCTCTATAGACCCCTGACAAGTGGCGGTGGCTGGCCGAAGACGCGATCCGAGCCGTGGGCGTGGCGCTCGTGGGTGTTCCCGTGCGACCCGGACTGTGATGAGCACCGAGCCCATACGCCTCAGCCCGCCGCGTCTTTTGGGTAGTGGACAACGGCACGACCACCGCGGGCAGGCGGCCGTCGACCGTCTCCAGGCACGCTGGAGAAACCTCGTGCTCGTCCACCTGCCCAAGCACGCTTCCTGGCTCAACACTTCTCGATCCTCGCACGCAATGAGCTGGACCGGCTTTGACGGAGAGTGGGATCCGTGGAACGTCCCGGTCCAGCTCACTGCTTGGTTTGGTCGGTGGGCGGAACTCGCCTCCTGAGAACCACGATCCTCGCAGCAAGTCCGACAAAAATCACGCCCCCAAAGATGAGCGCGACACCATTTAGCGCGCGGGACGTCCCTGTCAAAAGAAGAATTCCCCAGAGAATAGCCGCTCCACCAACGCCTGCGAAGCCGATGGCGGCGCGGGCGAGTTGAGCGCGACGGATACGCAAGTGTTCAGCCAACCCCTCGGAATCCTTCGCCTCCTCCGGCGAGACCGATCGCACAGCCGCCAATCGCCCCGGCGAGCCCTCCATATACCCCGGCGAGCCTTCCATATTTCGCACCGGCAGTTCCGCCAGCGATGCATCCTGCGATCGGAGCTGCGATCTTCTTAATCAGGTGACCCAAACGACCTAGGGCTGTGCCGAAGCTAGCCTCATGGCAGCGATGCAGCAGCAGCCTCGCCGCCTGTTCGCAGAGGCCCGAGGGGTCGCCAAAGTCGACCGGGTCGTTTCCGGCGTAGCTGTAGCGATCGGCCTGCGAGGGGTCGGTGATCTGGTTGAGTGGGTCTTGTTGGGTCCAGCGTCCGGTTGTGGGGTCGTAGTAGCGCTGGCCGAAGTGGTAGGTGCCAGCGGGCGTCTGTTCGCCCTGGGCGTAGCCCCAGACGTTGGGAGTAGTCCCGGTTGAGCTTGTAGTCTGCCCGTAGGGGTCGTAGGCGTAGCTGTCGGCCACTGTTCCGGTGCTGTCGGTCAGCGCCAGGATCGAACCTTGGCTGTCGGGCACGTAGTAGGCGTAGCTGCCTGACGGCAGGCGCTCACTAAGCAGCTTGGCGTTGTTGTCGTGGGTGTAGTAGGTAGTGCCGGTGCTGTCCGTGCGCGAGGCGACGCCCAGCAGATCCTGGACCTGCGTCGCGGCACCGATCGAGCTCAGCGAGGCTTGGCCGGCGCCAAGGTAGCCCAGGGTCGTGGCCGACTGGCCGGCCGGAGTGATGCTGGTGGTCTGGTTTTTGGCGTTGTAGGCGAGCTTGAGCCCGGCGCTGTTGGCGGTCTGGTTGCCGTTCGCGTCGTAGCTGTAACTGCCGGCCGGCCCGTTTGTCAGCTCGTTGTCGGCGTTGTAGGCATAGTTGCTCGTCGTCCCGTTGATCGTGCGCGTGAGAATGTTTCCGGCGCCGTCGAGCACATAACTGCGGTCATCAACCTGTGTGCCGGCGTGAGTCGTTTGAGCGTCGGTCAGGCGCTCGAGAGCGTCGTAGCTGTAGGCGGTGAGGTTGCCGGTCTTGTTGTCGGTCCGTGACTGGATGATGTCGCGGTCGGCGGTCCCCTGCGTGTAGGAGTAGTTCAGGCTCGAGATCGTTCCGCTGGGGCCCGTCGCTGCCGTGCTGAGCATATGCCCGGCCGGGTCGTAGGTCATGTTGATGCCGACCTGGTTGGGGTAGTTGATCGCGGTGCGGTGGTCGTCTTGGTTATAGCCGAAGGTGATCGCGGTGCTCTGACCCGGTTGCAGCAGCGAGGCCAAGCGGTTGAGCGTGTCGTAGCTATAGGTCGCTTTGCCGTTGGGGTCGGTGATCGACGTGAGGTTGTCGACCGCGTCGTAGCCGTAGGTGTTGGTGTGGCTGCCGGGCAGCGATTCTTGGGTGATCCGGTTTTTGGCGTCGTAGGTGTAGGTGCTCGTGCCCGAGGCGGAATCGACCTGTTGGGTCAGGTTGCCGTCGGGATCGTAGGTGTAGCTGATCGTCGTCCCGTCACCAAAGGTTTCTTTCACGGGGCGGTCCATCGCGTCATAGGCGATCGTCTCGGTCTGCCCCTTGCCGTCCTTGATGCTCGTCAGGCGACTGAGCGGGTCATAGTCCAGCGTCGTCACCCCAAGCCCGCCGGTTGCGCTGGGTGCGACGATCGAGGTCAGGTTGCCGTTGGTGTAGCTGTAGATCGTCTGATTGCCGTTGCCGTCAGTCGAGGTTGCGATCGTCCCGTTGCTGTTGTAGGTGAACTTCAGGGTGTTCTGCGAGCTCAGGCCATTGGTGATCGACGTAACGTTCTGGGCGGAGTCATAGCCGTAGGTCAGCTTGTTGCCTTGAGGGTCGCTGGTGGCGTCGGGCAGGTAGGGGTGCCCAGCCTGCTGGTCATAGCTAGCCGAGTAGCTCGCCGCGGTCTGGCCCGAGGCGGAGGCGGGCAGCTTCGCGCTGTTGGGACGGTCCTGGGTGTCGTAGCCCACCGTGGTGTAGGCGCCTGACGGCGTGGTAAAGCGAGTGACGTTGTCGTCAAGCGTAAACGAGTTCTGGCGCTGGTGGCCGGTCGCGTCGTAGGCAGCGAACACGCGGTCGTGCGTGTCATAGCAGTAGGTGGCGGTGTGCCCAAGCGGATCGGTCACGACCGTTTATCACGATCAGCGGGGTGTCCGCTCTGCGTGCGCGGAGCCGGACGAGCAGTTCGGTGACGACCTTGCCGGCAGGGTGACCATGCCGCCGTGCCTGTGCGGTTGAGATGCCGTGCACGGCCGTCGCGTCCACGGGGATCTCCACGCCCGGGTCAGCCAACACGCTCCACGAGTGGACGACCTCCCCGGCCTCCATCCAGACAACGGCGGCGGTGACGATCCGCCCGCTCTCCACATCGGTGCCGGTGGTCTCCAGGTCGAACGCAACGATCGGGCCGGTCAGCCAGTTCATGGCCAGCAAGTCGTCCGCCGCTGAACCAACCTGACGCCACGGGCTCCACGATCCTCGCCCCCGGCCTTAACCATCGAGCCAGGAGCGCTAGACCAGATGACAACGTCACGATCCAAGTGGTCTCTGTCGTGACGAGCTCATCGCTCGGCCGGAAGCCTCGCGGCAACGACTCCTAAGCACCCTCGCTTCTCCCGGCTGGTCTGACGATCAGAACCTCACCGGAGAACCGCGGCTCCTCGCCGTCCCAGTCGCCAGCGGAGATCTCGGCTCGCCAGCTGTCCGTGCGGCGCCGGCGTCGGGCGAGTTCGTACTCCCCCAGCGTCTGGCTTCGGCCTCCTCGCGGAACAGGATGTCCCACCACTCAGCAACGCTGTCCTCTTCTCTGACGTGTGGGTCATCGATGGGCCCTCGCTCGCAGCGGTGACGTGCGGAGCCGCTGCTGGGACGCGATCCCGCTAAGCGCCGCACCCCGCCAGGGTCATCGGCGGGAACTCGATCAGAGGTAGGCGTCCGTCCACCTGGTTCGCGGTAGCTCGGTTACACGCCGCAGCGAACCACGGCGTACGTCAGTGCCGTTTGGCGCGCTCGCGGGAATGGGACTTCGCCCGCCGGCGCACCCGCCGGTCATAAGCGACCAACTCGCCGGAGTCGAGCTGCGTCCGCTGCGGCAGGTCCGATTCGCAAAGGGCGCAGGCGACGGCGAACACGTCTGAGCGCCGGACGGCTCACGACGCTGACCCTCCGGCGTCTCGGGCGGCCGCGTGTACGCCTTACAGAAGCGACCACTACGAGAACCCGCCGGCGGCGGGCTTGTGGTTACCCGGTGCACCGGCTGTGGCAAGCGGCTCGTCGACGGAAAGAGCGACTGGTTCTAGGAGAACCTCGGCCGCCGCTCGGCTGAAGGTAAGGATGCGCTTTGGTCAACGACCGCTCATCAAGGTACAGAAGGAGCAGCTGATCAAGGATCGGATCCTGGCTCGACCGATCTTGGAACGGTCGAGACGTACCAAGCAATACTCGTTACCGGTCCGCAAGCCCGGCGAGCCGTCCGCGACGACTTCTCTCCCGAAGTTCTCCGGCAGTTCACGATCCTCAACCGCCCGGTCGTGACCCCGAGGACCTCACCGCCCTCACGACAGATCTCGATGATGAGTTCCGCTCAGCGCGGTGAAGGACTCGACGGCACTCCGTCCTACGACGAGCTGGCAGTCCGACTGCTCGGGAGCGCTCGCATCCAAGCGGTGCAATGCGCTCCGGTGACCACCGAGCGGCGCTCGCCCACCGGACGGATGTGGAGCAACTGCCCGACGCTGATCGCCGAGAGGCAGATCCAGCGTCTGCAACCGCGCTGTCGCGCTTCTCGGCAAGGAGACTCACCGGCATGTCCAGCGCTTCGAAACCCTGCAGGTCGAGTGGGAGGCGCTCTGGCATGAGAACGAGAACTGCTTTGCGCGGGGAACGGCGGACGTCGGCGGCCCGGTCCGTGCATCGATCTTCGCGCTCTACCACCCGAGCTACGTGGGCGGCTGGAGCCGGTCATTGCGCAAGCTGCGCGACAGTCTTGAAGCCAAGCCCATAGTGGCGCCCGACCAGGCAAGTTAGGCCAGGGCGGGTCAGTAGTGCGAGTCGATCAATAGCAACATCCCGGGCTCGCTTGGAGGTGCAAGGGAGCTCTGACGGCGAGGATCTTGGCGGAAGCAGCATGCGGTATTCGGAGTACTCGAACTGCTCAGGTGTCCGGCGAGGGTCACCGCCGATGAATGGGCTGGTTTCGCCGTCAGGTAGTCCTGCCAGGCAGCGACTGGAAGGGGATGACCGCCGCCTGCGCCCACCTCCACGTCCACTCTGAGTACTCGCTGCTCGACGGGGCGTGCCGGGTGGACGACCTCGCGGCCCGGGCTGCGGCGTTTGGTCAGCCCGCCCTCGGTCTCACCGACCACGGGGTGATGAACGGCGCCGTCGAGCTGTTCACCGCCTGCCGGAAGCATGGCATCAAGCCGATCATCGGCTGCGAGGTGTACGTCGTCGATGATCACACCCGCCGCGGTCCCGGGCGGTTTGATCGCTTCCACCTGACGCTGCTGGCCTCAAATCCGGTCGGCTACCGCAACCTGGTCAAGCTCTCCTCGGCGGGCTTTCTGGAGGGCTACCAGCGTGGCAAGCCTGGGGTTGACCTCGAGCAGCTCGCCGCTCACGGCGAGGGCATCATCGCGCTCTCAGGCTGCCTGGCCTCGCGCTTCTGTCAGCACCTGATCGAGGGACGAGGCGACGCCGCGCGCGCCCACGCGCAGGAGCTGATGGGCGCGTTCGGTCGCGAGAACGTGTACTTCGAGGTCCAGAAGAACGGTCTCGCCGTCCAGGACACCTGCAACGAGGAGATCATCCGGATCGCCCGCGAGCTCGGGCGCCCGATCGTCGGGACCGGAGACGTCCACTACCTGCGCCGCGAGGACTTTCACCATCACGCCGCGCTGCTGTGCGTGCAGACCAAGTCCACCCTCGCCGAGCCGAAGATCAGCTTTGACACCAACGAGTTCTTCCTGCGCTCCAGCCAGGAGATGGCTGACGCGTTTGCCGAGTGGCCGGAGGCAATCGCCTCCACGGTCGAGATCGCCGAGCGCTGCGACGTCGAGCTCGAGCTCGGCCGCCAGCTGATCCCCAGTTATCAGACCCCCGACGGGGGGTCCGAGGGCAGCTACCTGCGTGAGCTGGTCTGGGCGGGGCTGCGCCACCGCTACGGGAATCCGATCCCCGCGGCGGCGGTCGAGCGCGCCGAGTACGAGTTGGGCGTGATCGACCGGATGGGCTTCAACGCCTACTTCCTGATCGTCTGGGACTTCGTCAAGTACGCCAAGGACACGGGGATCGCGGTCGGTCCGGGCCGCGGCTCGGCCGCAGGCTCGATCGTCGCTCACGCGCTGTCGATCACCGACGTGGACCCGCTGCGCTACGACCTGCTGTTCGAGCGCTTCCTCAACCCCGAGCGGGTGTCGATGCCCGATATCGACATCGACTTCTCGGTGCGCGGGCGCGAGCGGGTGATCCGCTACGTGACCGAGAAGTACGGTCGCGGCTCGGTCGCCCAGATCGTCACGTTCGGCAAGATGTTCCCGCGCGCCGCGACCCGCGACGCGGCGCGCGTGCTCGGCTATCACTACGCGATCGGCGACAAGCTCGCCATGCTGATCCCGGATCCGGAGCATGGGCGTGTTCCCAGCTTCGAGAAGTGCCTCCAGCCGGGGGAGCCGCTACGGGTCGAGATCAACCGGGACAGCGTCGCCCGGGAGATCGTGGAGGTCGCTCAAGGCCTAGAGGGGATCGTGCGCAACTCCTCGATCCATGCCGCGGCGGTGGTCATCGCCGACCGGCCGCTGACCGACATCGTCCCGCTGCAGATCGCCGAGGCCGGCGTCGACGAGAACGGGGAGAAGGTCTACCGAACGGTCACCCAGTACTCGATGAAGCCAGTCGAGGAGCTCGGGCTGCTGAAAATGGACTTCCTCGGCCTGCGCAACCTCGACGTGATCGAGGACGCGCTGGACATCATCGAGCGCTCAACCGGCGTCCGGCCGGATCTGACTGCGCTGCCGCTCGATGACGCCAAGACCTACGAGATGATGGCCCGGGGCGACTCGATTGGCGTTTTCCGGTTCGAGTCTGAGGGGATGCGCGAAGCACTGAAGATAGTGCGCCCGACCGAGTTGGACGACCTCGTGGCGCTCGTGGCCCTGTACCGGCCGGGGGTGATGGACCAGATCCCCACCTACACCCGTGGCAAGCGGGATCCCGAGACGATCGCCTACCCCGACGACCGCCTGCGGCCGATCTTGGAGTCGACTAAGGGGGTGGTTCTCTACCAGGAACAGGTGATGCGGATCGGCAAGGAGCTCGCCGGGTTCTCCGGGGCCAAGGCTGACGACCTGCGCAGGGCGACCGGCAAGAAGAACCGGGAGGCGATATCCATGCTCAAGCCGGACTTCGTCGCCGGCTGCCGGGCTTCTGGGACCAGCGAAGCGGTGATCGAGCTGCTGTGGGCGACGAACGAGAAGTCGGCCGGCTACTCATTCCTCAGGTCCCACGCCGCGTGTTACGCGCTCATCTCCTACCGGACCGCCTGGCTGCGCGCCCACCATCCGACGGAGTTCGCGGCGGCACTGAACCGCGATCGGGAGTCCTGAGGGAAGGCCGACGGAGAGAACGAGCTCCTCGGCTCAGACCCCAACCCTGCGAACGTCCTCAGGGGAAGCTTCGGCTGCTCCCACCCGTCTCTTGATGGTCGCCTCTGGCGTCCCTCGCGCCGGCGCCCCCGCTGACGGGCCGGCTGCAAGCGGTGCAGGACTCGCCCGGCGGCGGTAGCGTTTCCCTCTCTGTCAACGTCGCGAAAGACAGCAGCCTCGCGCGCACCGACGCCGCCAAAGCCGTGGAATCCATCCTCAGCGCGGTGACCGACACGCTGAAGAAAGGCAATGAAGTCACGATCCCCGGCTTTGGCAAGTTCTCAGTCGCTCACCGCGGCGCGCGTGAGGGCCGCAACCCCGCGACCGGCGCTGCGCTGAAGATCAAGGCGTCCAAGGCACCGAAGTTCACCGCCGGAGCGACCCTCAAAGCCACGGTCAGCGGAAAAAAGT
>JAABUJ010005700.1_pt1 | contig 12342 bp, 9 predicted proteins | sample 5559131 | NCBI WGS metagenome assembly JAABUJ01 (sample SAMN10711875, study PRJNA513366) | rock metagenome | isolation source: Antarctica rocks | place: Antarctica: Victoria Land, Mt New Zealand nord | collected 2016-01-07
ACGCCTAGCACGAGACTACGAACGGCTCGACACCAGCCTCAAAAACTTCCACTACATCGCCTTCGCCTCCATCATGGTCACACGCATGTGCAAAGCCCTCGCATGAAAGCCATAACAGCCTCTAGTGCTTCTCCGCTGCGAGGGAATGGACAGAAGCTTCCTTCAGGGCGGGTACAATAAAACCTCAGTTGTATGCATCTACTCACCAAGCCGATAGTGTTCTATCGCACATAAATGCAGTGTTTGCCGGGCCAGGATTGTTGTGGATGTCTGGGACGAATTCAGTCCATCAGAAGCTGGAACAAAGCACCAACAAGACCGGAGAGTAATTGGATGCCAAGCAGGAGCGAAGTCTCGGGGATAGAGCAGGCGACCCGCGCCGACGAACATACATCAAAGGACAAGCCTGACAAGCGGAATATCCTGGCGTATGTGCATCTGAGGAACATTCACGGATCCACTGGCGCAGGCCGTACGGCGCGGCAGATCACAGAACATCTTGCTCTCCGCGAAGATGTAAACCTGCGCATTCTGGCCGACGCGTCAGACAAGGCGCGGATTTTGCCCCTGGTGCGGGATCCTTGGACCGGTTATCACTACCATACGTTCGCGGGTGATACGAGCCGGCAACAGGCGCGCTGGTTCTTCTTGGATAGCCCCCGGGCAGAGCGGTTCTGGCCGGAGGCGGAGGTGGTCTTCTGTACAGGAGAGAGTTATGTCCCAGTGCGCAAGGCGAAGCTTGTGATGACGGCGCACGATGCAGGATATTTCGAGCCAGGTGCCCATATTCGGGATGCAAAGTATTGGAGAACGCGGCTCAAGTGGGAGCTCTTGTATAAGAAGCTCACACGGCGTGTAGATATGTTCCACACCGTGTCGGCCTTTTCCGCTGAGCGGCTAGCGCACTTCTTCCCTACCATCAAGGATCGAATTCGCTGGGTGCACAACGGGGTCACGCCGCACTTCTTCGGGCCTGTCGACCCGGCGGGACGGCAGTTTGTAGAACAGGCCGGTCTGGTGGACCAGCCCTTCGTGCTGGTGCCCGGTGGACTGCACTTTCGCAAGAACGCGGAGCTGATCCTCGAAGCGATTCCGATGTTGCAAAAACGATTTCCAAAATTGATTATTGCAGTTGTGAATCATACCAATCCGGTGTATGCCGTCCAGGCAGCGCAACTTGGCGACCGTGTGCGGCTGCTGGGCTTCGTGTCGGACGAGGCGCTGCATGCACTTTACTCCGCGGCGACGGTCGTCTGGTATCCTTCGCGCTATGAAGGTTTCGGTTTGCCGGTCGTAGAGGCAATGGCCTGCGGAGCGAGTGTCGTCGCCAGCGACAGTTCTTCCATCCCGGAAATTGCTGGGAATGCAGCGCTGCTGGTGGACCCCGGGAGCCCAGTAGCCCACGCTGAGGCGATCAGCAGTCTCTTGACCGACGACCGTGCGAGAGCACATTTCACCCAGGCTGGCAAAGTGCGTGCGCGTCAGTTTACTTGGTCGGCGTGCGCAGGCGAGTTGAAACGCCACTTCGACTCCCTGCTATGAATTCCCGGTCACAGGTAATCGCTGGTCAAATGCCAAGGACAACGGTTCATTCCCGGAAGGTCGTTCTGGTCCACGGAGGTGCCCGTGACAGCTATCAAGTGGCGCTTGCATTGAGCGAAGCTGGCTTACTCGAATGTTTAGTGACGGATCTTTTCTGGCCTGCGGAACGGGGTTGGGCCGCAAAATTTGCCGAGCGGCTGCCTCCGAACTTACGGGAATTGCTGGAACGGCGTAGTGAGCGGGCGTTGCCAAGTGGTCAAGTGAAGATGTGTTGGGCTGAGGGGTTTCGGGGCCTGCTGCTGGACCGATTGCCGCGAGTTCCATTTGAGCTTCGTCGCCACAGCAATCGAGCAGCCGATGCAAAATTGGGCCGGGAGGCTGGACGGCTGGCGCGAAGGTCGGATGCGGGTCTAGTTAGCTATAGCTATTACGGATTTGACGCGATTGCTGAATATGGGCGCCCGGCCATGCTGTTTCAGATGCATCCCCATCCGGGAACCGTACGCAGGCTGCTGCTGGAGGAGTTGGAGAATCACCCCGAATGCGCAGCATCGCTGGAGCAGGAGTGGGAGCTGGCGTTGCCCGAGAACGATTACCGCCACCTTGTTGAAGAGACGCGGCTTGCGTCGAGCTTCCTGGCTGCCTCCAGCTTTACCAAACATAGTCTGATAGAGCACGGTGCAACAGCTAAGATTACGGTGGTTCCGTATGGAGTTGATCTTCAGCGGTTTCGGCCGGGGGGAGCGGAAAAGAGTGAAAATGGTCCTCTGCGGCTGTTGTTTGTCGGTCGAATCAATCAGCGCAAAGGAATCAAGTACCTGCTGGAAGCGCTGCAAACCTTCACACCCGATGAGGTGCAACTGACAGTCTGCGGGAGAGTTGTGGATGGTCTGGAACTTTTTCAGGGCATGGAGGCTAAGGTGCTGGTGCGGCCCAACGTGAGCGGGGAGGAGCTGGTCGCAGCCTATCAGGACGCCGATCTGTTTTGTTTTCCGTCGGTCGCGGAAGGATTCGGACAAGTACTGCTTGAGGCACTCGCGTGCGGGCTCCCAATTCTTTCCACAACGCACACGGCGGCTCCTGACCTGATTGCCGATGGCGTAGAAGGTTTTGTGGTTGAGCCGCGTCGGCCAGATCTGCTTGTGGAACGGATCCGGTGGGCCGTTGAGCACAGGACGGATCTGAAGCGGATGGGTGTGGCAGCGCGGCAGCGGGCAGAGTTGTTTACTTGGAAGCGGTTTCGGCTGGGCGTGACTGATGCCGTCGTGCAATACCTGGCTGAGCTTGATCGAGAAATTCAACCGAGGCAACAAGCTTGATTCACAATCTCGAAACGGATCGCTGTGAGACTCGCCCCCATGCAGACGTCTGCATCGTAGGCGCAGGTGCGGCGGGAATAGCGCTCGCCGTCGAACTGAAACGGCTCGGCCGAAGCGTTCTACTGCTGGAAGGCGGAGGACGGCTGGTTGAAGAGCGCGCACAAACGCCCTATGTAAGCGAGATAGGAGGCCTGCCATATCGTGGCCTACAGGAGGGCCGAGTAAGAGCATTGGGCGGCACGACGACAAAGTGGGGCGGGCAGAGTATGGAGTTCGACCCATTGAATTTTGAGACTCGCCCATGGATCTCATGCAGTGGGTGGCCGTTCGCCAAGACCGAACTCACACCGTATTATCAGAGGGCCATACAGGTGGAGGGGTTAGAGGGAGCGCTCCTGGAAGACAACCTGGTGTGGGCCGCGCTTGGTATGAAGCAACCGCAGTTCGCCCAGCTCTGCATCAGTCTCTCACGGTGGTGCCCCGAGCCCAACTTCGCACTGCTCCACAAGGCGGCGCTCGAAGGCGATGGCATCGAGGTCTGGCTGCATGCGAACGCAGTGCAATTGTTGCTGGACGGGGAGCAGGTCCGCGGAGTTCGTTGCCGGACGCAAGGTGACGTGGAAGCCGTCTTTACTGCCGCTGAATACTGCTTCTGCCTGGGTGCAATCGAGAGTTCCCGATTTTTCCTGCAACCACGCGAGGGCGGTCTTCCCTGGAATTCCTCCGGCTTGCTTGGAATGCATTTCCAAGATCATGTGGACTGCACTGCGGCCACGGTAAAGCCGCTGCCAGGAGGAGCGTTTCACGCTAACTTCGACACGGTTTTTCTTCACGGATACAAATACAATCCGAAACTTACGCTCGACGAAGCAACCCAGCGCACCCAGGGGCTGCTTCAGGCAGGCGCGACATTCTTTTCTGAAGACAGCGATGTGCAAGGGCTAACGCGCTTAAAAGGGACGGCCAAAAAGCTGCTGAGAGGCAGGTTTGGCGAGATCGATGGAGCGGAAGCTTGGGAGTTGCTGCGCAACGGGCCTTTACTTGCCCGGCACGGCTATCGTTATGCGGTGAAACACCGGGCCTATCATGCGCGCAAAGCACCCATGCAGATGCGGGTACATTGTGAGCAGGAGCCATCCGGAGACAGCAGGATAACGCTGAGCGATGTTAGGGACGAGTTGGGTCTGCTGCGGACCAGGATACAGTGGAGACTCTCCGACCGGGAATTGCGAACTATTCGGTGCCTCGTCGAGGTGGCCCAGAGTGCCTTGGCGGGGGTAGCCCGGGTGCAAACCGTCGAAGATCTGGCTGATCCGGGGCTTGCGCGCCGCTGCGAGGACAGCTTTCACCACATGGGCGGGATGCGCATGGGGTCAACCGAGCACAGCGGCGTGGTCGATCCAAATCTGCGACTGTTCGGAACGGCCAATGCCTATGTTTGCAGCAGCGCGGTGTTCCCCTGCTCAGGGTTTTCGAACCCCACTCACACCTTATTGGCGCTAGCCATGCGGCTGGCGGAGCGGCTGGCACGTTGAACTGTTGCTGGTAATGGAACAGCAGGAATAGCCACTCACGCCAGCTATATACCCCGGCTTAGGGAGAATGAAGACCTGTGCACTCCGCTCAGGTGGCCGTACATGCACCACCCACTTCCAGTCAGCCCATTTGAGCGCACCATCCGGTACCGGCTAGTTGCAGACCTAGTAACAGGTTAGTGGAATAGCCAAGATAACTCAGCGCTGTCACGATAGTTTGCACTGAAGACACGATGGGTTGCAGAAAGCTGGGTCGGTTTCGATCGATCCGGGGACCTGGCCCGCAGATGTCTCGCACCGCCCTTTTGGACCTTCCCTCGCGAGCCGAGCAGCTTCGGTTTGGGCAAACATATTTCTCCCCTGCTCCTTACTGTTCTTTGGTCAGCTATCGACACACTAGGGGTTGAGTAATTTCGGCTTCCTTCGTCCCAAGCAGCCTCACCAGAATGAAAGGCTTTCCAAGCGATGATGTGCGCGCGTTTCTTACTCTCAACAGCGAGCCGGTCCAAGTACGCGCTCACGACTTTTCTTGCTCTTACAGCGGTAGTTCCCGTCGTAGCGCAAGCTCCTCTCCAGGTGACCTACGGGCAAAATGGTGTCCAGACAATCGCCTTTCAAGGTCAGGTGCTGGAAGACCTCGTCAGCAATCCTGCGGACGCGTTTCACATCTGGCATATGAAATCAACGGATTTGAACGGGAATGCTATGTCCGACGGCCAGTACGGCTGGGGCGAAAGCAACTCCGGGGTGAGCTGGGACCCTTCGAGCCACACCGAAACATACAGATTTGATTGGGGCAGCATCGCTACACATTTTGTGCAGAGTGGCAACAATCTGGACATGGTGGTGACAGAGACGAACTTTGCTGGATCCGGAATCGTGTTTGACGGGGCGGAGATCTACCCGCTTGCGCTCCATTTTCCGAGCGATCCCTCGCAATTCTACGGCTACACGCAAACTGTGATCACGACAACGGGACCCGGAGTCAGCGTCGCGGATTACGGCTCGGGCGTGGTAACGAGCGTCATTCCCGATGAGTCCGCCGCACTGTATGGAGGATGGAAGGCGGCCGGGGCGAACACGTATACACCCATCCTGTCTGCAACTTCTCCCGATGGGCTCGCGACATTTCTGCCCCATAACGACAAGCCAGTGCAGCCCGGACAGAGCTTTACCTATACGGTTTCGCTGCGCTGGACGTCGGAGGGAACACCGGCAGACGCAAGCGATGCCTATAGAAGCTTCGCTGCGAAGTACCCGAGCCAGATGACCTGGACCGATCACCGGATCATCGGTACAGCCTACCTCGCGAGTTCCCCGGACGGTCAGGACATCACGCAACCCGGCGGGTTCCCGACCAACCCCCGGCGCTACTTCAACGATTCGAACATGGATATCACGTCGCCCTCTGGAATGCAGGTATTCCAGAATCGCATTCTGGACCAGGCAGCCAGCAATGTGACCAACGCACGCGCCATGAACGCACAAGGCATGGTGACTTGGGATATCGAAGGTGAGCAGTACCCGCAGAGCACAAGCTATGTGTGTTCGCCGGACAAGGTAGCAACGGTTGCCCCAGAGATGGAAGCCACGGTCCTCGATGCCAGTTCGCCCTACCACGGACAAAAACTGGACGACGCTTACTTCAAAATCATGTCGAGCGCCGGGTTGAAGTTGGGCGTCTGTCTGCGTCCGCAAGTGTTTACGCAGAATCCGAATGGAACAGCCCGCCAGATCGATCTCTCGGGCAATGCCACAATCGTGGCGAATCTGGAGGCTAAAGCGCATTTCGCAAACACACGTTGGGGTGTAACGATCTTTTATGTCGATTCGAACGTGGATCCAAACGGTGGGACTCTGGATGCGGCGATTTATCAGCAACTCATCACGGACCTACCGAGCTTTCTCTTCATACCCGAAGAGAGCACGCCGCGGTACTACGCTTATAGTGCGCCGTTCTTCACGTTTCTCTTCCACACCGATCTAGGGACGCCCGCTTCGACCTACCTTTTTTACCCCCGCGCATTTGGCGCGAATCTGGTCAACGACGTCAACCCCAATACGCTGGCGAACTATCAGAAGCAGTTGACCAAGGCCGTAACCAAGGGAGACATCCTGATGGGTCATGCGGATTATTGGCAAGATAACGACCCGACCCTGGTGTCTATCTACCAGGCAGCAGGCGTTACTGGCAGCGAACCTGCCCAGGTGACACCTGTTTTAATGTGGTCTGCCCCCGGAGGGATTAATTACGGAACCAGGCTAACGAATACGCAATTGAATGCGACCGCGAGCGTGCCGGGGAGATTTGTTTACTCACCAGCTGCGGGCACACTTCCACCGGCTGGAATCTCAAACCTTACAGTGACCTTTATCCCCGCGGATACAACCAACTACAGTGCGGTTACGGGATCTGTAGAGCTCACGGTGATGCGGGCTGTGCCTACCTTTAGCTGGGCGACGCCAGCCTCGATTGTAAAAGGAACAGCTCTCAGTGGTGCGCAGCTCAATGCGAATGCAAGTGTCCCGGGGATGGTCATCTACACGCCTGGCGCTGGCACAATATTGCCGGTTGGAAACACCACTCTTTCGGCCAGGTTCGCGCCAACGGATTCAAAGGACTACGCTTCAGTGTCAACCAACGTGACTCTCGCGGTCGGGTCGGTTCAGCAGAAAACACCGGCGATCTCATGGTCCAATCCCGCCGTTGTTCCCTATGGAACCGCCTTGTGTGAGGTGCAATTGAATGCGGCGTCTGCTATATCGGGAACCTTCAAATACTCAGTCGATAGCGGCACCGTGCTGCCGGCCGGGATCAACACGGTGCAGGCCGTGTTTACACCAGCCGACCCGGCCACCTATTCAATTGCGAAAGCGACGGCAATCATTCAGGTCGCGAAGGTCGCACCGGCACTAACTTGGGCCGCGCCGGCTCCAATCACGAGCGGAACAGCCCTTTCCGCCGCACAGTTGAACGCCACTGCAAATGTGCCTGGAAGATTTACCTATACCCCTTCTCTGGGTACTGCTCCGGTTGCAGGGCTGGCCGAGCTTTCGGTGGTATTCAATCCGACGGACACGGCGAACTACACTGCTCGGACAACAGGCGTTTCACTGTCTGTAATGGCGCAGCCGGAGAGCGATCTGGCCATTCTGTATCCAATGCCAGGTCAGACGGTTTCTGGCGGAATCTCCGTGGTTGGCAACGTCAACCTGAACCTGGATAGTGCGGGCTCTTACCTGATGGTTGATGGAGTGGAAGTCGGCTCAGATCGCGTGGTTAGTGGGCCCTACAACTACGACCTGGACACCACCTCTCTGTCCAATGGACCCCATCTGCTCCAGCTTTGGGGTCACGATATCGGGGACAACACCACTTTGTCCGGGACCATGATGGTGAACGTAGCCAATTGAGGGACGCCGGCGTTAGAACTAGCCGCTAAGCACCGAAAATCAGCAGCCAGCGAGATGCGATTCGCTGCCCAACGCCAGCCTTAGCGGCCGGTGTCCCTTCTGGCCACACGATGTACAACTTTCGTGTCTATGCAGATAGACAGATACGCGCTTCAATGAGAAAGATCAATCACGGTGCCCCAGCCCAGGAGAAGTTGCAAGGAGATGAATTGAACGACTTTATCAGGAGTGTCAACCTCGTAAGCGACGGCATATTGGTTGAGTTCAGCGATGGTGCTGGGGGCAAGGTGTGCTATTTCCCGGCATCGTTCCTGCTGCAACATCTGGACCATGGCCACAACCAGATATTCCTGGACTACGATCCCTCGCACGAGCGGTTGGCGACAGTAAGAAACGCAATCCAAAGCAGTCCGGTCTGCCTGGGCGGCAGCACACCATCCGAGAGTGCGCAGGGCACAACGAGCCTCTAGCGATCCAGATGACTACTCGCCTTCGGCTGCGTTTACAACACTGATGAGCAAACGAATCCCACTATAGTGGCGCTGAAGGAAGACGACGTGTACCCGGCTCTGCCGGGTGTGAAACTGAAGCATATTTATGACATCGTGATTCCTGCTCGTACGCTAAGCACCGGCGTTCACGGAAGAAGTCTTTGTCACGCGATGAATCCGACAAGCTTGCTCGGTTGGTACGGGTTTTCGATCAGGAGATGATTGCAATTATCGAGAGCACGCAGGCCGAATTTGATCCGCGTCTTCTGAAACACTTAGGAGGTGGAGCGCCAAATAAGCTGTTCAGGGGCGACGCTCATAAAAAGCGCGCCGATGACGTGAGCTGCTCCTCTATTTCTGAACTCCGGACGCACGCCGAAGACATCGAAAAACGCATCTCCCGTCTGAATCTGCCGCACAACGGCCGGCTTTCCAGCTCCCGCCTGCAACGTTGTGTTTCCGGGTATGTAGCCCGAGAGATCTGTAACAGTCGACATCTGCTGCCGCGTATCCACGTAATCGGGATAGGAGAACGGCTGCGTATAGCCGGACTGCGAGTACGTATTCACCGCCACGATTCGATCCTGATGGGCGAACGGCAGAGGCCGCAGCAGCGCCGCATCGAGCACACTGAACATCGCCGTCGCCGCGCCTACACCCAAAGCCAGCGTCAGCACAGCCGTGAACGCGAAACCCGGTGCCTTGCGCATCTGGCGCAGGGCGTATCGCAGATCGTTCCCCAGTGACGTCATCGCATCTCCTCCCTGTTTCCGCTACTCATTACGAAGTGCGTTTGTGGGACGACTGACGCTGGCCGACGCGCAGACAGCAGAGTTGCAAGCCAAGCGGCGGTGAGCACCGCAATTGCATGTTCTTTTGTACTCCATCGTAGCAAGCCCGTCCGATCCGAATTCACAGCCCTTACAAACCCTTACGAACTGACCTATGACGTTTTGTAAGTTGCTGTATCGCTATGAGTTCCTCCGCACGGGCGATGCAAAACTTTGGGCAAATCCTGCAGCTTTTCGGCTGCGCACCAGCCTATATTTCTTGCCACGCGATTGGCAGGGCTTGTGACGCGCATCTTAGAGTGCATGCCTCAGAACCACATCCAGGAGCACGTCGATCTGATTGCTCGCCATGAGCAGGAATTTCTGGAGCGGCGGACCGCTACGGAGCGCATGGTCGACAGCGTTGCTTCTTTTGCGGGCAGCTTCCTGTTTGTGCTGCTGCACTTGCTTTTCTTTGCGATCTGGATGAGTGTGAACACGGTGCATTTTGCTGGCGTGCGGCATTTCGATCCACCGCCGTTTTCTTTGTTGGGAATGGTCGTGTCGGCTGAGGCTCTGCTGCTGGCGAGCTTTATCCTGATGCGCCAGACACGCATGGCCAAGCGTGGTGATGAGCGCGACCACCTGATGCTGCAGATCCTGATGCTCACGGAGAAGGAGATCACCGCAGTTCTCGCCATGAACCGGGAGATTGCCAAGGATGCGGGCTTGCACGGTGTAGCGGACAAGCCGGAGGTGAAGGAGCTGAGCCGGCATACTTCGATCGACGACGTAGCCCAAAGCATTCGCGAGAGCATGCCTGAAGGGGAAGAGTTCTGAACCTGGCTGGTTGATCGTGCAGGTTTGGGTGGGGCCCAGGTACTTTGGGCGTAAGGTATTCACGCGGTGAGATTTAGGTCCGGGGTTGGGGTGGACTTGGGGTATGTCCGGGGTCTCCAGGTCGGCGGATGCTTCCACGTTGTGGAGGATGGCTGGTGTGGGGTCGGTTGTGGCGTCGGCGTAGGGGAGCTCCCGCAGCTCGCGGAGGAGGTCGTCGCAGATGTCGTTGGAGGTGCGGGTTTCGGGCGGGATGGTGTATTCGGCTGGAGGCGCTACCAAGCCGAGGGCTTCGTCGTCGACCACTTCTTCGACGTACTGGGGGCGGACGGGTTCCTGGTCCGATTCTTTGCGGCGCGGGAGCAGGTTGGCGGCGATCTGGAGGCCGTAAAGGAGCACCTGGGCTGTGCGGAGGTCGAGTGTGCCCTCCGCTACGCGGCAGAGGATGTGGCCGATGGAGAGCTGGATGGAGGCGCGGTCTTCGGGGAGCGGGAGGGCGAAGCTGCCAGGGGCGGGACTCAGGCTGCGGGCTGGGCGGCTTTGGAGACGGGCCCGAGCGTGGTGTGGTGGTAGAAGCAGAATTCTTCCCGCGTTAGGCACGGCGAGCCGCAGCGGTGTCCGTCGGTGAAGATATGGCGGCATTGGAAGCGTAAGGTTCTGAGTGGCATGGCGTGGTCCCCCCACGGGACGTGGTGGTTCTATGTTGATGATTTTTTTTGGTTTGCTGATTGCTGGAAGGGCCAGGCCTTGGGCCGCGCTCCTTTTTTGGTGCTGAGTTAATTGTAGCGTGGCTGTCAAGGGGGACGTGGGGTCTTTTGGGTCAGCATGGCTCATGTCAAATTCTGATGTGTCGAACGAGACGATGTCATTTTTTTCATTTTTTTGACATGTCGAGGGATTTCGTGTCAAGTTTTGACGCCTGATTGGCTTGCATGTCAAATTCTTCCATATATTGACATGGGATATGCTGAGATGATGGGGGCGACCAGTGCAGGGAATAAATGTCCGATACAAGGTGGGCGGCGAACCTTATAAAGCTTTCGTTCCGAATGCGCTCCCTCCCGATCCGGAAATTGCGATCTCCGGTAAGCTTCGACGTGATCTTTCGCACGCCGACCAAATGCTCGGACGTCTGGACGGCTTGTCTACACTGATCCGTCATCCCGAGATGTTGATTCGCTTCTACATGCAAAAAGAGGCAGTTTTGTCTTCGCAGATCGAGGGAACGCAATCCACGCTCACGGAGCTATTGCTTTTCGAGATTGAGCCGGAGAGCGGATCCAGCGATACGGCAGACGTGGCGAACTATGTGCGGGCCATGCGACATGGCCTGGAGCGTATGGAGGACGGTTTTCCGCTATCGCTGCGTCTGATTCGGGAGATGCATAAGATTCTGCTGAGTAGTGGACGAGGGAGCCGCTCGACGCCAGGAGAGTTTCGCACGTCGCAGAACTGGATCGGCGGCAGCCGTCCGGGAAACGCCCTGTATGTTCCTCCTCCAGTGGCCGAGATGGAAAAGGCCTTGCATGCATTTGAGAAGTTTCTGCACGAGGGCGCGAACGAATATCCGGTGCTGGTGCAATGCGCCATGCTGCACGTGCAATTTGAATCGATTCACCCGTTTCTGGACGGCAATGGGCGGCTTGGGCGGCTGTTAGTTACGCTGCTGCTGGTTGAGCGAGGCGTTCTAATGCAACCTTTGCTGTATATGTCGCTTTATTTGAAACAGAATAGAGACGAGTATTATCGTCTCTTGCAGGCTGTGCGCTATGAGGGCGCATGGGAAGAGTGGATCTCATTTTTCCTGGTTGGTGCGGCGAACACCGCTGGGAATGCCGTGACTCTGGCGAAGAGTATCTTGAAACTCTTCGATGAGGATGAGGAAAAACTGAAGGACATGGGAGCACGGCGCGGGTCCGCTTATCAGGTCCTACTTCAGATGCGAGAGACTCCCTATACGTCGGCGAAGCGCCTGGAGCAGAGCACGGGACTCAGCATTAACACTGTGAGTTCCGTATTGATGGAACTGCGGGACCGAGGGATTATTGCCGAGGCGCAGGGATTGCGGCGACGGCTTTTTCTCTATAGGAACTATATCGAGTTGATGGATGAGGGTGCGGCGGCAGATTAGGCTCGCCGTCGGTGAGGCGTTCTTTGCCGTCTTCGGCGGTCATCTTCAACTGGTGACAGCTTGTCACCAGTTGACTGCCCTCTGCTGAAAACGCTAAGAGGGCCGATGGTTTGCTGTTCGAAACAGCGCATGGCTCCGCATGACTGTGCTCAGAAATTAGCTGAGCCAAGGGTGGGAAGTAAGCGTGTGATCTTCCCATCTGGCGCGTGCGGCGATGTTGGCCCGACGATGGTGTGATGGATGATCCTGGAGTGTTGGTTCGGCAAGTACGGAAGCGCCGCTCTACTGTTGAGAAGCGGTTGA
>JAABUJ010005701.1_pt1 | contig 12342 bp, 11 predicted proteins | sample 5559131 | NCBI WGS metagenome assembly JAABUJ01 (sample SAMN10711875, study PRJNA513366) | rock metagenome | isolation source: Antarctica rocks | place: Antarctica: Victoria Land, Mt New Zealand nord | collected 2016-01-07
GATCGTCGCCGGGTTAGTAAACCTCGAAGCGGGCTTCCCCGCCTGCTAACGGCTACACATAAACCAGGCCGCGTGCTGTCAGGACGCCGTCAAGCTCCTTTCACAACAGGTCTAATCTCGATCGAGAACCGCTCGCCCTGGTCGTTGCGGAGCACGCCGTCGGCGCCGGGTTTCCAGCCGGCATCGGCGAACAGGGCTTTAGCCCCTGCAGGGTCGAACCTCACCACGGGAACGGACGCGTCGTAGTACGGGCTGAGCGGGTTGACCCAGGTGGCCGCCACCGGCTGCTTGCCTTGGAACAGGCGGTCCACCAGCGTCTGCCGATCGATCGCCATCAGCAGCGCCCGGCGCACCCGCACGTCGGCGAGCAGTGGGTTTTCCCGCTTCATGTCGATGTGCTCGAAATTCAGGCTTGGCTTGAAGATGTAGGTGAACTCGTCGGGATGCTGCTTCTGCAGCGCCACCACCTGGTCGATCGTCAGGCCCACGCCTTCGCCGGCGACCATATCGACGTCGCCGCTGAGCAGGTTCGCCTGCAGGGCCGCGGTGTTCTCGATGTAGCGTAGCACGATATGCTTGAAGCCAGGCTTGGCCCCGGGCCAATACGGGTTTGGCTCCAGCACGATCTGCGAGCCGCTCTCGTATTGGGTGATCATGTATGGGCCGTCGTACAGGCCCGGCGTGGTCGGCGCACGGTTGTAGGCGGTGTTCTTCAGGTACTCGGCCGGCCCAGCCCCCTCGCCCGCCGCTTTTGCCTCGATATGCTCGGGCAGAATCTGGTCCCACTGGTTGTAGGACGGCGTCGCCTTGGGCAGATGCAACACCACCGTCCGGTCGTCCACGACATCGACCTTGCTCGCGCGGGACCAAGCATTCGGGTTGGAGAACCCCGCCGCCGGATCGTGGGCCAGTTTCCAGGTGAACGCGATGTCGCCCGCGGTGACCGGCTCGCCGTCGCCCCATTTGAGGCCGGGCTTGAGCGTCAACCTGATGGCCATGCCGCGCGCGCCGTCTGGCCCGTCCTCGTACTTCACCAGCCTATTCTCAAGCGTCGGCAACTCGGTGCACAGCAGGCAGGTGTTCTGCCAATCCGCGTCGAACGCGGTGATTTCCCGCAAGCCGAAGAACGTCACGTAGGTTTTGACCACCTCCGGATCGATGCCCGGGTGCAAGCTGGACGGAAACTGCGCGATGCCGATGACGAGGTCGTCCCCCTTGGCTTGCGCCGGAACGGCCGGACCGAGCGAGGCCAGGAGCGCCGCGAGGGCCAAAACCGATGTGATGCGCATGTGTTGGCCCCGCTGCTTCGGCTCGATCAAACAGGAGGCATCGCCCAAGCGTCAATCGCCGGCGTGCTCAGCTGACGTGCTTGGCGATGTCGGCGGCCATGGTGGCGCCGTCCTCGTCGGCGCGGAGGGGGGCCAAGAACGCGCCGTCCGGCCCCATCAAGTACAGCACCGAGCTATGGTCCATGCTGTAGTCGTTCGGCCCCGGCCCGGTGTCGTGCCGGGCGTAGTAGACCCGGTACTCCTGCGCCACCGCCTTGATCTGCTCGGGCGTCCCAGTCAGCCCTTCCAGTCGCGGCGAGAAGGCGGCGGTATATTGGCGCACCACGCCTGGCGTGTCACGCGCCGGGTCGACGGTGATGAAGATCGGCTGCACCCGCGCCGCCTTGGGGCCGAGCTTGTCCATTGCCGACGCCATCTCGCTCAATGTCGTCGGGCACACGTCCGGGCAGGTTGTATAACCGAAGTAAACCAGCATGTAGCGCCCGCGGAAATCCCGGTCGCTGACAGGCTTGCCGTCCGGGCCGGCCAGGATGAACGCGCCGCCGATGCTGGGCGTGGCAGGGCCGCTTCCGCCATCCCACAGCACGGCGCCAGCCCCTGCCAGCAGGGCCGCCACGACGGCGAGGCCAGCAATCGCAGGGCGTGACAAACGAGGCTTCGGCATGGGGTCCCTTCCCGTTACGCCATGCGAGGCGCGAGGCGAAGGGCAGCCTGCACCAGCGCGCCGTCCGGCCGGGTAAGCTCGCCGATGATGGTGAAGTGGTTCAGGCCGGGGAGGCTCAACTCCTCGCCGACGGGGTCCACGTGGCGGCGATGCGCGTACAGGGCGTGGCCGTCGTTTACCAGGGCGGCCAGTTCGCTTCCGCCATATGCGACCGACATCGGCTTGGCGACCGGCGGGAGGCGCAGCGGGGACAAGGTGGCAATCTCGTCCTCCGTCAGCCGCAGCTTCTCGTTCAGGTACGTGTCGCGGATCGGCCCCAGCTCGAACACGCCCGAGATCGCCAGCCCCGCCTGCACCAGCGGATGCGACAGCGCCATGGCCGCCAGGTGCCCGCCCGCGGACCAGCCCGACAGCAGCACCGGCCCGGCGATGCCGTGCGCCCTGCCCTCCCGCTGCAGCCAGTCGAGTGCCGCGCCGATCTCGCCCACAATCTGCGGCAGGCTCGCCTCGGGCGTGAGCGTGTAGCCCGGCAGTGCCACCGACCAGCCATGCGCGGCGAGCCCGGCCGCGACCACCGCGTTTTCCTCCCGCGCGCCGCGCTGCCAGTAACCGCCGTGGATGAACACGAAGCACGGCGCGGCCGGGTCGGCGGCGGGGAACAGGTCCCATTTGGTCCGCTCGCCGGGTCGGTACGGCACATCCAGGTGCCCCGGGTGCGCGGCGCGATAGGCGGCCGAATCGGCGACCCGGGTGGCGGTCAGGGCGGCGCTGTCGGGGACCACTTCGGTGTTGTTGTAGGCGGCGTCGCGCTCGGCTTGGGTCATGGTGGGCTCCGGATGGCGTTGTCGGTGAAAGCGGCCCAGCCGCGGGCGCGCAGGTCGCAGGCCGGGCAGGCACCGCAGCCAAAGCCCCACGGATGGCGATGGGCACGGTCGCCACGATAGCAGGTGTGCGTCTCGGCTACGATCAGGTCGACCAGCGCGTCGCCGCCTAGGCGCTGCGCCAGCGCCCAGGTCGCCGCCTTGTCGAGCCACATCAGCGGCGTGTGCAGCACCATGCGGCGGTCGAGACCGAGCGACAGCGCGACCTGCATCGCCTTCACCGTGTCGTCGCGGCAGTCGGGATAGCCGGAGTAGTCCGTCTCGCACATGCCGCCGACCAGGTGCCGGATGCCGCGGCGGTAGGCGAGGGCGGCGGCGTAGGTGAAGAACAGCAGGTTGCGGCCGGGAACGAAGGTGTTCGGCAGGCTGCCAGCCGACAGGGCGATGGCGACGTCGTGGGTCAGGGCGGTGTCGCCCAAGGCCGCGAGGGTTGGCATCGGCAGGAGGTGGTCGACGCCGAGGCGGGGCGTCCAGCGCGGGAAGCGTTGCGCGAGGGCATCGCGGAACACCGGGCGGCACTCCAGCTCGACCCGGTGGCGTTGGCCATAGTCGAAGCCGATCGTCTCCACCCGGGCGTAACGGTCCAGCGCCCAGGCGAGGCAGGTCGCGCTGTCCTGGCCGCCGCTGAACAACACGAGGGCGCTGGTGTTGGAGGAGGGTTCCACGGCGAAGCGGTGTAGCAAGCCCGAGCGGTTGTGGCTAATTCTGGGCACGCCTGCACCAGACGAGCCGCTGGCTAAACCGGCCGCTATCGCCTTAGTCTCGCGTAAGTTGGGAGTTCCTCATGGCCGATCGGCTGATCAACCGTCGCGATCTCGACTTCATGTTGCACGAGTGGCTGCAGCTCGACCGGCTGCTCCAGCTTCCCGCCTTCGCGGAGCACACGCGCGGGACCGTGGACGCCGTGCTCGACATCAGCGAGCAGCTCGCCGCCAGCCTGTTCCTGCCCCACTATAAAAAGGCTGACCGGAACGAGCCGCAGCTGACCGACGACGGCGTGACGGTGCTGCCCGAGATCAGGCCCGCGTTGGCCGCCTATGCCGAGGCCGGGCTGATCGCCGCGGCGTTCGACGCCGAGGATGGCGGGCTGCAACTGCCGCAAGTCGTGCATTCCGCGGCGATGGGCCTATTCATGGCCGCAAACACCGCGACTGCCGGCTACGTCATGCTGACCACCGCCAACGCCCGGCTGCTGATGACCCACGGCACGGCCGCGCAGAAGGCAGCGTTCGCGCAGCCGCAGGTCGACGGTCGCGCGCTGGGCACGATGTGCCTGTCCGAACCGCAGGCCGGCTCGTCGCTGTCCGACATCAAGACCCGCGCCGTGGCCGATGGCGTCGACGAGTTGGGGCAGCGATTTCGGCTGTTCGGCAACAAGATGTGGATTTCGGGCGGCGATCACGACATCACGCCGAACATCGTGCATCTGGTGCTGGCGAAGGCGCCGGGGCCGGACGGGCGGCCGGTCCCGGGCACGAAGGGCATCTCGCTGTTCGCCGTGCCGAAGCTGCTGCCCGGCGGCGAGCGGAATGACGTGGCGGTCGCCGGGTTGAACCATAAGATGGGCTTCCGTGGCACCGCGAACTGCCTGTTGAACTTCGGCGAGGGCACCCGGCACCGGCCCGGCGACGCGGCCGGCGCGGTCGGCTGGTTGATCGGGGAGGTCGGCCAGGGCCTGCCGATCATGTTCCAGATGATGAACGAGGCGCGGATCGGCGTCGGCCTCGGCGCGGCCGTGCTGGGCTATCGCGGCTACCTGCTGTCGCTCGACTACGCCCGGCAACGCGCCCAGGGCCGCCCCGTCGCGAACAAGGACCCGGCCGCCCCCCAGATTCCGATCATCGAGCACCCCGACGTGCGCCGGATGCTGCTGGCGCAGAAGGCCTACGCCGAGGGCGCGCTGGCGCTGGTGCTGTACTGCGCCCGGCTGGTGGATGAGCACAAGACGGCGGCAACGGCGGCCGGGCGCGCGGAGGCCGAGCAGCTGCTTGGCCTGCTGACTCCGATTGCCAAAACCTGGCCGTCGGAATTTGCGCTGGCCGCCAACGACCTCGCGATCCAGGTGCATGGCGGCTACGGCTACACGCGCGATTTCGATGTGGAGCAGCTGTATCGCGACAACCGGCTGAATCCGATCCACGAGGGCACGACCGGCATCCAGGCGCTGGACCTGCTCGGGCGCAAGATCCTGCGCGACAACGGGGCTGCGATGGCGCTGCTGCGCGCCCGGGTCGATGCGACGGCGAACGCGGCGCCGCACGAGATGGCTGGCTATGCGCGGGCCCTCGGCGCTGCGTGGGACGGCGTGGCCGCGACCGCCGCCCAGCTGGGGGCGCTGAACGACGGCCGGGCGCTCGACAACGCGACGCCGTTCCTGTCGGCATTCGGCCACGCCGTGATGGGCTGGCTATGGCTGGACCAGGCGATCGCGGCCCCCGGCGACGATTCGTTCCATGTCGGCAAGCGGCAGGCCTGCCGCTGGTTCTTCGAGTTCGAGATGCCGAAAGTCGCCCTGCACCTCGCCGTGGTCGCATCGCTGACCGACGTGGCGGCGGCCATGCCCGAAATGGCGTTTTAGCCATGGTCGCCGCCCGGGCCGGCGGGCGAGGGGTGCAATCCATCGAGACCGGCGGACGGTTGCTGAGCGTGCTGGCCGCACAGGCCGGGTCGATGATGCTGCGCGATCTGGCCGCCGCGGCCGGGCTAGCGCCCGCGCAGGCGCACGCCTATTTAGTCAGCCTGCGCAAGGTCGGCTTGGTCGAACGCGCCCCGGCCAGCGCCCGCTACCAGCTCGGTCCGTTCGCGCTCCGACTGGGACTTGCCCGCATGCACGTCTCCGACCCGATCCGGCTTGCGTCCGACGGCATCGATGCGTTGGCTGCGGAGCTGGAGATGCTGATCTCGCTGACAGTCTGGAGCCATCAGGGCCCCACCGTGGTCAAGGTGCGCGAGGGGCCGTCCGAGGTGCCGGCGAACCTGCAGGTCGGCCGCACCGTATCCTTGGTCACCAGTGCGGCCGGCCGGCTGTTCGTGGCCTACGCCCCGCCCGAAGAAATGCGCCCGCTGCTGCGGCGCGAGTTGGCTACGGGCGACGTGCCGATGGATGGCGCCGTGCTGACCCTCGCCGACTTGGAGGCGGGCGCAGCACGGGTCCGGCAACGCGGCTACATCGCCACGCGCGACAAACCGGCTCCCGGAATCAGCGCGATCAGCATGCCGGTTCTCGGCGCCGCGGGCGGGATCGAGCTGGCCGTGACCGCCATTGGCCGCAACGGAGCGGTGGACCTCGCGCCCGATAGCCTGCAGATCGAAACCCTGCGGCACTTCGTGGAGCAGGTTTCCGCCCGGATCGGGTTCAAGCCGGCCGGGAGCAAGGCAGAGGAGTCATCAGCTTACCGGCGAAAGGCTTGAGCAAGTGACTGTCGTTCCAATGCTCCGCGCCACCAACCGGAGCAGGTCAACCTCAAAGCGAGGCGGTATCAGACCGTGATCGCTTCGCTCCAAGCGTTCCAAGCTGCACAGCTTGCGTCCACGCTTGTCTCTCACGTTGAGCCAGGAATGCCGCCTCCCAAACCGAAGCACAACGTCACAACTTGGGCCGGTTACGACGCAAGCTTACGCCAGCGCGGCAGCCTCGATGCCTGGTTGGCCGATAAGGCAATCGAGGGGTGACGGGCCGTGTACGAAAACCTTTCACGCGGATCCGCGGAAAGGGCGCCGCAAAACGTCCGCGACGCGCAGGCAGCGCGCCATCCGGCCCGGCGCCGGGAACACAGGATCGGGAAAAGCTTGGCGGCAGGCCTCCATCGCGAAGCCGCAACGCGGGGCGAAGCTGCATCCCGCCGGTAGGCTGCGCAGATCGGGCGGGCTGCCCGGGATGGCGGCAATCTCCTGCTCCGGCGCCTGGTCGTGAACGGTGGAGGCGAGCAGGCCGGCAGTGTAGGGGTGCGCCGGGGCGCCGAGCACGTCCGCGACCGGCCCTTCCTCGACAATCCGGCCGGCATACATCACAGCCACACGGTCTGCGATCTCCGCCGCGACGCCCAAATCATGCGTGACGAAGATGGTGCCCATCCCCATCTCCTGTTGCAGGCGGCGCAGCAGGACCAGCACCTGAACCTGCACCGTGGCATCCAACGCGGTCGTCGGCTCGTCCGCCAGCAGCAGTCGCGGCGCGCAGGACAACGCGATCGCGATCATGGCGCGCTGCCGCAACCCGCCCGACAGCTCATGCGGGTAAGCGTCGACCCGGCGTGCCGCGGAGGGAACCTTGACAAGCTCCAGCAAGTCGACCGCCCGGGCGCGCGCCTGCGCCCTGGTGCCGCCCTTGTGCCGGCGGATCATCTCAACCAGGTGCTGGCCGATGGTGTAGACCGGATCCAGCGCAGTCATCGGCTCCTGGAACACCATCGAAACGACGTCGCCGCGGAAGCTCCGCAACGCCTGGCCTTCCAGCGCCAGCACGTCTTGTGCGCCCAATCTCACCTGCCCCGCGACACGCGAGCGTTTGGGCGGCAGCAGCCGCATCAGCGCACGCAGCGTCACCGACTTGCCGGAGCCGGACTCGCCCAGCAGGCACAGCACCTCCCCCGCGCGAAGACTGAAGCTAGCGCCGTTGACGGCGTGCACCGTTGCCTCCCTCGTGACGAAGCGCACCGAAAGGTCGGAGACGTCCAGCAGCGGCGCAGAGGACAGGCCACCATCCATCACGCTGTTCCCGCTCGGGAATGGCCGGATGTCGAATCTGCCATGTGACAGCCGGCGACGTGGGAGGCGCGGCCCTCCCAATGCCCCAGCTTCGGCATGACGGCGGCGCACACCGCCTCCGCTTGAGGGCAGCGGGTGCGGAAGCGGCAGCCGGACGGAGGATTGATCGGGCTGGGCGGATCCCCAACCAGCGGCGGCACCGCAATCCGCCGGCCGGCATCCATCGACAGGCGGGACCCGAGCAGCGCCCGCGTGTAGGGGTGGCGCGCGCCGGTGAACACCTCGGCCGCCGGGCCAAGCTCCACCACCTGGCCTAAATACATCACCAGCACACGGTCGCTGACGTAGCGCACCACGTTCAGGTCGTGGCTGATGAACAGGTAGGTCAGGTTCAGCGTGCGCTTAAGCTGACGCAGCAGGTTGAGCACCTGCGCCTCGACCGACTTGTCCAGCGCCGAAACGGCCTCGTCGAGGATGACCATGCGCGGCCCGACCGCGAGCGCTCGGGCAATGTTGACGCGCTGCTTCTGCCCGCCGGACAGTTCGTGCGGGTAGCGGGGACCGAACAGATCAGGTCGCAAGCCGACTTTGACCAGGATATCCTGTGCGATCCGGCGCGCGTCGGCTTTCGTGTGGCCGTTCACCATGGGGCCGAATGCGACGGAATCCTGCACCGGCATGCGCGGGTTCAGCGAAGATGAGCTGTCTTGGAACACCATCTGCATTTGCCGGCGCAGGTCAGCGACGCCGATGCCGCGGCTTTCGCCCACCGCATCGCCGTCGAACACGATCTCACCCGCATCCGGCGCCACGAGGTGCAGCAGCAAGCGCGCCAGCGTGGACTTGCCGCAGCCGGACTCGCCCACCACTCCCAACGTTTCGCCCTTGAACAGGGTGAAGGACACGCCGTCCACGGCCCGCACGACTGCCCCTTTGCCCGCCCCCTTGACCCGGAAATGACGTTGAAGGCCGCGCACGATCAGCATTGGCTGGGCAGCACCGCCCCGATCACGCGCGTCCATGGTGGCGTCCGCCTGCAGGGCAGCGGTCATACCCGGACGTCCATCGCGGCACGCACCCCGTCGCTGACCAGATTGAAGCAGATGGACGTGACGAAGATGGCGATGCCTGGCATCGCGCAGCCCAACGGGTCCACGTAGATCGACTGCCGCAACGTGCTGAGCATGAGTCCCCAATCGGGCTCTGGCGGCTGCACGCCCAAGCCGAGGAAGGACAGTCCGGAGGCGAGCAGGATGCTGACGCTCACCAGGCTGGAAGCGTAGACGAAAACCGGGCCCAGCACGTTGCCCAGCACATGATGCCGCAGGATGGCCACGGTCCCGGCGCCGCTCGCGCGGGCAGCCTCAATGTAGTCCAGGTTCTTGACCTGGGCGGTCGCCGTTTCCGCCACACGGCACATGGCGGGGATGAAAACCAGGCTCAACGAGATGATGCCGTTGCCGATGCCGCCGCCCATGGCGCCAGAAATCGCAACCGCCAGCAGGATGGACGGAAAGGCGTAGAACACGTCCATGGTCCGCATGATGGCGGTGTTGGCCACGCGCCCGGCGAAGCCGCCGATCACGCCCAAGGTGCCGCCGATGACGGTTGCGATCAGCACCGGGACCAATCCCATCAGCAGCGATATGCGGCCGCCATAGATCAGCCGGCTCATCATGTCGCGGCCTAGTTCGTCCGTGCCCCAGGGATGTCCCCGCCAGCCAAACGGCTTCAAGCGGCCGATGATGCTCTGGCCATAGGGGTCGAACGGGGCGATCAACGGAGCCGCGACGGCCGTCGCGATGATGGCCAGCACCACCGCGCCGAGGGCCAGCGTCGTCCAGTCGTGGCCCAGGCGATAGAGCACCGATCGCCAGTAGCCGCGCACCCGGAGCGCCGGCGTGCCGTCAGCCTCCGTATCGGCCGGGATGGCGCCTGCGGCAAGCGTTCCGCCCTCGCTCATGCGCGACGAATCCGCGGGTCGAGGGTGGCTTGCAGGAGATCCACGACCAGGTTGGTCGCCACGAAGATCAGCGACAATGCCAGGATCGTGCCCTGCAGGACCGGAATATCGCGGTTGGCGATCGCCTTGTTCAGCAAAAATCCGCTGCCGGGCCAGGTAAACACCGCCTCGACCAGGATGGAGCCGCCCATCAGGTAGCCGAACTGCAGCCCCATGACCGCAAGCACCTGAGGCGAGGCGTTCTTCAGGATATGCCGGATCACTGCGGCCTCTCCCAAGCCCATCGCACGCAGCGTGGTGACGAAATCCTGGCTGCGGATGTCCGCCACGGCCGCACGGGTGGTCCGCGCGATGATGCCGATCGGGATCATCGCCAGCGTGACCACCGGCAGCACCAGGAATCGTGCGTCGCTCCAGTGCGACACGTCGAAGGCGGCGGAGCCCGACTGGCCCATGCCGCTGGCCGGCAGGATCGAGTATTCCACGGCGAAGATGATGACCAGCACGAGGCCCAACCAGTAGTTCGGCAGGCTGACGCCAATGACCGCAGCCCCCGTCACGATGCGGTCCATGATGCGTCCAGGGAAGCAGCCGGCGATCGCTCCCATGGCGTAGCCCGCGGCGAACGAGAGCGGCACCGCGAACAGCGCCAGCATCGCCGTGTTGGCCACGGAACCGAACACCTCCAGCGTCACCGCCCGCTGCGTCGCGATGGAACGGCCGAAATCGCCGTGCAGCACGTGCCAGAGCCAGATCGCGTACTGCACCGGGATCGGACGGTCGAAGCCGTAGGCGTGCTTGACGATCGCGATCGTCTCGGCCGTCGCGTCGGGCGGCAGCACCGTCTGTAGTGGGTCGCCCGGCGCCAAGTACACCAGCGAGAAGCACACCGCGCTGACGCCCAGGGCGATCGGGACGGCGAACAGGATGCGGCGGATGACGTAACCGAGCATGGCGGCGTCCCCTACGGATCGACTCTGATCGGCGTCAGGTCCTGGAACCAGTTTTGCGCCTGGACGAAGCCATGGACCTTTGGCGAGAGCGCCCGAGGGTTGAGGTCGTGGACGACGAAGATCATCAGCGCCTGCTCGGACTCGTATTCGTGCAGCTTGGTGAGCAGGGCCAAGCGTCTCGCCGGGTCGAACTCCTCGAATATCTGCTTGACCAGGGCGTCCGCCTCCGGAGTGCCGAAATGCCCCCAATTGGTGCCGGTAGGCGACCAGTATGCGGTGGCAACGGGCTTGATGATGGCGCTGACCGGGTCGAGCAGCCCGCGGGAGGCGTTCATGCCGTCGACGTTCGGGTATTTCGGGACGCCGGAGCGGCTGACGTCCAGCAGCGCGTTCCAGTCCATGACGTCGAGCGTCACCGCAAACCCGGCGTCTTCGAGCTGCTGTTTCACCAACTCGTTCATCGGCAACGACTGCATCTGCCCAGAGCCCGACATGGAGATCGCCAGCGTGACCTTGCACGGCAGGCAGCCCGCGTCCTTGAGCAAGGCGTGCGCCTTCGCCTGATCGAATTTGTAGATCACGGGATGGCCGTAATACGGCAGGCTTGGCGGCACCTCGGCGTATTCGGGCGTCGCAAGGCCGCCCACCAGGTCCACCACGTCGTCGCGGTTGATGGCGTAGTTGGCCGCCTGGCGCACCCGCAAATCCTTGAAAGGGCCGCGGGTGAAATTGAGGATGTAGGGCCAGTTATGCGGGTAGACATTGGTGATGACCTGCATCCCTGCGCGTTTCAGCACGGGGATCGCATCCGGCGCCGGCGCTTCGATGAAGTTGACTTGGCCGGACAGCAGGGCCGCCGTGCGGGTTGCGGCTTCGGGCATCGGCAGCAGCACCAGGCGATCTTGCTTGGGTACTCGGGCCTTGTCCCAATAATCCTGATTTGGCAGCAGTTCCATCCGCTCATGCGGAGTCATGTTGGCGAACCGATAAGGACCCGTGCCGGATGGTTGAGTGACGTAGGCGTCCCAGTTGTCGTGCAAGGATTCTGCCCGGCAGCGACTGATCATCAATACATAAGACATGTCATAGGGGAACAATGACTCGACGAACTTCGTGTTGATTGCGACCGTATGATCGTCGATTTTCTCGATGCTGTCGTAATTGGTCAAGTAGGCACGGGACAAAGCAAACTGCTGGGTGAAGAATTGCGGAGCTTTCGGGTCGCTGATGCGTCCAAAATTCCACACCACGTCGTCGGCCGTGAAGTCGCAGCCGTCATGCCACTTCACGCCCTGCCGCAACGTGAAAAGCCAGCGTTTATGGTCGTTCGGATCGATGTGCCACTCGGTCGCCAGGCCCGGTTTGATGTCGGACGCCGTCCCGTCCTGCGATAGGTCCCAGTTGATCAGCGCGTCATAGAGGTTGAGCCCGACGAAGCGGAAGCCTTCGAAGCCCTGATCCGGGTTGCCCGTCGTCACCGGCAGATCGCCCGCGGTCATAGCCACTTTCAGCACGCCTTGGGCAACGGCGTCATGCATCGGGCCGAGCGTGAGGAACAGCGCAGCGAGGCAACGGACAGCCGTTTTGGCATTCGATAGCATGACCGGCCCTTGCAGTGGCTTCGCCTCGATGGTTTGACAGCCAGATAACGCAGCTTAAAAGAATGAATGTTTAATAAGCAAGAAGAGAAATTTGAAGCCGTGATTGGCTATTTTTATACCTTTTGCTCACATTTTTGCTATAATATTAGTCATGAAAGTTGTCGTAGAGCGTTGAAAAGATCTAAGAGCCACCCCTTTCAGGGTGGCGATGCTCTTCCCAACCTGGAGGCATGAGCAGAACATCGGGTGAGGGCGGACCGGTTTGGTCTGCGGTGTTGGAACGG
>JAABUJ010005703.1_pt1 | contig 12338 bp, 11 predicted proteins | sample 5559131 | NCBI WGS metagenome assembly JAABUJ01 (sample SAMN10711875, study PRJNA513366) | rock metagenome | isolation source: Antarctica rocks | place: Antarctica: Victoria Land, Mt New Zealand nord | collected 2016-01-07
CGCACAAAAAAGGTCCGCACCGACCATCTACCCACCGGCTTCTGGGGCCAACGGCGGCGGCATGCGGCCCCAGAAGCCGCTGCTCCGCTTGACCTAGCCGCCTGATGCAGCGGAAACTAGAGAATAGTGCATTCCAATCTGCCGATGGTTTCTAATACAGATAGGCAGCGCCTGGAAGCATACTCTCTTGACGAAAATGACATCGTTTTTAGCCGAGTTGGCTCGATTGATAGGAACGCGCTTGTTCGGTCAGAGGAGGCGGGTTGGCTGTTTTCCGGGCGACTTCTCAGAGTAAGGCCGAACGATAATAAGATAGCTCCAAGCTATCTAAGCTACCACTTTCATAGTGAACTATTTAAGCTCCGAGTGCGAAGCGTGGCTGTGGGGCAAACGATGCTGTCCCTGAATACGAGAATCCTTAGCGGGATTGATATTGTTCTTCCACCCCTTCCAGAGCAAACCGCCATCGCCGCCGTCCTCTCCGACATAGACGCCGAACTCGCCGCCCTGGAAGCCCGGCGCGACAAGACCCGCGCGCTCAAGCAGGGCATGATGCAGGAGCTGCTGACAGGGAGGATCAGGTTGCTGTGAGCGCGGCGACGCCTCACCACCACGGTATGCCGCCGGCTCACAGGGCTAGCCGAGGGCCATGTCATCGCCGACTACTAATGGCCCACGAGGTGTAGGGGCGTATGTGATACAGCCCTGTCCGATTAAAAGTACCCACCGCCATAGCAGGTGTAGGGGCGTATCGCTATACGCCCGACGTCTGCCCTAGAGATGTCCACTGGACGGCGAACGCCAAACGAACGCCGGGCCACCTGCCCGCGATCACCGGGCGTATAGCGATACGCCCCTACACTCGATCCGCACGACGTATTTTAATCAGACCGGACTGTATGGCATACGCCCGGTGATCGCGGGCGGGCGGTCTCTGGTGTGTGTCGGCGGTCGCCATCCAGTGGGCACCTCTGCGGCGACCGTCGGGCGTCTGCCATACGCCCCTACCGTTAGGCGGGCTCGGCCCATATAGAGGCAACGGTAGCATGATCTTGGGCGCGGCCTTTCCGCAACAACGGGTGTCGGCGCGAGTATACAATGCAGAAGGATAACAAGCGCGGGAAGGACACGCGGGTATGACTACTGTCGGGCAGAGGGAACGGGCAACCCAGAATCGCGTAGTCGCGCTGTTCCGCGATACGCTGGGCTACCGCTACCTGGGCAACTGGTTTTATCGCGAGGGCAACGCTAACGTCGAGCCGGAGTTGCTGCGCGACTGGCTGCGCGCGCAGGGGCACGACGAGGCGCTGATCGGCCGCGCGCTGTTCGCGCTGGACAAAGCCGCCAACGACGGGAGCAAGAGCCTCTACGACCGCAATCGCGCCGTCTATGAGCTGCTGCGCTACGGCGTCAAGGTCAAGGCCGATGCCGGCGAGAACACCCAGACCGTCTGGCTGATCGACTGGAAGCGCCCCGAGCGCAACGACTTCGCCATCGCCGAGGAGGTGACGGTCAGGGGCGCCGACGCCAAGGCCAACACCAAGCGCCCTGACGTCGTGCTCTACGTGAACGGCGTCGCGCTGGGCGTGCTCGAACTCAAGCGCTCCACCGTGTCGGTCTCCGAGGGCATCCGCCAGAACCTCGACAACCAGAAACGGGAGTTCATCCGGCCCTTCTTTTCGACCATGCAACTCGTGATGGCCGGCAACGACACCGAGGGGCTGCGCTACGGCACGATCGAGACGCCGCAGAAGTATTACCTGACCTGGGAGGAAGAAGGCTTCCCCCCCTCTCCCACACCCAGGGCCTCTTCTCTCGCCCCCCGCGCCCCCTCCGGGGGAGCCTGGGGAGATGCCTCCCCCCAGACCCCCGCCATACAGACGCGCGTGGGGATCGACGGGTACGGCCATAGCCAACCATTCACAGACCCTACTCTCGCGTCAGGGACAGGCGCTGAGTGTGAGGGCGGTAGCTCCCCCTCTCCCGCGTCAGGGAGAGGGGGTTGGGGGGTGAGGGCCGCGCTGCTCGACCGCCACCTGAGCCAGCTGTGCGGCAAGGCGCGCCTGCTGGAGCTGATCCACGACTTCGTGGTGTTCGACGCCGGCGCCAAGAAGCTCTGCCGCCACAACCAGTACTTCGGCGTGCGCGCGGCGCAAGAGTTCATCCGCCGTCGCGAGGGCGGCATTATCTGGCACTCGCAGGGCTCCGGCAAGAGCCTGACCATGGTCTGGCTGGCCAAGTGGATACGCGAGAACCGTCCCGACGCGCGCGTGCTGATCGTCACCGACCGCACGGAGCTGGACGAGCAGATCGAGAAGGTGTTCAAGGGCGTCGACGAAGACATCTACCGCACCAAAAGCGGCGCCGACCTGATCGCGACGCTCAACGCCGCCACGCCGTGGCTGCTGTGCTCGCTGATCCACAAGTTTGGCCGCGCGGGCGGCGGCGACGACGCGGGCGATGTTGCCGGATACATCGAGGAGGTGACGCGGGCGCTGCCGCCCGGCTTCGCGGCCAGGGGCGACCTGTATGTGTTCGTGGACGAGTGCCACCGCACGCAGTCGGGCGACCTGCACCAGGCGCTCAAAGCTATCCTGCCCAACGCCCTGTTTGTTGGCTTCACCGGCACGCCACTCCTGAAGGCGGATAAGCAGAAGAGCGTCGAGGTCTTTGGCCGCTACATCCACACCTACAAGTTCGACGAGGCGGTCAAGGACGGCGTGGTGCTGGACCTGCGCTACGAGGCGCGCGACATCGACCAGCGCGTCACTTCCCAGCGCAGGATCGACGAGTGGTTCGAGGCCAAAACCATGGGCTTGACCGACCTGGCCCGCGCCCAACTCAAACAGCGCTGGGGCACGTTGCGCACGGTGCTCTCCAGCCAGGATCGGCTGGCGCAAATCGTCGCCGACATCCTCTTCGATATGTCCATGCGCCCACGTCTGGCGGATGGGCGCGGCAACGCCATGCTGGTCTCGGGCAGCATCTACCAGGCCTGCAAGTTCTACGAGCTGTTTGCCAAGACAGAACTGGCCGGCAAGTGCGCCATCGTGACCAGCTACAAGCCCGCGCCGGCGGACATCAAGGGCGAGAGTACCGGCGAAGGCCTGACCGAGCGGTTGCGCCAGTACGACATCTACCGCACGATGCTGGCCGATTGGTTTCATGAGGAGCCCGAAAAGGCCGTCAACAGAGCGGAAGAGTTCGAGCAGGCGGTCAAGAAAAAATTCATCGACGAGCCGGGTCAGATGAAGCTCCTGATCGTGGTAGACAAGCTCCTGACCGGCTTCGATGCGCCGGCGGCCACCTATCTGTACATCGACAAGCAGATGCGCGACCACGGCCTGTTCCAGGCCATCTGCCGCGTCAACCGGCTCGACGGCGACGACAAGGAGTACGGCTACGTCATCGACTACAAAGACCTGTTCAAGAGCCTGGAAGGCGCGGTACAGGACTACACCTCCGGCGCGCTGGACGGCTATGACCATGACGATGTGGCCGGGCTGCTGGGAGACCGCCTCGCCAAGGCGCGGGAACACCTGGAGGAGACCCGCGAGGCTGTCAAGGCGCTGTGCGAGCCGGTGGAGGCGCCACGCGATACAGCGGCCTACCTGCGTTATTTTTGCGCTGCGGAGTCCGGCGACGCCGCGCAACTCAAGGCCAACGAGCCCCGGCGCCTGGCGCTCTACCGGCTCACGGCCGCGCTGCTGCGCGCCTACGCCGCCCTGGCCCCCGAGCTGGCTGAGGCGGGCTACAGCGCGGCGCACAGCGCCCTGTTGAGGGCCGAGACGGAGCACTACAGCAAAGCGCGCGACGAGGTGAAGCTGTCCAGCGGCGACTACATTGACCTCAAGATGTACGAGCCAGCCATGCGCCACCTGATCGACACCTACATCCGCTCCGACGAGAGCGCCAAGCTCTCCGCCTTCGACGACGTGTCGCTGATCGAACTCATCGTCGAGCGCGGCGCCGGCGCGGTGGACAGCCTGCCCACGAGCATCCGGGGCAGCGAGAAGGCGGTGGCCGAGACCATCGAGAACAACGTGCGCCGGCTGATCGTCGACGAGTCGCCCGTCAACCCCAAGTACTACGACAAGATGTCGGAACTGCTGGACGCCCTGATCGAGCAGCGACGCAAAGGCGCCATGGAGTACGAGCAGTATCTGGCCGCGATCGCCGACCTGACCAAGCGGGCGACAAATCCGGGCGGCGGGTCGGGCTACCCCGCCGCGCTGGATACGGCGGCTAAACGGGCGCTCTACGACAACCTGGGGCGGGATGAGGCGCGCGCCGTGGCGGTGGACCGGGCCGTGCGCGCGAGCCGTCAGGATGGTTGGCGCGACAACCCGCTGAAGGTGCGGAAAGTGAAAATAGCCATCAAGGCCGCGCTCGACGCGCCAGCACCGGGGTCAACTCCGCGACAAACAAAAGAGTCCGGCGCGACGTACTCGGTCCACCCCGAGGAGGACGGCGAGGCCGGCGCCGCCGCGTCCTCCTCAACTGAGGCCGAGGAAGACGTCGACGCCGTCGCCGAGCGCCTACTCGACCTGGTGAAAAACCAGCATGAGTACTGAGACAAACCGGATCACCGTGGGTGACCTCACCATCGAAGTGGTCCGCAAGGACATCAAAAACCTGCACCTGGGGGTCTATCCGCCGCACGGCCGGGTGCGCGTGGCGGCGCCGCTGGCGGTGAGCGACGACGCGGTGCGGCTGGCTGTCATCGGTAAGCTGGGCTGGATCAAACGCCGGCAAGCGGCGTTTGCGGCCCAATCGCGCCAATCGCGGCGCGAGATGGTCAGCGGCGAGAGCCACTACGTCCTGGGCCGGCGCTATCGCCTGCGGGTACATGAGCACGATGGCCCCGCCACGGTGGCCCTGCGCGGCAAAGCGTCGCTTGACCTCTTCGTGCGGCCGGCGACAACCCGCGAACAGCGTGAGTTGGTGTTGCGACGCTGGTATCGTGGGCAGCTCAAGGCGCTGCTTCCGCCGCTACTGGAGCAGTGGCAACAGATCCTGGATGTACAGGTGGCCGCTTGGGGCGTCAAGCGGATGAAGACCAAGTGGGGCAGCTGCAACGTCGCGGCGCGCCGACTCTGGTTCAACCTGGAACTGGCGAAAAAGCCCGAGCGGTGCCTGGAGTATATCGTCGCGCATGAGCTAGCGCACCTGCGCGAGCGGCGCCACGACGAGCGGTTTATCGCGCTGATGGACCAGCGCCTGCCGAACTGGCGGGAGCTGCGAGACGAACTGAACCACCTGCCGCTCGGCCATGAAGACTGGAGCACATGAAAGTATTATTCCAGGGATTGAGCGAGGATTGGCATAGTAGCTCACGATTGAGGACGAATTGGCGAACGTGTTCGCACGCCCTATGCCCTATAATGAATGTATAGTCGCATGCGACGCTGAGGTATAACAACCTGGTTTCGCTATAACTAAGTTAATTCGCGCGGAATATGAGGGCCGGGATAAGCGCATGTCCGAGATTATCGAAACAATGGCGCGCCCCGGAACAGCGTCGTGGGACGAGCTGGATGAGGGTTTTAGCATGACGGTCTCGCGTGTTCAGTGCCTCGCCCACGTCGAGGATGAGGACGAAACGCCCGCGCCGCATGCCTTGTCGTCAGCCCTACATTTCCTCTTGCAGACAAAACGATTCCTCGCTCATACCTTCCCGAGAGGCACGGCCACGGTTAGCGACGATGGGAGCATCGACGTGTACTGGAGAAAGCCGGGTCGCACCGTGCAGTTGATGATACCCGCCAATGAGCGGCGCACGACATCCGTCTACCATCGTGATGGGTCGGATTACGGCCTTGACAAAGACGCCACGCCTGAAACGTTAGCCCACTGGTTAGAGTGGTTCGCCCGTGCATGAGTGTCGGACTGGAAGATACTCCTCCCACACCCATACCGTGTGATGCAATCCTCTATCGCTTGCTGACAAAAAGTCTCTGGATTGATCCAGATGGCGGTGTAGCGCCCGCTGCCTTCTATCGTCGTCCCGATGAGGAAGGGATGTCTGTCTTCATCGCAGCCACATGTCCACTTGACGAGGCGAAAACCATCCTGAACAAAGTCAGGGGTATCGTCACGCTACATACCGGGCGTGTTAGGGACCTTGGGCTGCAAGTGGTCTCCGATCCGGTTGATGTGCGGCACGCCGAAATCATAGGCGGCCCGTTGAGGGACGATGATGAGGGCTTGGCGACATACTATGCGGACCTTTTGGCGGAGCAGGCCCGTTTGGTATGGAAGCCATAGAGATTTCTCTAATGCGACAGGGTCGGCCCGCTACAAGAGTAGCGGGCCGACCCTGTTGTGTGTCACAGGATTGCGTCTGTGTCAGTTGATGGAGAAGGAGCGTCCCCCTCTCCCGCGTCAGGGAGAGGGGGCAGGGGGTGAGGGCCGCGAGCTAGGCGGCGACGGCGAACGGGGCGACGGGGAGGACGCGGATCGCGCCGTCCTCCATCACCAGCCGCGCCGTGGCCCCGGACGCGACTTCGCCGGCCAGAATGGCGTCGGCCAGCGCGTCGTCGACGTGGCTCTGAATGGCCCGGCGCAGCGGCCGCGCCCCGTACTCCTCGTCGTAGCCCTCCGCGATCAGGAAGGCCTTGGCCTCGTCCGTCACATCGAGCACGATGCCCTGCTCGGCTAGCCGCCCCTGCACGTTGGCGAGCAGCAGGTCGACGATGCGGCGCAGGTCCTCACGCGTCAGCGAGTGGAACACGACTACCTGGTCGATGCGGTTGAGGAACTCGGGGCGGAAGGCCCGCTTAAGCCCCTCCAGCGCCTTGCTCTTGCGCGCGTCGTCGGCCCTTGACTCGGCGTCCTCGTGGCCGCGCGTGGTGGCGAAGCCGAGCTTGCCGACCTTGCGCAGGTCGTCCGAGGCCACGTTGCTGGTCATGATGACCACGGTGTTCTTGAAGTCCACCACGCGGCCCTGACCATCGGTCAAGCGGCCATCATCCATGATCTGCAAGAGGGCGTTGAACACCTCGGGGTGCGCCTTCTCGATCTCGTCGAAGAGCACCACGCTGTAGGGCCGGCGGCGTACCTGCTCGGTGAGCTGTCCGCCCTCGTCGTGCCCCACGTAGCCGGGAGGGCTACCGAACAGGCGCGACACGGTGTGCGGCTCCATGTATTCGCTCATGTCGAGCCGGATCACGGCGTCCTCGCCGCCGAACAACTCGGCCGCGAGCGCCTTGGCCGTCTCGGTCTTGCCCACGCCCGTCGGGCCGAGGAACAGGAACGAGCCGATGGGGCGCTTGGGGTCTTTGAGTCCGGCGCGTGAGCGGCGGATGGCCTTGGATACCGCCGCGAGGGCCTCGTCCTGGCCGATCACGCGGCCACGCAGATCCTCTTCCAGGTTGCGTAGGTTGGCGCGCTCGCTCTCGAGCATCTGGCCGACCGGCACACGCGTGATACCTTCGACGACCGTGGCGATAAGCTCCGGCGTCACCTCCAGCGGCGCCGCCTCGCCGGCCTCAGCCCGCGCGTGGTCCAGCTTCTGCTGCGCCACGATCTCCTGCTGACGCAGCTTGGCCGCGCGCTCGTAGTCCTCGGCCTGAGCAGCGGACTCCTTTTGAGCCTGGAGGTCGCTCAACTGGGCCTCCAAATCGGCCACGGCCTGCGGACCTTCGCCCTTCTCGCTGGCCTCCAGCCGCAGCGTCGACGCCGCTTCGTCGAGCAGGTCGATAGCTTTGTCGGGCAGGAAGCGGTCGGCGATGTAGCGGTCGGACAGGCTCGCCGCAGCCTCGATCGCCGCGTCGGAGATGCGCACGCCATGGTGCTTCTCATAGTGCGGCTTGATGGCCTGAAGCATCGGGATGGCCTCCTCGACGCTGGGCTCACCGACGAGCACGGGCTGGAAGCGGCGCTCCAGCGCGGCGTCCTTCTCGATGTGCTTGCGATACTCGTCGAGCGTGGTAGCGCCGACCAGACGCAGGTCACCACGCGCCAGCGCCGGCTTGAGCATATCGCTCGCGCCCACCGCGCCTTCGGCCGCGCCCGCCCCGACGACGGTGTGCAACTCGTCCACGAACAGGATAATATTCTTGTCGGCCGTAGCCTCGGCGATGACGCCCTTGACGCGCTCCTCGAACTGGCCGCGGAACATCGCCCCGGCCACCATCCCGCCCAGGTTGAGGGAGATGATGCGCTTGCCGCGCAGGAAGCCGGGGGCCGTACCGTCGGCGATACGCCGGGCGATGCCTTCCACGATGGCCGTCTTGCCCACGCCGGGCTCGCCGACGAGGACGGGATTATTCTTCTGGCGACGGCCCAGCACGGTGATCACGCGGCGGATCTCCCGCTCACGTCCCGCCGCCGGGTCCAGCCGCCCCTCGGCGGCGTCATTGGTCAGGTCGCGCCCGAACTGGTCAAGCGTGGGGGTCTTACTCAGGGGGGCTTGCCGCTCCGCCGTCGCCGTACCCGCCTGGCCCTGGCCCGCGCCGCGGCCAAAGATGTTGCCGAGGGCGGCGCCCTGACCGCCCTGGCCGGACGCGACGGGACCCATAGCGCCCTCCATGATCTCGCGGGCGCAGGTCTCACAGAACAGGTGCGACTCGCGCTGCCCGTTCACAATGCCGTCCAGACGCACTTGCGCGTCCTTAATCTGGCACTTCTCACATTTTGGCATGACTTGTAGTCCTCTTGGATAGGTATTCAGCGGCCGGATGCCTGGGGAGCGGCGCCGCTGTCGCTGTCACGTTCGCGCGGGAGTGAGGGGACATCCATCTATATCCTATATCCAACGCGTACATCCATAGTATAGCACGATATTCTCGCTATATCAAGGATAGTTTATAGCTTTTGGCTCAACCTTTCTATAGTATACAACACATCTATCTTGCGACTTTTTTGCTATGTGATTTGCTATGTAAGATGCGCTATCTTCGCTACGTCTTTAGTACTGACATAGCCCGTAGCTAAAGTATAGATGGGAGCGGAGAGACGCTCTAGCGCGAGGATAGGCCGTGGGAAAATATGCGCAAACGGTGACGGTGGCGTGCGCGAACTGTCACGACGACTTCACTCTAACCGCACGGGGATATGACAGGCGTGTCGAGCGCTACGGCGAACGAATATTGTGCCAGCGCTGCCTGGGCGATGTCTGGCTCCGCACACGGGGCAAGCACGCCGGCCGGTATCTGCTGGAACCGGACACTGCGGCGGCGGTGGAGTCGGAAGTCGATAGTCGGAAGTCGGAAGTCGATAGTAAGCCGCCTCACAACCACATCCGCTTGTAATGGGTTAGCGTCTCCATCAAATCTACGTGCGCTGGAACGTATCGTGCTACCCCTACAGGCGGACAGCGAACGACAACACGCTATCGACCATCGACTATCGACTATCGACTATCGACTATCGGCCATCGACCATCGACCATCGACTATCGACTTCCAACTATCGACCATCGACCATCGAGGAGGCCATATGAGTGAGTTCGAGCGCCTGGAGCGCACCGGCGTTGGCGATGAGCGCCCCGAGGAAGACACGATGAACGCGGCCCCAGGGTTGAGCGGCGGCGAATATCCGGGGGCTGAAGGGGTGGAGGAGGACATGAGCGGCGCCCTGGCGCCGGGCGGCGAGGCGACGACGTTTGGCAGGGCGCTCGGCGACTACGGTCCCGGCGGCACAATGGGGAGCATCGACGAGGGCAACGCCGTCACGCCGCCCCCTGCTGAAGACGACACGCAATATGGCTTGGGACCCGCCAGCCAGTAGCAGTGGTATTGGCTAGGAGCGCTGACTTCTAGCCGGCAAAGCGCCGCAATGGGTCGCAAGCTGTGTCGTTACGCCTCAATCGACGCCGTGGGGTCGCTCCAGCGCACTTGGTAGCCATCTTCACGCAAAGTGGCGATGATGGCCTGCTGGTGCGCGGCGTCGCGGGTTTCCATGCGCAGCAACACGCGCGTATAGCCGACGGGGACGAACATCTCGCCCCGGAAGTGCTCGACCTGCAAGATGTTAGCCCCGTGGTCGCCGCATATACCGAGCACGCGCATCAGCTGTTTCGGCGTATCGGGGATCGTCACCTCGACCGTCAGCATATGGCCGAAGATAGCCAGCCCATAATCGATGATACGGCCGATCAGCGTGACATCGATGTTGCCGCCGCAGAGCACGGCCACCGCCTTGGCGTCGGGCGGCAAGTTGTGCGTCCCATAGATAAGCGCGGCTAGGCTCGTCGCGCCTGCCCCCTCCACGACAAGCTTGCGCCGCTCCAATAGCTGCACGATCGACAGGCTGATCGCCTCGTCGTCGACCGTCAGCACGTCGTCGACGAGTTCACGCACGACCTCGAAGGTCTTGAGGCCGGGCTGCTTGACGCGGATGCCGTCGGCGATGGTGCTCGCTGCCGCGAGGCGCACGGGACGGCCGGCCGCCAGCGCGCTGGGGAATGAGGCGCAGCCCGCCGCCTGCACGCCGATCAGACGAATGTCTGGACGCAGCGCCTTCGCCGCGATAGCAATGCCCGCCATCACCCCCCCACCGCCGAGCGGAACGACCAGCGCGTCGGCGTCAGGTAACTCTGCCAGGATCTCCAAGGCCAGTGTGCCCTGCCCCGCGATGATGTCCCAGTCGTCGTAGGGATGAACGAACACGGCGCCGGTTTCGCGCACGATGCGCTCGGCCTCCTCCATGCTCTCATCGAGCGACTCGCCGTGCAGGATCACCTCGGCGCCGTAGCGCTGCGTCGCGCGGTACTTGCTCAACGAGGCGACCACGGGCATCACGATAGTAGAGCGGATGCCGAAGTGGGTCGCGGCATAGGCCACACCCTGCGCGTGGTTACCCATCGAGGCGGCGACGACTCCACGCGCACGCTCCTCGTCCGTCAGCCGCGCCATCTTGTTGAGGGCGCCACGGATCTTGAACGAGCCGGTCACCTGCAGATTCTCAGCCTTCAAATAGACCTTGCAGCCGGCCATCTCGCTAAACGTTCCAGAGTCAAACAGCGGTGTGCGCCGCACCACGCCAGCGCCCAGCGCCGCCGCCCGGCGCACATCATCGAGCGTCACGGGGAAATCAGGCATACATTGTCCTCCTGCCAAGCAGTATAACTCCTCGAAAAAAGGGGAGAGGGTGTCACGGGGCGAAGCCCCGTGACACCCTCTCCCCTTTTTTCGAGGAAGACTATCTATTGTCCGCGCGCGGCCTGGTAGCGGCGCGCCACCTCGGGCCAGTTGACCACGTTCCACCACGCGCCGATGTATTCGGGACGGCGGTTCTGGTACTTGAGGTAGTAGGAGTGCTCCCACACATCGAGACCCAGGAGCGGCGTGCGGCCTTCCATTAACGGACTGTTCTGGTTCGCGGTCGACTCGATCTGTAGCTTGCCGCTGCTATCGGCGCTCAACCAAGCCCAGCCACTGCCGAAGCGCGTCGTGGCGGCCTTGCCCAGTTGCTCTTTGAAGGCGTCGAACCCGCCGAAGGTTTGGTTGATCGCGTCGGCGAGGGCGCCGCTGGGCTGCCCGCCGGCGTTGGGACCCATGACCTGCCAGAACAGGGTGTGGTTGGCGTGGCCGCCGCCGTTGTTGCGCACCGTCGTGCGGATGTCTTCGGGCACCTGATTGAGGTTGCCGATCAACTGCTCGACCGGCATGTTGGCGAGGTCGGGATGGCTGGCGAGGGCATTGTTGACGTTGGTGATGTAGGCCTGGTGGTGTTTATCGTGGTGGAGATGCATCGTCTCTTCGTCGATGTGCGGCTCCAGCGCGTCGTACGCGTAAGGCAACGGCGGTAATTCGTAAGCCATGGCTGTTCTTCCCTCCAGACATCGTGGCGGCGCGCCCGGCCGCGTCACCGCCTGTTTACGTGGCGCCGGGTCAAGCGATTATGGAGCAAGCATCGTGCCCGCTCACGCGCCCTATCTATAAGTGTAACGCAGTAGACCTTCTTGTCGCGACCACATATGGTCTCGTGACAGGGCTCGTGAATTATCCGTGATGCCAAGGCGCCCGGCGTGGTGTAGGGGCGTATGGCATACGCTCGTGGCCTCGAACGCACGCGCGTATGGCAGCGGCGGTCGAATTAGCGGTCCCCACTCGCGCGTCTGAGCACGAGCGCCGCCACGACGATCAAGAGCGGGATGCCGGCGACGACGATGACGACAAATATCGCCAAGAAATGACCTGACGCCATCGCTTACTCCTACATATTACATGTTACATGGTAGCAGACTCTACCCTGGAATACTACCGGGTGCGCCCCACGATTGTGATGGTGAGCGCGATTGGCCTGCGACTGCGGTCACATGGCAGCGTGACGCCGACTGCGGTCGGGGGCTCGTCCTGTCGGGGCGCCCTCAGCGCCCCTCGTTCCGGCGC
>JAABUJ010005704.1_pt1 | contig 12338 bp, 10 predicted proteins | sample 5559131 | NCBI WGS metagenome assembly JAABUJ01 (sample SAMN10711875, study PRJNA513366) | rock metagenome | isolation source: Antarctica rocks | place: Antarctica: Victoria Land, Mt New Zealand nord | collected 2016-01-07
CGTGGCGTGAGGGCGTAGACAGTCGTGAGTCGTGAGTCGTGAGTCGAAAGCCAGACGGGCGCATCAGATGCCGCGTGTGGCCGTGCCCCCAAGGACTTAGTCCATCCTGCAGCAGTGCTATACTCTCCCGACTCCCGACTCCCGACTCCCGACTCCCGACTCCCGACTCCCGACTCCCGACTCCCGACTCCCGACTCCCGACTCCCGACTCCCGACTCCCGACTCCCGACTCACGACTATGGCGTGAAATCCGTGTCCGTGTCCAGGCGGGCGACGAACTCCGCGAGCAGGGTGATGGCGCCCTCGATGTCGGCGAGCTCGATCGTTTCGACCGGGGTGTGCATGTAGCGCAGCGCCACGCTGACCACGCCGGTCGCGATGCCGCCGCGGGTACGCTGGATGGCGTCGGCGTCGGTCCCCGAGTAGCCTGGGATGGGCTCGACCTGATAGGGCACACCGGCCGCCTCCGCCGCGGCGACCAGGCGCGCGAAGACGACGGGGTTGACGGTGGGGCCGCGTCCAATGACTGGCCCCTTGCCCAGGCGTATGTCGCCGAGCCGCTGTTTGTCGCTCCCCGCGCCGGGGTGATCGAGCGCGTGCGTCACGTCAACCGCGATGCCGACCTGAGGGTCGACCGCGAACGTGCTGGTGTAGGCGCCGCGCAGCCCGACCTCCTCCTGCACCGTGGCCACGCCGGCCAGCGCGGCCACGGGGTGGCGCGCCGCCACCTCCTTGAGCGTCTCGGCCACGATGAACGCGCCCATCTTGTTGTCCAGCGCGCGCGAGACAATGCGGCCGCTGCCGCTGCCGCGGCCGCCTCGATCGTCGTTCAGGCGCTCCAGGCCGACCGCGAACGTGACGGGGTCGCCGACGCGCACGCGATCCCCTACCTCGTCGCGCGACCGCGCGCCCACGTCGATCCACAGGTCGCGCAGTTCGACTTTCTTGTCGCGCTCGTCGCCCTGCATCAGGTGGATCGGCCGCCGTCCGATCCCGCCCAAGATCGGCCCCGACGCGGCGTGGACGTAGACGCGCTGGCCGGGCGCGATGATGGGGTCGTGCCCGCCGATAGGTCCGAAATAGATGAAGCCGTCGTCGTCGATATAGGTCACCATGAAACCAATCTCGTCGATATGGCCGGCGAGCAACACGCGCGGCGCGCCGCCGGGATTGACCGTGGCGATGGTGTTGCCATGGAAGTCGGTGCGCGACTCATCGGCCACGCCCGCGGTCTCACGCCGCCAGATCTCGCGCGCTGGCCCCTCGAACCCCGAGGGGCTGGGCGCCTCGACCAGTGATTTTAGGAAAGAGAAACGTTCGTCGTGCATGTGGTGCTCCAGTGGCCTGAGCGACTGTGGTCGCAGGCCCCATATGTTGGCTGTTAGCCGAACAGCGTGGCCAGTTCGTAGAGCGCGAGGTCGGCGTGGCGGCGGCGCTTGGCCTCGCCCAGGGGCACGGCCATGATTCTATTGCCCTTGAGCGCGACCATGCGGTCCCATTGCTCCTCCCGCGCCAATTCGACGGCTAGGACGCCGAAGCGCGTGGCCATCATGCGGTCGTACACGGTCGGCGAGCCGCCGCGCTGCAGGTGGCCGAGCACGGTCACGCGCGTTTCGTAGCCGGTACGTTCCTCGATTTCCATGGCGATGATCTCACCGATGCTCGGTCGGGCGATGCGCGCGGCCATGGTCGTGCGCGGCTGCTCTTCCGCCGGCGCCGGTAGTCCGGCGACCCGCATGCCTTCGGCCACGACGATGATCGTGAAATCACGTCCGGCGTCGTGGCGGGCGCGCAACTGCTGTACCACCTCGTCGATGCTCACGTCGATCTCGGGGACCAGCACCATGTGGGCGCTCCCGCAGAGCGCGCCGGCGAGCGCGACCCATCCCGTGTCGCGGCCCATCGCCTCGACGACCATCACGCGATGGTGCGCGCTGGCCGTTGTTTGCAGCTTGTCCACCGCGTCGGCGACAGTACTGACGGCCGAGTCGTAGCCGATGCAGTAGTCGGTGCCGCCCACGTCGTTGTCCATCGTCCCCGGTACGCCGACCGCGCGCACACCGCGCTTGGCCATGGTATGCGCGGCGGCGAGGCCATCGCTATCGCCGATGACGATGAGCCCGTCGACTTCCAGGGTATCGAGCGCGGCCATCACCTCGTCGAGGCGGTTGTCGCCCTCGCGCAGGGGGTTGAGACGTCCCGCGCCGAGGATAGTGCCGCCAAGTGGCAGGATGTCGCGCACCGTCGCCTCGTTGACGACGTGCGCGTCGAGCGCGAACAGGCCGGCCCAGCCGTTCATAATGCCGAGGGTGGCGCAATCGGAGCGAGCGGCGCGCCCCACGACGGCGCGGACCACGGCGTTCAAGCCGGGGCAGTCAGCCCCGGCCGTTAGCACACCTAAGCGAGACATAGGGACACTCGATTCCGAGTGTGTAGTGTCTAGTGATTAGTAATTGGAAAGGTTTAGTTGGAGCCAACGCGTCACTAGACACTACACACTAACTACTAATCACTAAAGGAGGGTGCCGGAGGTGGGAGTCGAACCCACACGAGGTTGCCCTCAGCGGTGTTTGAGACCGCCGCGTCTGCCATTCCGCCACTCCGGCACGTATCGCGCCTTTCGCTAACCCTAGCTCCACAGCAACGCGCGGCGCTTCGGTTATCTCAACGCAAGTGCAGTATAGGCCCGATGGGGAGGTAGGGTCAAGGGGCCTAAAAGTTCTGTACGAGGATGCGTAGTGGACCCAGCAGGACTCGAACCTGCGGCCTTCCGGGTGTAAACCGGGCGCTCTAACCAACTGAGCTATGGGTCCCTTTCTAGTAGCCTACCATTTTGTGATAGATGGGGGAATAAGAAAAACCGAGGAGAAAAAGTATATCACTTGCCCTTGCACCCATGTAGGTCCGGCGGTATACTCCACAATTGGCGTTGTTTGGAATCGCGCGTCAATGCGCGCGATCTAGGCTCTATTCCTATCAACCATCGCTACTAATTTAATTACCGTTATCGCCTTTTTTGCCCTGGCGCCCGTGGAGGTCTATGCCTGTGCTCCTACAACCACAACGCCTCGTCCGCGAGCCGCGAACGCGTCAGGCGACGCGCGCGGCCACGCCGCGCACGTTCCACGTCTGGACCATCGGGTGCCAGATGAACGTCGCCGAGAGTAACGCTATCACGACGGCCCTGCGGCAACGCGGGCTCCGGCCCGTCCCCTCGCTGGACGACGCCGAGCTCGTCGTGCTCAACTCCTGCACCGTCCGCGAGAGCGCCGAGCAGCGCGTGCAGGGGACGCTGGGCAACCTCGCGCACCGCAAGCGCGAGGACCCCGATCTTATGGTCGCGCTGACCGGCTGCTCGGTCGAGCCGGATCTTGTCGCCATGGGCCAGAAGCTGCCGATGGTCGATTTTTTCTTCCAGCCCGGCGCGCTCGACCACTTCCTGGCCCAACTCGAGGCCCACGAGATCGTCGCCGCCCCCGGCGAGTCGTTCGAGGCCAACCCCTTGCGCGGCTACGCGTCGCCGATCAGCACTTACGTGTCGGTCATGCAGGGCTGCAACAAGTTCTGCACCTACTGTATCGTGCCCTACCGGCGCGGTCGCGAGGTCAGCCGGCCCATCGACGAGGTCGTCGCCGACGTGCGTATGATGACGCGCCGTGGGGCTAAAGAGATCACACTGCTGGGCCAGATCATCGACCACTACGGCCGCGACCTGTCGCCCAAGAGTCACCTGGCCGAGTTGATGGAGGCGGTACACGAAGTCGAGGGCCTGGAGCGCCTGCGCTTCATGACCTCGCATCCGCGCGACATGGACGACCGCCTCATCGAGGCCATCGCGCGCCTGCCCAAGGCCGTCGAGACGGTGCACCTGCCCGTGCAGGCCGGCGACGACGTGGTGCTACGCCGCATGCGCCGCCAGTACACGGCCGAGCGCTACCTCCAGCTCGTGGAGAAGATCCGCGGCACCATCCCCGGCGTCGCCGTCACCACCGACATCATCGTCGGTTTCTGCGGCGAGACCGAGGAGCAGTTCCAGCGCACGCTTGACCTGATGGACGCCGTGCAATTCGACGTGGTGCATGTGGCCTGCTACTCACCGCGTCACGGCACGGTCTCCGCGTCGTGGGACGACGACGTGCCCCAGGAGGAGAAGGAGGAGCGCCGCCGCCGTCTGGAGCGCCAGCAGGAGGACACGCAGACGCGCCTCAACGCGCGCCTGCAGGATACCGTGCAGGAGATCCTGATCGAGGATAGCCAGTCGCACCGGCAAGACCTGCCGCAGTGGCGCGGGCGCACGCGTACCAACAAGTTAGTCTTTATCCCGCGCGAGGACGAGGATCTCGTCGGCCGGACCGTCCCCGCGCGCATTATCAAAACAAGCCCGTGGGCTCTACAAGGGGTGATGCACCGTTGAACGATTTGCAGTCCGAAGAGAAAGTCCGCCGCCGCCGTCAGCTCGCCGAGCAGGCCATCAACCTGGCGATGTCGAACCAGTGGCAGCAGGCCATCGAGGTCAACACACGGCTGGTCGAGGAGTTCACGCCCGACGCCGAGGCCTACAACCGCCTGGGCAAGGCCTACGCGCAGTTGGGCCGCAACAGCGACGCGCGCGGCGCCTACGAATCCGCCCTCAAAATCGACCCGACCAACACGATCGCGCAGCGCAACGCCACGCGGCTGGCCGCGTTGAAAGATGAGACGCCTGCGATGGGCGATGAGGGCCGCCAGGCCGACCCTGCTTTCTTCATCGAGGAGACCGGCAAGACCGCCGCGACGACGATCTTCTGCGACGCGCCCAAGGCGACGCTTGCGCGCGTCACGGCCGGCGACATGCTGGGCATGCGCCGCGAAGGCGACCTCATGATCGTCACGATCGGGAGCGGCGATCGCCTCGGTCCGCTCGAGGGTAAGCTCTCGGCGCGCCTGATCGAGTTGACGGACGGCGGCAATACCTACGCCATCGCCACCATCTCCATCAATCAGGCCAAGCGCGAGTTGCGCGCGCTGGTGCGCGAGATGCGGCAGTCGCCGCGGATGGCCGGCCGCGTTTCGTTCCCGCCGGAGACTGGCTCCACCGTGCGCGCCTACATGCGCAGCGGCGTCATCCGCGACGAGCGTATCGACGAGGACGACGAGGACGGCGAGGACGCCGAGGGCATGGCCGAGGAGGAGGATCTCGGCTCCGATACGCTCGACTTCACGGAGGACCTGGGAGAGTCGTAAGTAGTGGGCGCCTTTTGCGGGTAGCCGCCGCTGTCGTACCATATCTGTGTATGAATAGACGCCGCCGGTTACGCGCTCTGGCCGCTTTAACGGGTCTCATCGTCGTGGCGCTCTGTGCCGTCGCCGTCGACCTCTCGGGTACGGGCGGCTATATGCTCAACGTATGGCGTCCGGTGACGCTGCATCGTGGCCTCGACCTCGGCGGCGGGACTCGCGTCCTGCTACAAGCCCGGCCGGCGTCGGGGCAGGCGCTCGACGGTCGCACGATGGAGCGGGAGCGTCGTATCATCGCCGACCGGCTTGGCCACGGCTTGGACCTGGCCGAGCCGGCGGCGCGCACGTACACGAGCGGCCACGAGCGCTATATCGACGTGGCCTGGGCCGGCGTGGCGACGGACGCGCCGGTGGTGATGGAGTTCGCGCGGCGCACGGGGCGCCTGACGATCGTTGCCATACCCGGTATCCCGGCGGGGCATCCGCCTATCAGCAAATGCGGCGAGCCTGTGCATCCAATCGTGAAGATTCGCGACTTGACGGGCGAGTCGGCGCGCCGCTTTACGGTTTTGGCCGACAATAGCGCTATCGTGCCGGGCAGTGTCGCCGTCGGCGTCGATACCCTGAAAGGCTCCCCGGTCGTCGACGCGGCGCTCACGCCCCAAGCGGTGGCGCGTATTAACGCCTATGTCGTCAAAAATCATGTGACGTACCTGGGCGTCGCCATCGACGACAAGATATACGACGTGCGTGTGAGCCCGCATCTGCTGCCCCTCGGTAACCAGTTCCAACTCACGAATACGACGGGGTCTATTTGCGTGACGTCGTTGACGTCGACCACCATTGGCCTGGTGACGACGCTCACCTACGGCGTGTTGCCGGTCCCACTCCAGGTGGCGTCGGTGCGGGAGATCGGGCCGTCGCTGCGGCTGGCCAACGCGGGCGCGCTGGGACTGGCCGCCCTCGTCGCGCTCGCGCTCGGCGCGTTGGCTATCACGCTGCGGTATCGCCTGCCGGGGGCGCTGGCGCTCGCGGCGGTGCTGGCCGACGCGCTCCTGACTCTCGCCGTCGTCAAACTTGTCGCGCTCCCGCTCACCCTGGCCGGTGTGGCCGGCTTCGCCCTCGCCGTCGTCATCGCGGCCGATGTCCAGGGCGCGATCATCCGGCGGGCACGCCCAGCAGCGCGCGGAGAGTCGTCGGAGGGAGCCACGGACGATGACGATAATGTCGCATGGGCATGGCCCATCATGCGCGACGCCGCGGCCGTGCTCCTCCTCGCCTGTGCCCTCCTTTGGTGGGTCGGGACGATCTATGCCGTGGATGTGCTGGCCGACTTCGCCACGGTCCTGTTCATTGGCGTGGTTGTCTCGACGGCGACGGCGCTCGTGATAGGCCCGGTGTTGGCGCTCCTGGCGGCGGGGCGGCGCGGACGCGGGGCGACATCGGCGCCCGAGGACGCGCGGCGGGACGGGCGTGAACCGGCGTCGACAAAGACGGTCCCGGCGGGAGGATAGGTCGGTTACCACTACTGACGATACGGCGGTTAGTCGATAGTCATAGTGTGAAACGGGCGCTGGAATCGGCCCCGACGCGTGCTATGATAGAGATGGCAGCGATCGTACGGCGGCGTGCGGCGGCCCGGCGGCCGCCATAGGCGCTTATACCTCATAGGTGAGGACAAACATGCAACTCCGCTGGCTCTTGCCCGGCATGCACGTAAAGAGATGGCTATTTCTGATCGCCGTCGGCTTCGCCGGCTTTGGGTTGGGCGTGGCCGTCGTCTTGCAGGACCTCTACTCGTACCACAACTTCCGCTGGCTCCAGGGGCTGGAACCGCTCGTCGGGCCGATCACGCTGCGCGGCGTTCCGCACTACCATACCCTCAAGGCGCTCGTCTTGTTCTCGCTCGCCGCCGGCATCGTCGGCTACGCGGCCCACCGGCTGAACAAGTCGCTCGCGGCGGCGCTCCCGCCCGACGATAAGCTCGTCGACCTCGTGTATCGCCACCGCCTCGGCAACCGCGGCCCGCGTATCGTGGCCATCGGCGGCGGACACGGCCAGTCCATTCTGCTGCGCGGCCTGCGCACGCACACCGACAACCTCACTGCTATCGTCACGGTGGCCGACGATGGCGGCAGCTCGGGTAAGCTGCGCCGCGAGTTGGCGATCCTGCCGCCGGGCGACTTCCGCAACTGCATCGCGGCGCTCTCCGAGGCCGGCCCGTTGATGGAGCAATTGCTGCAGTACCGTTTTCCCGAGGGGTCGGACCTGGAAGGGCACTCGTTCGGCAACCTCTACATCGCGGCCATGCGCGGCGTCACCGGCAACTTCGAGGCGGCCATCAGTGAAACGGGCCGCATCTTGCGCGTGCAGGGCCAGATCCTGCCCTCGACGCTGGCCGACCTGACGCTGCATGCGCGCCTGACCGACGGCTCGGTCGTCGACGGCGAGTCGTCGATCAAGCATCACGAGGCGCCCCTGGACCACGTCTTCGTGCGGCCCAAGCACGCCGAGGCGCACCCCGAGGCCGTGCGCGCCTTGTTGGAAGCCGACGTCATCGTGCTCGGGCCGGGCAGCCTCTTCACCAGTGTGCTGCCGAACTTACTCGTGGACGGCGTCGCGCAGGCCGTGCGCGCCAGCCACGCGCTCAAGGTCTACGTGTGCAACGTGGCCGAGGAGCAGGGTGAGACCGACGCCTTCGGCGTCGCCGACTACGTCGCCGCGTTACACGGGCACGTCGGCCCCGGCCTGATCGATGTCGTGCTGGTCAACCGTCCTAGCAGGACGCGCGCGCTGGCGCGGGCCGACCACGTCAGCCCCGAGGTGGCCGCGCTGCCGGACCCGCATATCCGCGTGGCCTACGCCGATGTCGTCGATCAGGCTACCCCACGCTACCACGATCCGGCCCTCCTGGGCGCCGCGATCGTCGAGCTACTCCGCGCCGTTGGCCGGCGCGGCGCGCCCCCGCCGTCCAACGGCCACGCCGCGCCGGAGACCTATATCCCGCCCTACAATGAGAAAACCGGCGAGTACGTCGCGGTATACGTACAATAGAAGCTGACAGCTGTCAGCAATCAGCAATCAGCAATCAGCTTTTCCAGGTGATTGCGACTTAGGGATCGGGACAATGTGATTGCACTTAGGGATCGGGACAATGCTCCCGTACCTAAAAGCTGACAGCTGATAGCTGATTGCTAATTGCTAATTGAAGGAGGACTGTTTTGGCGACAAAGATCGGTATCAACGGGTTTGGGCGCATCGGGCGCCAGGTGTTCAAGGCCATGCTCGAGAATCACGCCGGGGAGTTGGAGGTGGTGGCCATCAACGACCTCCTCGACACGGCGACCAACGCGCACCTGCTCAAGTACGATAGCAACTACGGGCGCTTCCCCGGCGAGGTCACGTCCGAGGCCGACGCCATCGTCGTCAATGGCAAGCGCGTCGCCGTGAGCGCCGAGCGTGACCCCGCCAAGATTCCCTGGCGTGAGTTGGGCGCCGAGATCGTCGTCGAGTCGACCGGCTTGTTCACCGACGCCACCAAAGCGCGCGCGCACCTCGAAGCCGGCGCCAAGCGCGTGATCATCTCCGCCCCGGCCAAGAACGAGGACATCACGGTCGTGCTCGGCGTCAACGAGGGTATGTACGACCCCGCGAAGCACCACATCGTCTCCAACGCCTCCTGCACCACCAACGGTCTCGCCCCCGTGGCCAAGGTCCTGAACGACCGCTGGGGCATCCAGAAGGGGCTGCTCACGACCGTACACTCCTACACCAACTCGCAGCGCCTGCTCGACGTGGCCTCGAAGGACCCGCGCGACGCGCGCGCGGCGGCGCTCAACATCGTACCCTCCGCGACCGGCGCGGCGCGCGCCGTCGGCCTCGTCATCCCCGAGCTGCAGGGCCGCTTCACCGGCATGTCCTTCCGCGTGCCCACGCCGACCGTTTCCGTGGTCGACTTCACGGCCGACCTGAATGGCGAAGTCACCGTCGCGGAGCTCAACGACGCCTTCAGAGAGGCCGCGGCCGGGCCCATGACGGGCATTATGGCCTACACCGAGGAGCCGCTCGTGTCGATGGACCTCAAGGGCGACGCGCACTCGAGCATCGTCAGCGGCCTGGACACGCTCGTCGTGGGCGGCAACATGGTCAAGGTCATCGCGTGGTACGACAACGAGTGGGGCTACTCCTGCCGCGTCGGCGACCTCGCGGCGTATATCGCGAGCAAAGGGGTATAGCCTACGACCGACACCACATGGCACACCACGGCGCCTGAAATAACGGGGCGCGATATCGTCGTAGGGGCGTATTGCATACGCCCGGTCGACATCACGGGGCGGTGATATCGTCGTAGGGGCGTATTGCATACGCCCGGTCGTCGCCGCGGACGTGTTCGCATAGCGGCGAGTCGTCATCGGCCAACAATAAGAGGGTGACGAGACCGTCGTATCGTCAGCCCGATGGAGGGCGAGCGCCGGGCGTATGCAATACGCCCCTACAAACACGGCGATGCCTTAGCGACTTCAGTCGCCGTGGTTTGCCATGCGACTTTAGTCGCAGGTCCAGCTGTTGGAGGAGAGTCATTTTGGCTAAAAAGACGATAGACGACGTGGACGTGCGCGGCAAGCGCGCGCTCGTGCGCGTCGACTTCAACGTGCCCCAGGATGAGCATGAGGCCATCACCGACGACACGCGCATCCGCGCCGCGCTGCCGACCATTCAGGCGCTGCTCGAACGCGGCGCCGCGGTCATCCTGATGTCGCACTTGGGGCGGCCCAAGGGGAAACCCAACCCGGCATATTCATTGGCCCCAATCGCGCGACGCCTCTCCGAGTTGCTGGACCAGCCGGTCGCGCTGGCCCTTGACTGTGTGGGTCCTGAGGCGAGCGCACTAGCGCTCGCCTTGGAGCCGGGGCAGGCGGTGCTGCTGGAGAACCTGCGCTTCCATCCTGAGGAGGAGGCCAACAGTCCCGCGTTCGCGCGTGAGTTGGCCGCGCTCGGTGACATCTACGTGAACGACGCCTTCGGCGCGGCGCACCGCGCGCACGCCTCCACGGCCGGCGTCGCGGCCTACCTGCCGGCCGTCTCCGGCTACCTGATGCAAAAGGAACTGGCCGCGCTCGGCGACGCCCTCGACAACCCGGCGCGCCCCTTCGCGGCGGTGATCGGCGGCGCCAAGGTGTCGAGTAAGCTGGCGGTGCTCCAGCATCTGCTCGCGCGCGTCGACCTGCTGCTTATCGGGGGCGGCATGGCCAACACATTCTTCGTCGCGCAGGGCTATAGCGTCGGCGCGTCGCTACTGGAGCCCGACCTTGTCGACACCGCGCGCGGCCTGCTCGACGACGCCAGGCGCGCCGGCGCGCAGCTCGTGCTGCCGACCGACGTGATCGTGGCCGAAGAGTTCAAGGCCGGCGCGCCACACCGCGCCGTGGGCATCGCCGAAATCCCGCCCGACTGGACCATCGTGGACACCGGACCCAAGACACAGTCGATCTTCGCCCATGCGCTGGCGGGCTGCCGGACCGTGCTGTGGAACGGCCCCATGGGCGTCTTCGAGATGGCGCCCTTCGCCGAGGGCACGCGCGCCGTGGCGCGTGCCGTGGCCGACAGCGACGCCACCAGCATCGTCGGCGGCGGCGACTCCGTCGCGGCGGTCGAACAGATGGGCCTGGCCGGCAAGATGTCACACGTCTCCACCGGCGGCGGCGCCTCGCTGGAGTTCCTGGAAGGCAAGACGCTGCCCGGCGTCGCGGCGCTGCAGGACAAGTAGTCTCCTTTTCGCGTCTACTGGGAGCGCCGGCTTCCAGTCGGCAAATGTTTGAGGGCGAACGGTTCGCCATTAGCAGACATCGTGGCGGCGACCGTCAGCCGGCTGGAAGCCGGCGCTCCCAGTAGATACGACGTACGCCTCGATGATCAGCGCGAAAAAGTGGCGCACCCCTCCTGTTTTGGTGGAACCGATACTGGGCGTGAGTTCCGCTAGAATAGAGAGAGGGATGAGGAGGGCGTAGCATGGCAGCGATGAATGAACCAGAGGACGCGCGCGCGGAGGCGCCCGATGGCACGTATTTCAGTCGGAGTAGACTGGATGAGAACGACCCGGACTACAATCCTTATGTAGCTTTTGCCGGCGTATTCAAAGACAGTCCGTTCGCGGATGAAGCTGAGGCGTACTGGAGGGCCGAGCGACAGCGTGAGCGTGATGAGGCGTCCGCGGAAGCAGACCGTGAGGATGCGGCCAGGGCAATTGCTGGAACGGAGGGGCATGACATGACAGCGATAAATAAATCTAGCGACACGCGCGTAGAGGAGCCTAATAGCGTTCGCCCTCGTCGGCCTAGACAGGGCGAGAACGATCCCAACTATAATCCGTACCTGGCTTTTGCCGGTATCTTCGAGAACGATCCATTCATGGATGAACTCGATGCATATGTAGAAACGGAGCGACAGCGACAACGTGACGAAGCATCGCGGCTAGCCGATCTTGAGGACGCTGCCGACGGGGCCGCGACCAAAGCGGATTGAAGCGTGGCTTACGTGCTCGATACGAACATAATCTCGGCAGTACAGCGTCGCAACCGAACTGTCCTTGCGCGCATACAAGCTTTACCTCAAAGCGACGTGTTCGTGACGATGATTTCATTGCAGGAGCAAATAGCGGGGCGTTTCAACACAATCAACCGGCAAACTAAACCTGATGGTCTGGTCGTAGCTTTCAGCGATCTTACCGAAACGTTCGATTTCTATGCCGCCGCCTACATATTGCCCTATGATAACGCTGCGGCACGCATCGACGACGACCTCCGCGTGAGACTGCGCCGTATGGGGACGTTCGACCGGCGCATCGCGGCGATCACGCTGGCGCACGGTCACACGCTGGTCACACGCAACACCATAGATTTCAGAGACGTGCCGGGGCTGGGCCTCGAGGATTGGATGGCGTCCTAATCAGATAATGTCGTAAGGATAGCCTCGTGCGCTGTGACGCGCGACGGAGAGGAGGGGTACGTGCGGCGTCCTATCGTGGCTGGCAACTGGAAAATGAACACGACCGTCGACGAGGGGCGCGCTCTGGCGCGGGACATCGCCGCCCAACTCGGCGGTGACCCCGGCGTCGATGTTGT
>JAABUJ010005707.1_pt1 | contig 12333 bp, 5 predicted proteins | sample 5559131 | NCBI WGS metagenome assembly JAABUJ01 (sample SAMN10711875, study PRJNA513366) | rock metagenome | isolation source: Antarctica rocks | place: Antarctica: Victoria Land, Mt New Zealand nord | collected 2016-01-07
ACACCTTCCACCTCCATCTCAAAGAGACAGAATTCCGCTTCAACCACAGAAACAAAGACCTCAATCAAGTCTTGTTACAATTTCTCAGAAAGGACCCACTCTGAGCCCTTTGCTTCCTAAGCCCCTCACCAATTATCACAAAGGTGATAGCGTAGCCTTCCGGTTTGGAAAGGTTGTTCAGGAGCGATCATACTTGTCTATTCCACATTTCGTTGTTGATGCGGACATCGTGAAGGGCAACAGCGGTGGCCCAGTTTTAGACTCGCAGAACCGAGTTATTGGTGTCGCAGTGAAAGGGCTTCAAATTCCTGGTGCTTTGAACGATGACGATCAGCTGAGCAGCTTCGTCCCGATATCGAAAAGCCTCTTCCCTCACTTATAACTGACGGTCTATTAGACCGTGACGGATTTGGCTAGGTTGCGGGGCTGGTCTACGTCACAGCGTCTTCTTACGGCTATGTAGTAGGCGAGGAGTTGGAGGGGGACTACTACTTCGAGGATGGGGAGGAGGAGCTCGGGGGCACAGGGGATGTGGATGACGTGGTCTACCAACTGGGCGATATGGGTATCGCCCTCGATTGCCAGCCCGATGACACGGCCGGAGCGGGAGGTGACCTCCTGGATCTTCGAGAGGGTCTTCTCGTACTTAAGGACGGAGGAGGCGGCGGCGGGGTCCTGGGTGGCCGTGCAGACTACGGGGAGCGTCTCGTCGATGAGGGCGTTGGGGCTGTGCTTCATCTCGCCGGCAGGGTAGCCTTCAGCGGAAAGACCCTCATGGGTAGCTCTAATGTATCGCGTCGGCGGGTCACCCAATCGGACCCTGATCCACATTCCGATACGCACAGCGCTGCCCGAAAACGTGTCAATCCCCCAAACCCCTTCGAAGCTCCTCAACCCAACATAACAAAGCCCAACATCCCCCAAGAAATTTGGCCGAATCAGTCACCCCACCCGCTAAACTTAAAGGTGAAGACAAACCCAGAAGGCCCGCCCAACCTGCTGCGAGGAAGCTTGCGGGAGGTGACACGCTCCGCGTTAACTAACCCGTAACTCCCATCGACTAACCATCACCACCTCGAGAACAGCTATTCGACACTAGGGTGGTTACTCCCCAGTGCGTTGACCGTCGAGTCTGTCGTAATGGCATTCATGCCAAACCCGATGCTCTGCGGCTCCGCGTACGCCTTGCTTCGAGCGCACCTGACCTACTTCCGCTCCGCCGGAATCTCCCGCTTCGCCGCTTTCATGTCCTTATAGATCTTCGCCTCGCGATCCGCGTCTGCCGTCCGTCCCACCTTACGGTAAGCGGCCTGGAGTTGGTAATGAACATAGGCCTCTGAAGCATCGGTCTTCTCGGCAGCCTCAAGATGCTCGATTGCGCCCGCAGCATCGCCGCTCTCAAGCTCGATCTTCCCTAGCTGATACTGGGCCTCCCCCTGCTCCGGATGCTCAGTCACAATTTTCTTCAGCAGCGCCACGGCCTCATCTTTCTGCGAGCTCTGCAGGAGAGCGTACGCGAGCGCATACTGCACATTGGCGTCATCCGGGCTCAGCACCAACTCCTGCCGAAGCTCTGCCACCGCCTCGAGTGGCCGGTCCAGGTGGATCATCGCTTCAGCCGATTGATAGTGCGCCAGCTTCAGCTCCGGAAACTCTTTATAAGCCTTCTGGTAGCACGGTATGCTCTGCGCATAATTTTCCGTATCCACGTACACATGGCAAACCAGGCTCAGATTTTCGGCGGGAAGATCTTCCGCCACCAGAGCATCGGCAATTTTGTTTGCCTGCTGCTGCTTGCCCGTGCGCGCCAACGAGAATGCCCACGAATACGCCGCGCGTGGATCTTGCATCGTAGCCTGCGGGATGGAGGCAAAGGCTTCATCCGCCTTCGCAAACTGCCCCAACGAAAAGCGCGACATCGCCAGCATCGTTCGCGCACGCGCATCGGCCGCCGACCCACGTTCTGCCGCGGGTTCAACCTTCAGAAACGCATCCAGAGCTTGCGCGCTCTCGTCGAATTTGCTCACGCGAAACGCCGCCACCGCCGCGTTGTGCAGCAGCGTTGGCGTTGGCGTGCCCCACTGCTCGGCGGCATGGAAGTCATCGAATGCCGGCCCGAAGTTGCCCATGCGGGCCTCCGCCGTCCCCAGGTCGTTCAGGCTGCTGGCCAGCAATCCATCCAACTCCTTCTCGGACTGAACCTGTTCTGGAGTTAACCTGACGCTGGAGGGATCACCTGCGGAAGGGTGCAGCGAGTTGGAGGTTGAATTGAGAGAAGAGGCTGCGATTGCACCCGGAAAGGCAACCGGGGGAGCAGGCAGTTCGCTGAGATGAGATTCCTTCATACCTTCCTGGGCGGTTGCGGCGATCGCAGCCGAGCTATTGTGCAACGACATCTGCTCCGTTCGCTTATATTTCTGCAACAGCGCATCGCCCTCAGCACGGTCGCCTTTCGCAACCAGCAAGCGTCCCAGCACAGCGTAGACCCGTCGGATCTGATAGTTATTCTGCGCTTCGTCGTTGCCGGTAAGAGCTACAGCCTTGCGCAGATAAGTTTCCGCTGCAATTGTATCTTTCTCGCGGACCGCGTTTAGTCCCAGATAGAGCCATACCTCGGGCTTGGTTGGGTCGGCATCGGCAGCCGCATGAAGGTGACGATTTGAGCTCACCAGATCGGTTCCGTCCGTTGACTCGAGCGCGCCCAGGTAGAAGTTACTCACAAACTCGTGCGGAGCCAGCCGCACAGCCTCGCGCAGATGCTCAAAACTTTTTGAGGACGGCCCCCATTGATTCATCTGCAAGTAGGTGTAGCCCAGAAAGAACTCCGCGTGCCCGACCTTAGGATTGATTGCGATCGCCTTTTTAAATTGGTCGACCGCGTCGTCATAGTAGAGCGCCTGGCGGTACGCATCCCCAATCGCGACGTGCCAGATGGCAGCGTCATGAGTTTGTGAAAGAACCTGCTGGAATAAAACGTTCGCCTTCGTCTTATCGTGCAAAGCGAGCAGCGTGGAACCCAGCGCGTAGGCAACGTTCACCTCAGGATCGATGGCGAGAGCACGTTCGAAGGTCTTTTTGGCGTTCTCATCGTCACCTGACGATCGATAAGCGGTCCCCTGAACCCGCAGGGCAGCTAAATCCTTGGGATCTACGGCGAGGATGGCCTGGGTCTCTGAAACCACGTCGGCAGCATGGCCGCTCCTCAATAGGGCCATTGCCAATTCCATGTGCGTCTGCGGATCGTCGATAAGCGTAAGCGCCTGGCGGTAAAGTGCCAAGGCGTCCGAATCTTTATGCTCTAACAGGCGCAGCTTGGCCGCAGCCCTTAAAAGGTAAGCCACTAATGGACGTGTCGCCCCCGCGATAGCCTGCGGATCGTTCCCAGCGCGAGCAGCGGCTTGAGCGCGCAGCAGGTCGGCCAGTTGATTGTTCGTTTCAAGCCTTTTACTTGGTTTCGGCGAAGGAACGGCTCGCCCTTGGTTTTGGTCGGCGTAGCCCCACGCCCGGGCCGAAACGAGAGACAAGCCGGTAGCGGCCACAATAACAAGCATTCTTCTAGTCACGAAACCATCGTCCCACAAATCAGCCTTGATTAGTCTAAACGCCGCTCGGCAGGACTGAGTTGCAGTCCTGCCGAGCGGTTTTCAACGGGTTAGAGTTACGGTTAGAACTCCAGATGAAGGGCGTACTGGAACTGACGTTCCGCGTTGCCGACGAGACCGACCGATCTGCCGAAGAGCGGGTTAGCCACCTGATGCGTAATAACGTTGTTTGTCGCTGTGCAAGGGTTGTAGTGACCCGCGGTTCCGGCCTGTTGGAAGGAAGCACCGCAGTTGATGCTAGTGAAAGGGGTACCAAAATTTCCCTGATCAGCGCGGAAGTTAGCGTGGTTGAATACATCGAACGCGTCGAGGCGGAACTGAACGGTCACAAGGTCGTGAACCTTCCAGTTTTTGTCGAGCGAAAGATCGGTGTTGATTAGGTGCGGTCCGTGGCAGTAGCCGCGCGGTGCCATACCTGGGTCAACCGTTCCAATGTGATATCCAATCAAGGTAAAGGCATTGGGGTTGATCACCTGGTCGCCACTGATTCCACCCGAGCTGCACGTCTGCCCAGGAGTAATCAGCGGACGCTGGTTACCCGTCAAACCCGACTGGAAGAGAGCACCACTAATCGTGCTGCCCGCAGCCCCATCCGAAATGCCAGGTTGGTAGACCGTAAATGAGTTGCCAGAGTCAGCGCTCGTGATCCCGGTTACTTCCCATCCGCCCAGCACTTCCCGCTCGGCGAAGTTATGACCATCCAGCTTCGGCGCGAAGTAGGTTACGTTCGCAACGAAGATGTTCGGACGGTTGGTTGCCGAGTTGCCACGATCAAAGCGAGGATTGGTGGGAACCGTGAAGCTCTGTGCACCCGTGCCGCCACTGGAATCGTCAGTCAGAACGTCCGCGATACCGTGGGACCAGGTGTACGCCGCTCCCAGACGGAAAGCGCTGGTAACCTGCGTCTTCAGAGCCACCTGAAGCGAGTTGTAGTAGGAGTCGCCGTTGTGCGTGAAGAAAGCAATCGAATTGTCGTTGGTGAAGCGGCGGAAGCTCTGGGTTGACGAGCCGGGCGCAAACGAAGCGGCCGCATAGTTACTGACCGAAACTCCGTTCACGTCGTAGCTTGAGGTCAGATGCTGTCCACGGTTACCGACATAGCTGATCTGCAGGTCGGTGTTCTTGGCCAACTCCTGCTCCACGGTGAGGTTGTACTGGAACGAGCGCGGGATCGTATTCGACGTATCGAAACCGCCCGAGGGAGAAGCGGGGAGATTCTTTGCGCCGAACGAACTTGCAGCCAGCGAAGCTCCGCCTAGGGCACGAATTACGCTCCCTGAGTTGACCGAGAAAGGCGCGTTGTTCACCAACTGGTACCGCGAAACACGTTCACGCTGATAGAACTCTCCGAAGCCGGCCCGGATTGCAGTCGTGCCGTTGCCGAACACGTCATAAGCCAGACCAAGGCGAGGCGAGATCAGGTGGTAGTTAGTGTTGACCAGGTACTTATTCGAGAACGGCGTACCGTGGCTGTAGGCAGTTCCGAACTTCGCGTTGGCCGCTCCGCAGGGGTCGGTACCAGGCGCGATCAGAAGGCCGTTGCATGCATCCGACTTTGGCTTACTTGGGTCGTAGAGGTTCGGCTGGAAATTGGTAATCTGGTTCTTGGGCTGGTAGGTGGGTCCGATGATCTCGTAGCGAACGCCCAAATTCAGGGTCAAACGCGGAGTCACCTTGTAGGTGTCGTCCACATATGCTGCGAGATCCTTCCAACGCAGCTGCGCACGCACGTTCGTCGAATTCTCATTCAGGTTGAACGGGTTGCCGGGAATCAGCACGTTGGCTAGGTTGTTGCCGGTCGTTACACCCACCGGCCCGGCTTTCGCGTTTGTGTTGACCGAGGAGTCAAACGTTTGGAAGATCGGGTGCTCGCTGCTTGCCGGGCCTGAATCTTCATTCTTCTTGCTGTAGCCGACGAAGCCGCCGATCTTCAATGCATGATGACCAGCAACCTTGGAGACGTCATCGCGAAGCGTATAGAGATCGAGCGCATTGTTCCACGGTGCAATCGACCAGATCGTATTGTAGCTACCGTAGGCGCCCAAACCGCCCCAGACGGTAGGCGTTCCGGCAGTCGCAGTCTTCAGGCTTTGAGGATAGATGGTCGGAATTGCCGCGGAGAGCTGGTTCAGCAAGCCAGGATCGGTTCCACCCGGGGTAATGTTGATGCGGTTGTTGGAGTACGCAAATTCAGCGTCGTTCACCAGGGAGTCAGAGATCGTGCTCGTCCAGCGGGCGACAATCTGCTTGGAAGGCTGAGCCCAGTTGCCGTTAATGACTGGGAACGCCGTATCACCCCAGTACTGGTTGCCGTTATACGAAGGATTGGTCCAGCCATCCTGCGTGTACTTGCCCATGATCAGGTTATGCTGCGTCAGGTTGTAGTCAACGCGGCCACTGTACTGGTGATACTTCAGGAACGTAGGAAGCGACTGGGACCAGTTGTTCCCGCCAGGGGTAGCAGGAGTCTGGTTAGGCAACGTGTAGTACTGAGCCAGCAAGGTACCAGCGGGGTCGAGCGCGTTCAGCGCATACGGGTTGCCGGCCTTCTGTAGTGCAACCGGGATAGTTGGCTTCGGTTCGCCGCAGGAAGGGTTGGAGAAATCGCCAGCACGCTCTGCAGCACTCGCAACGCAAGCAGCCTGCGTATAGCCCCGAATTTCATGGTTCCATTCCGCGTCAGCGAAAAAGAAGAGCTTGTCGCGGAAGATGGGTCCACCCAGCGAACCGCCCCAGTCATTGCGGCGCAGCTTGTCTTTACCGTTCAGGGCCTGACCCTTGCCGGCGTTGCGGCGGGCGAAGTAGGTATAGGAAGCAAGCGCATCGTTACGTCCGTCATAGAACGCGCTGCCATGGAATTTGTTCGTACCGCTGCGGGTTACGATCGAGATAATCGCGCCCGAAGCCTGCCCATACTCCGCACCGTAGGAGTTGGTCAGCATCTTGAACTCGGCAATCGCGTCGATGGAGGGGTAGATCAGAATGGTGCGGTTGGAGCCGGTGTCATTGTCGTTCGCACCGTCAACCAGGAAGAGGTTGTTGGTCGTGGGGTTGCCGTTAACGGAGAAGTCGACGCCGCCCTGCAGACCCTTGTTCTTGCTGTCGAAGTTGTTGGCAGCGGAAACGCCGGGCGTCAGCTGGGTGAGTTCAACGAAGCTGCGTCCATTCAAAGGCAGCTCTTTCACCTGTGTGCCGTCAACAAGCGCGCCGAGAGAGCCGCTATCGGTATTGACCTGGACAGCATCGGCCGAAACCTGAACCGTCTCGGAGACCGCACCCGCAGAAAGCTTTGGGTCTATGCGCGTGATCGACGCAACGTTGACGATGACATTGTTGGCGGTGTAGCCCTTGAAGCTCGGTGCGGCAACGTCCAGCCTGTATGTGCCGACTGCGGTCGACTGGAAGCTGTACTCACCGGAGGAGTTGGAGGTGGCCTGGCGCGTCGCGCCGGTTCCCAAATCCTTCAAAGTTATTGCGGCGCCCGGGACAGCCGCTCCGGTTTGGTCCGTGACCTGCCCCGTCAAGGTTCCCGAAACCTGTTGCGCAAAGGCCGTGCCGTTGAACAGAAGCCCCAGAAACAGGACCAGGACGGCGTAAATACGTAAACTCTTCATACTCCTCCTAAAGGTTGTGCGACATCCCCTCATCGGTGGCATTCTTATCCAGCACGGCGCGTCCTGCTCTTCTGCGCGATGCCCTGGGTCGAATCCATTCCCCGAGGATCAGCTTCGAATCTGGTTATGCGTTTGTCTTAGGTGCGATAGCCAGTAAGCCTGAAAGGTTATTGCGTTGTCAACAGTTTTTTTGTTTCCCCTGCGTGCACAGCGTGCGCGGCCTCTGATTTCGTACCGGGTTCAATCTCGTGATGCGATACAACCCCCTTCCCTTCCAGCACGGAATAAAACTTATCAGCGGACAATCCGCTTAGCTGGTCAATGTGCCCGGACGGCCAGCGAACCTCGACCGAATCTACCTTCGTCGCTTTGGCAAGCCCAAAGTGTACGCGCAAGTCATTCTGAGATAAGTAGCTGCCGCCGCTGCGCACCTCGTCCATCTGGGTCATGCCACCAGCTTTAATGGTCACGAGCGCCCCAATCGCCAGCCGGTTGCTCTTAGTCCCGGCGAGTTCAAAGCTCACCCAGTGATTTCCCGGAATTCCGGGATTCCGCAGAACCGTGGGTGTACCATCCAGGTTCTCGATGACGAAATCCAGATTGCCGTCGTTGAACAGGTCGCCTTCGGCCAGCCCTCGCCCGACGCGTGGTTGGCTGACTGCCGGCCCTGCCTGCCCGCTTGCGTCGCAGAATGTTCCATCCTGGTCGTTCATCAGCAGATTGGCGGGCTCCTTGTACCGGGCACCTGAAGGCGTCCCATCCACCTGCGAATACACATGCCCGTTTACCGACAGCAGGTCCGGCCAGCCCACGTTTCCGAGATCCGCAAACACCACGCCCCACTTAACATACGGCAGCGAAGGCAGCGCCACGCCGGCGTCGTAGGATATATCGGTAAACCCATTCTTGCCATCGTTGCGATAGAGCGTGTTGAACTCGTCCGCGAAGTTGGTTACATACAGCGAAAAGCGCCCGGTGTGGTTGTAGTCCGCGACTGCCACCCCCATTGAACCCTGCTCAGACCCGTCACCGCTGACCGCCGTTCCCGATTCCAGGCCGATCTCGTCGAACTTTCCGCCGCCCAGATTTTTGTACAGGTAGTTTGGCGTGGAGTCGTCCGCCACATATAAGTCCGGTTTGCCCGTCCCGCTGAAGTCCGACCACACCGCGCCCAGACCGTAGTAGCCCGGCTTGTCGTCCATTCCGCTGGCTTTCGAAACATCCGTGAAAGTTCCATCACCGTTGTTGTGGTACAGCGAGTCCCCTGCACCGCGCAGACCGCGTGGACCGCACTGCACGTCGATTCCACGGAACTTGCACGTAGGACTTTTGCCAAAGCCCGGCAGATCGTTCAACTTGAAGTCCACGTAGTTCGAAACAAAAAGATCGACCAGGCCATCGCCGTCGTAGTCTGCGAACGCCGCACTCGTCGACCAGCGCGTGTCACCGACCCCGGCCTTGGCCGTTACATCCGTAAAGGTGCCATCCCCGTTGTTGTGATAGAGCACATTTGCGCCCAGGCAGGTGACATAAATGTCGGGCCAGCCGTCGTTATCATAGTCTGCGACCGCACCGCCCATCGCGAAACAAGGCGTCCCAATCCCCGCCTTCTCGGTCACATCCGTAAACGTGCCGTCGTGATTGTTGTGGTAGAGCGCGCCATGCGCTTTCTCGCCTTTCAACGCCATCGCCACCGTGGGTGCGTTGGTAAAGTAGATGTCCGTCCAGCCGTCGCGGTCATAGTCCAGCAGCAGCACGCCGCCGCTCATCGACTCGACAATATATTTCTTCTCTGGTGCCGCCAGATGCTCAAACGTGATTCCGCTCGCCTTCGTAACATCTTTCAACTGCGGAATGACGCGGTTATGGCACACACGGGCCTTTACCCCGGGCGGAGGAGCACTGGCAGCGCTGTGTGCCTGGGCCACGGCATTGCCAACCAGCAGAGCCTGAAGCGCGACAGCCAACAGGCCGCGCAGGTATAAAGTATCCGTTAGACCTTTGCGAGTCTTACGCCAGCCGTCGAACCGCAGTGCTCCACCGGCCGCATGTTCTTTCCCCGCCGGCACGGGATCCATCCGCTTTTCAAGTTCCTTCACGATTCGATCAGCATACGCGAGGTCAAGAATGTCCATCAACCGCCACCCCGGTGCGCCCTTCCTATCCCGTAAGCTCGCTACGACCGCCTTCCTGCTCCTTGCCCCACTCTCGTTGCACGGGCAGCCCGCCCAGCCCGGCCCTGCGGCGCAGGATCAAAGCATGCTCATGCCCTTACCTGCATCGCTGTCCCCGGCTTCGGGGGAACTGTCGCTCACCCAACCCTTCGCGGTCGCGGTCAACGGACCCGCCAGCGCGCGCATCAGCGGAGCCGTCGCCCGGACCCTTAGTCAAATTCAGAATCGCACGGGAGTCGCTTACGCGGATATCGGCACCGACGCCCACGGTCCAGCGCTCAACATCCGGTACCAGAGCAAAGGTCCCGCGGTCCAGACCATCGACGAAGATGAGTCCTATCACCTCACCGTTACCCCGGACGCTGTCAGTATTGACGCACCCACTGTCCTGGGGGCCATGCACGGTCTCGAAACCCTGGCGCAGCTCGTTCAAATCACACCTGCCGGAGCTGGGCTGCCCTGCCTCACCATCAACGACTCGCCGCGCTTTGCCTGGCGCGGCCTCATGATCGACACCGGACGCCACTTCGAACCGATTGAGGTCCTCAAGCGCAACATTGACGGCATGGCCGCAGTCAAGCTCAACGTCTTTCACTGGCATCTGACCGAAGACCAGGGCTTCCGGATCGAATCGAAGAAGTTCCCACTCCTCACCGAAAAGGGCTCGCGCAACAGCGAGTTCTACACCCAGACCCAGGCGCGTGGCCTGGTCGCCTACGCGCGCGCTCGCGGCATCCGCGTGGTGCCGGAGTTCGAAATGCCCGGCCACTCCCAGGCCTGGCTCACCGCCTATCCTGAACTCTCCAGCGGCGCCGCGCCCACCCACATCCGCAACCGCTTCGGCATCGCCGACTACGCCATGGACCCCACGCGTGACGAAACCTACACCTTCATCCAGACCTTCCTCACCGAGATGACGTCCATCTTCCCCGACCAGTACGTCCACATCGGCGGCGACGAGACGCCCGCGCCCGACTGGAAGTCGAACCCCCGCATCCTCGCCTTCATGCGTGCGCACTCGCTGAAGGATTCGCCTGCTCTCCAGGCCTACTTCAACTCGCGTGTGAACAAAATCCTGACCGGCCTCAACAAGCGCATGGTCGGCTGGGATGAAATCCTCAACCCAGCCCTGCCGCACAACGTCGTCATCCAGTCCTGGCGCGGCGTAGCATCCCTCGCGCAGGGTGCGCAAGAAGGATTCGAAGGTGTGCTCTCGGCACCGTATTATCTCGACGCCATGAAGCCCGCCGGTGAGCATTACCTCGCCGATCCCATTCCCGCGGACTCGCCGCTTACCCCTGACCAGAAGAAGCTCATCCTCGGCGGCGAGGTCTGCATGTGGGCCGAGCAGATCAATGCTCTCTCGATCGACTCCCGCATCTGGCCCCGCACGGCCGCGATGGCCGAGCGGTTCTGGTCTCCCGCAAACGTTCGCGATGTGGACGATATGTACCGCCGCCTCCAACCCGTCTCGCTCGAACTCGCCTCCCTCGGCCTTACCCACCTTTCGCATGAAGACGCTGCGCTCGAGCAGCTTGCTGGCTCGGAGCACATCCTCGCGCTGAAAACGTTTGCCTCGGTCCTCGAGCCGGTCAGCTTTTCCGAGCGCTATCAGCAGCAGCACACCTCCCAGTCCACCGCCCTGGACCTGCTCGTCGACGCCCTGCCGCCCGACCAAACCTCGCGCCGCGACTTTGCACTCCTGACCGCAAACCTCCTCGCCAATCCGCAGGATGCCAATGCAAAGCTCGCCCTCCTCAACCGCTACGCTCAGCTTTCGGCCGCCATGCCCGAGGTCGAGCACCAGATCGCCACACGCCCACTCCTCAACAACATGAAGTCTCGCGCCGCTCAGCTCACCACTCTCGCCCGCATAGGCAGCGAAGCCGCCAATTATCTTTCCACCAAAACCAACCCACCCGCAGAGTGGAAATCGGAGGCCCTGGCCGCAATCGCCGACGCAAAGAAGCCCTCAGCCATCGTTCGCTTCACCTTTCTCGACTCCCTCGCCCAACTCGTCAAAGCCATTCCCACTTCTGGATCAGGTCTCGCTTTTTAGCTGTCATCCCCGGAGGGAACACCCACCACAAACGTCATCCTGAGCGCAGCGAAGGACCCCTGTATTTCGCCTTTCACCCGCACCACACTCCAGGGGATCGGCTCTCAGGCATAATCACTTCCGAGGAACACCATGCGCTCAATCGCCCTAGCCCTCCTCCTGCTCAGCGTTTCAGCCGTCCACGCCCAAACGCCCATCCGCGATCCGCATAGCCGAGGCTATGTCCACGCCACCATCCTCCCCAACCGCACCAACGCCCCCTCCACCAGGGACGGCAACTTCATCCTCGGCCCCACCCACACCCCTGCGCCGGAGATGACGGTCAACCCCGCCATTCCACACGGCAAAATGTACGAGTTCACCCTGAGCTCCGCCGACAGCAAAATCTATCCTGGAATCGCCCGCACGCCCCACACCTTCGGCACACCCGACCCGCAGTATCCCGCGAAGCTGAACGTCACGTCCAGCCATCCTGCACCCTACACGCGCCGTGTGGCCGTCTATGTGCCCGCCCAGTACGTCCCCGGCACACCCCTGCCCTTCATCGTAGGAGCCGACGGTCCGGACCCGAGGCTCTTCACCGCGCTCGACAACCTGATCGCCGCCCACCGGGTGCCCGCCATGGCCGCCATCTCGATCGCCAACGGCTCAGGCGACGCGCAAGGCAGCGAACGCGGCCTCGAATACGACACCATGTCCGGCCGCTACGCAGACTTTGTCGAGCAGGAAGTTCTTCCGCGCGCCGAGTCGGAAGCCCACATCACCCTCACCCACGACCCCGACGGCCGCGCCTCTATGGGCGGAAGCTCCGGAGGCTCTGCCGCACTCGCGATGGCGTGGTTCCGTCCCGATCTGTATCACCGTGTCCTCACTTACTCGGGAAC
>JAABUJ010005709.1_pt1 | contig 12332 bp, 10 predicted proteins | sample 5559131 | NCBI WGS metagenome assembly JAABUJ01 (sample SAMN10711875, study PRJNA513366) | rock metagenome | isolation source: Antarctica rocks | place: Antarctica: Victoria Land, Mt New Zealand nord | collected 2016-01-07
GCCATACCCGTAGTGTGCTACACAACATGCGGTTGTGCAATACATAACCAGTCAGCGTCAACTTTGATGTGGAACCAGCAGCGTGGCGAGGACCGAGACAAGGGCGAGCCCCAGTCTCCCCGGTAGGAGCCGGGGTTGCGCCTTCATCGAGTGCTGCAGCCCCGCTGTTCCCGGTCAGCGCATTCTCTCAGCACAGTCATGCTCGGTGCAGTGGGTGCATACGTCACTTGATCATTGCGTGCCTAGTATGCGCTACTGCGATGGTATTGCAGATAGGCGTCGGCGGACTTACGCTTCGTCCTGCTCCCCTCCCGGGGTAAGCCCTGGCGAGACGAGGCGATGATGACCACCACCGAACGCGACCCGGCACAGTTGGGCGAGTCCACGGTCACCGACGCGCAGCGGGTTCGGTTCACCCGCGACGAGGTTCCCCGGTTGTTGGGGATGGTGGGGTTCATCGCCTTTCTCTACGTGGTGGGGTGGGGACTGTTCGCGCACTACAACTCCATCCCACAGTTGCACAACCTCTCCGGCAGCGACGGCAAACTCATCTACGCCGGTGCCGGCACCTTGGCGTTCACCTTCGGACTGCGCCATGCCTTCGACGCCGACCACATCTCGGCGATCGATGACACCACCCGGTATCTGCTGCAGAAGGGGAAACGCCCGCTGGGGGTGGGGTTCTTCTTCTCCCTCGGTCACTCCACGGTGGTGTTCGCGTTCGTCACCGCCATCGCCTTCATCGCCTCGAAGGCCACCGCGTTCCAGGAGTCGTTTCAGGGCACCGGCGGCATCATCGGCACCGTGGTGTCCGGCACCTTCCTGTACCTGATTGCGGCGCTGAACCTGGCGGTCCTCGGCGGGATCATCAAGATGTGGCGCCAGGCCAAGCGCGGGGAGTACTCCCCGGAGGACCTGGATCAGTTGTTGGCCAACCGTGGTTTCATGAACCGGATCTTCAAGGGCCGCTACAACAAGTTCATCAACAACTCCTGGCAGATGTACCCGGTCGGGCTGCTGTTCGGGTTGGGGTTCGACACCGCCAGCCAGGTCGGGTTGCTCGCCGTTGCCGGCTCCGCCGCGATCGCCGGCGGCCTCCCACCGCTGGCGATCATCGCGCTGCCCATCCTGTTCGCGGCGGGGATGTCCACCATGGACACCCTGGATGGGGTGTTCATGTCCAAGGCCTACGGCTGGGCGTTCGTCACCCCGATCCGCAAGATCTACTACAACATCACCACCACCAGCCTGTCGATCTTCGTGGCCTTCGTCATCGGCACCATCGAGCTGCTCGGGCTGCTCAGCGACCAGGCCGGGCTCACCGGCCAACCCTGGGACTTCCTCGGCTCCATCGACATCAACCTGGCCGGGCGGGTCATCGTCGGCATCTTCCTCATCGTCTGGATCGGCGCCATCCTCTACTACAAAGCCGCCAAAATCGACGACAAATACGGTGCCGCCGTCACCGACAGTCCAGCTTCCCATCCCGGTCAGGTCGACGCGGCGGTCGCCCAAACACCTACCGCACGGCGCTGTTAGGCGTCCGACCGCCACCTCAACTTCCGCGACGCACGACCAACCGCGGTTCGTGTGGCCGTTTGGCGGCGTGGCGGCATGGTGAGGACCTCAACTCCGTTCTATCCTTCGTAGAACACCAGTTCGAGATAACGGAGGATGGCATGGGCACAGCAAGCGGCAGCACAAGGACATCGCCAGTCCCCGGCCGACAGCGCGCCACCACCCGCACGAGCGTGGCCCGTCAGATCAAAGACCAGCGACGCGGCTACGCCCGCGCTGTACTGCAAGCACTGGCCCGCACCCAGCACGGCCGGCCCACCGCCCAAATCCAGCGCGTGCTGCGCGAGTCGCTCACTCCTCTCGGCGTCCGCCTCTCGACCGCCAGATTGAATCAACTTGCCACAGACATCGCCGCCGGACGACCCGTCGAACTGACCTAACCCAGACCTGATACTTTAGCGACGTTTATCAAGGGGCATGGTGCGGCGCCCATGACGGGCCAAGCCGAGGGCTGGCGCCGCGACCGCTGGCCGCTTCGGGTGGGTTCGAGCACACAGCCCCGGAGCTGTGAGCGTGGCGTTTCGCAACCCGGGCGGTTTGCGAGGCTTGGGGATCGGAGTCAGCAACGCGCTCTGGCGTGTGAGCGACAGCGAGGCGGGCAGAGGTCGTGTGCACCGCCGGTCAGAATTCGGTGGAGCTACGGTCGCACCATTCTCAGCACCGTGGCGGCGCCTGACGGAGGGATGACGTGTACAGCGACCCGCTGCCCTGCGCGGGTGACCGACACCGCAGTTCATTGGACGAGGCCGCCGGCCCAGTGGCGCCGATGTGCGGTTGCGATTTTTCTGAGGTTGCCGCGAATCTGCTTGAGGTCCGCATTGGATGGGAGGTCGTCGTCGTGACTGCCTGGGTTGAGGACACTGGCGAAGTTCGTCCAGCGACCCTTCTCGGCGTTGTCAAGAGAGACGGCTTTGACCAGCGGCACCAAGTCGCGCAGGAGCTTCGCCTCCTTCTCCACGTCGCGGACACTGGTGGGTGTCCCGTCAGGGTCAGCGGTGCGGGCGGTCGCGATGATCTGTTTCGCAAGCCGTTCGGCCGCGATGCGGTAGTTGGTGCTGGCGGTCCGCCGGCCTTGGGGAGTCGGTGAGTTGACGTAGCCCTCCGCCTCGAGCAGCAACTCATCGAAGACGTCGGAGGTTAAGGTCGGCTCCGTCCCGGCAACGTGGTCGCTTAGTGTCAGCTCAAAGGTGCGCCTGTCCGCCTCGGGCTGTTGCCCGGCCGCGAGCCTGGCCAACTTCTCGTCGTAGGTCGTGAGGATGACCTGGGTTCCTCCCTGGAGCAGGCCGTCGACCGTGTTCTCGGCAAAGGTGAACCTATGGTCTCCGTCGCTGCCAGGGATCGGGTCGTCCAGAACGACCAGCGGTGTGCGCAGTAGCTCTGTGCGGGCTAGGAACGTCGATAACCCCAGCGCGTTTAACTGCGAGTCGCTGAAAACCCCGAGCGCGTGCCGCACGACCGGAGCCGCAGTGGGGTCGGTGCGCAGCGACGCCATGAGATTGACGAACGTCGCTCCGCCTGCCCGGCGCTGCACGCCAGCGAAGGCGACTAGCTCCTCCGGCCGGATGGTGAGCCACCAGCGGGCAATGCTGGCGCTCATCTGCTCGAACCGGGAGTCCAAGACTCTCCCGGCGGCCGTGGACAGGGCCTTTTCTGCGTTGGTCAGCCGTGCGTCGGCCTTCGCTCGTGCGGCAGCACGGTCCAGCTCGCAGGCCAGTTCGCCGGCGTGCCGGGCAGCTTCCAGTAGCTCGTCTAGACCGGCGCTCGCCGTTCGTGTGGACACGACCGGCTCAACGCTCGCCCGCAGCGCGGACGCCGCCTCGTCGCTGTCGTGCTGTGCTCGCCGTAAATCGGCCAGCACCTCGATCAGATTCCGGAGGGCAGCATCGCGCAAGCTGGCGTCGAGGTCGGCCCGACGGTCGACGTGCTGCAGATCCGACCTACACGCTGTCTCAAGCGCCTTCGTGGCCTCTGCGACAGTCGTCGCGGCCGCATGAACGCGTCTGGCCGCCGCCGACGCCGTCGTGAGCAGGGCCTCATCCAAACCCAGGCCAACCATCTGTTGCCGGGCGAGCTGGACCTGCTGCGCCGTCCAGCCCCCTGCCGGCGGTACTGCCGTCAGCGCCTGTGACCGGGTACGTACGGCAATCTCGGTCGCCGTTCCAAGGCTGCTCGCCGCTTCCTGCGCTGCCGTCTGCACCGCTGTTCCTCGGCGGAGCTCCTCACGCAAGGCGGCCAACCGCTGGGGAGTCAGAGCGCGCGGCGTGGCACAGACCGGGCAGTCCACTGGCCCGTCGGCTTGAGTGAGAGCCGGGACCGCAAGCACGGCGGCGAATAGCGGTCCCAGCGCAGCAGCCTCGCGGTCGGCCTGTGCCAGGGCTGCGGCGTAGCCGGTGAGGTCGACGGGCGCGGGGTCGGGCGGCGGAGGGCTGCCGGTGAACGCCGCAACCGGGAACATGGCCTCGCGCTGTCGCGCGACCACCGCCTCCAGGCCACTGGTTAATCCGGCCAGGTCGTCCGGCCGCTGCCCGAGCACCTGGGCTCCGGCCGAGAGCAGCGCCTCGTTCACCAGCTGCGCCGCTGACTTCTCGTCGCGGGGGAGGTCGAGGCGAAGCAGGGCAGCCACATCGCTGAACGGGGTACGGGCCAAGGCGGTGAACACCCGCGCGGCCGGGGTCGGGGGCTGACTGGTCAGGCGCTGGTGCGCCTGGGCCACGCGCTCGCGGAGAACGTCGAGGTCGGTCAGGGACAGCAAGGACTTGAAGTAGGCGACCCGCTCCTTCGGTTGGGTCGACAGGACGTGGCGCAGCGTGTGCTGCAGGAGCACGGGAGCACCGAGCGCCGAGCCGGCCGCAGGGGCCAGCGCGAAGGCCCCGAGGTCGCACTGCTCGGCCCCGTCGATGAGTAGCCGCGACTCGCACTCCGTGCCTTGGGCGAAGTCACAGACGAGCTCGCGGCGGATCTCGTGGAGGTGGCCGTCGCTCCCCCGCAGGCCGGCGGCGACCCAGACGTCCTGATCCCCGGTGGGCAGGTGCACGTTGCGCAGGCTCTCGTGGTACTCGGCCTTAGCGCCGCCGAGCAGGTCCCGGCGGCTGCTACGCCCTGTGAGCAGGAACTCCACCGCCTCGACCAGACTGCTCTTGCCTTGACTGTTACGCCCGTGCACCACGGTGAGCGGCGCGTCAAGGTCCAGGTGGCGCGGCTCGGTGCCAAACGAGCGGAACCCACGGACTTCGAGCCAGGCCAGCACCGGCGGCCCGCCCCGTCCTGCCCCGGTCACGGCGTCACCCACCGGTTGATCACGCGGTCCAGGGCAGCGTCGACCTCGGCGGAGGTGGACACCTCGCCAACGGCCGCGGCCAGCTCGGCGGCGTCGCGGCCGGCCGTGGAGGACGGTAGGGCGCCGAGCAAGTCCGCGAGGTTGGGGATGAGGTCGGTCACGGCCGTACACTACCGCTCTGCACCCGGGTTTCCTGGGCCAGCAACAAGGCCCCCGCGAGCGTTCCGGCGACGCCGATTTGTCTACCGTCTCGCCACAAGCTCGGAGTCGTATGGGGCTCGAGGCCAACACGCCGGGCTGGCGCCACCCTTCATAGTTCTACGAGCTCCCCGCACCGATACGTGCTGGGGAGAGCTGCGGCGCGTCGTGACGCACTGTTCAACGACAGCTGTAACGTAGCTGTCGTGAGCGACGCTGCGACCGACCTGGAGGGCGTGGCGTCCCTCGCCGATGCTCTTGCCGATCCAACGCGTCGACGGATTCTGGTGGTGCTCGCCCGTGAGGGCCACGCGTACCCGTCCACCCTGGCAGTCCTCCTCGACGTACGAGCGACGGCACTGTCGCACCACCTCGGTGCGCTGCACCGCACCGGGCTGGTGGTCGCTGTGAAGGAAGGCCGGCACCAGCGTCAGCAGCTCGCATCAACCGGTCTGCGTGCTGCACTGCGTGAACTTGCGGACGATCGGACCGGCGACGGCCTGTTGCCAGAGTCGCCAGGCGGAGGGCCGACAGCCGAAATGGAGGTGAAGCACGCACCGTCCCTGATTCCGAGCACTCACCCGCACCACCGCCCGCGTGATTTGACCTCTGACCAGCGGGCTGCGTTCCGCCGGACGGCGGTGCTGTCTCGTCTGGCCAAGACTGCCGCATTGTCCGGGGACGGGCCGGAGCCGATCCACCCGATCAACACCCCGACGTACAGGCCCGTCGACGCAATGCCGCGTCCCGGAGAGAGCACCGGCCTTCGCGCCCTGTCCCTCTTCTCTGGCGGCGGGGGCCTTGACCTCGGGTTCTCCCAGGCCGGTCTCGAGCACGTGGCGTCCTACGAGTTGCTGCAGGACGCCGCCAACACCCTGCAGAAGGCGCACCCCGAGTGGCAGGTTTTCGGGGGCGACGACGGCGACGTGAGCGCGGTCCGCTGGTCCCGGTGGAAGACCCAGGTCGACGTGCTGCACGGCGGCCCGCCGTGCCAGCCGTTCTCGAACGCCGGCCGCCAACGGGGGGTGCTGGACCCCCGGGACGGGTGGCCCGCCTACGTGCGTGCGGTGCGAGCGGTCCGCCCGCTGGCCTTCGTGGCCGAGAACGTGCCGGCCCTGGCCTCGAAGAAGTTCGTCGGCTACGTCGAGCAGGTCATCACCGAGCCCTTGGGGCGTGACTACACGATCTTTCCGTTGCTGTTGCGCAGCGAGGACTTCGGGGTTCCGCAGACCCGTCGCAGGGTGGTGTGGATTGGTTTCCGCCGCAAGCGCGACGCCGCCCGGTTCGTTCCGCCCACACCCACTCACGCCTGGGTCGGTGACGGCGGCAACGTTCCCGCGGGGTTGCAGCGGACGATGGGCGTGCGTGAGGCGCTGGGGTTGCCCAACATTGGTTTCGACTGCCTGTCGCCCACGATCCGCAGCACCCTCACCGGGCCGCGCCACACGACCTCGATCCTCAACAGCACCGCGGCGCAGCGGGTCTTCACCAAGCTCGAGGTGTGGCCCAACGGGGTTGCCCCGGACCGGGATCGTGCGAGGGCGTTCGTCACCGCGAACGGTCACTTCCGGTTGTCGGTGCCTGATGTCGCCTTGTTGCAGGGCTTCCCCGAGGACTGGCCGTTCCAGGGCGCGACCTACATGCAGCTGGGTCAGATCGGGAACGCCGTACCGCCGCCCTTGGCCTACGCGGTGGCGTCATCGGTGGCAGCAGCGCTGGCCTGAGCGCTTACCACGGGGTCGACCTGCACCTGCAGTGTCTCCCCGCGTGAAGTGGCGTCCTGCTGCGCCGCCAGGTACTCGCGCACAAGTCGGCGCAGCGTCTCCGCATGGTCCTTCTCGATGCGCACCAACCGGTCCAGGTAGGGACCAGGGATGTGGGGGTTGTTCAATGTCGACCCCCGTTCGATCACGTAGCTGCACCGCTCCTGCAGTAGCCGAACCATTCGATCCCTGGAGAACCCGCCTCCGGGAAGATCCGCTTCGGCCCGGTACCGCTCCGCGCTCCACTGCTGTTTCATGATCGACTTGGCGTCGGCGGCGGTGTAGCTGTCCCGCTCTCCCAAAACCTCCACCACGACGTCGGAGGTGATGAAGTTGGGCACGCGCTCGGCAAGAACCAGGTCAGGGCGGATGTAGGCCTGTCGCCCCTGTATCCACTCGGCCATGTCGGCGGGAGAGGCGTAGCTGCAGTAGAGCAGCTTGGTGGCGGACTTGTCGTAGAAGGCGAACAGCCAGTGCAGGTCGCGCCACTTTAGGAAGTGGTCGGGGCCCAGGTCGCGCACGGTCGAGACGCTCTTGCCGGTTGTCGACTTGAGCTCGAAGTCCAGCGGCTGGGGCAGCTCGGGAAGCTCGAGGCGAGCGTCGATGTCTGCTCGCTTGCGATCCTCGGGTGTGACGAGGTTGAAAAGATTCACCATCTGCTGCTCGCGGGCGTCATCCTGGGCAGGCATGAGTCCACCTTCCCCCACCCGAGGCGTTCCCGGTGGCAGAACCGCCGCGCGCCGCGCGGGGCCGGCGCCGCCGACCTCGGTTGTGGTCCGCGACCGGTTTCGTCGGCAGAAGACGCGCGACACCACCCCCGAATTGGCGCTGCGACGCCTCGTGCACGCAGCTGGCCTGCGCTACCGCGTGGACGTCGCCCCGGTGGCGGGACTGCGGCGCCGCGCCGACCTGGTGTTCACACGGGCACGGATCGCCGTGTTCGTTGACGGATGCTTCTGGCATAGCTGCCCTGAACACGGCACGCGTCCGAAGACCAACGCCGGCTGGTGGGCCGCGAAGCTCGAGACGAACGTGCGTCGCGATCGTGACACCGACCGGGCCCTACGGGCGGCGGGGTGGGTGGTGGTGCGGGTGTGGGAGCACGAACCCGCCACCGAGGGGGCAGCCCGGGTGAGCGCGGCCTGGCAGGCCCGCCGCAGCGAGGCCTGACCGGCGACCTCGGACCCCCGACCCGCCTCGACGCTCAGGCTCCGGCGGGTCGGCGCAACGTCTCCGCCGACAGGACGGTCCGCACCAGTCGCAGCAAAGCCTCGGTGCTGGTGTCGGTGTTGTCGTCGGTGCACTCGAAAACCACGGGGCCATCGTCGTACTCGCTGCTCGCCCGGTACAGCGCGACGCCCCACCCGAGCTGCTCCTCTCGGTTCCAGGACAGGGAGTCCGCCGCGTTGGTGATCAGCAGGTGCTGCCCGGTCTCCAACGGCACTTCGAGGGCGGCGTTCATGCCCCCGGCGGGAGCCGCGCCAGATTAGGGGCTTGGTTTGCGTGCCTTACGTCGACCTGAGCAGTGTGGGCACCCGGCTCCATCGACCCGGCGGCCCACGCTGGCGGCCCACGTATGGCCCGAAGTGCATAACCACCAGGCGCGTTGATGGGACCGGGGGGATACGTCCGCCGGAGTGAGACGCTGATTCAGGGTGGGATGCCACTGAGCGGCGAGGTCGGGATGCAGGTTAGCGAAGGAGTTTCCCTGCCCGACTCGGTGTCGCGAGCAGTATGGGCAGCCATCACCAGATCGACGAACAACGATTGCCGCATCCCACTCATGCCCGGCGGCGCACAACCACCACGCCTTGCGGCCGGAACCTGGTGTCACGTCCGCCGGAGTCAGCTCGCCGTTCTTGCTCGGGTGCCACTCGGCGGCCAAACCCGGATCAACGACGAGCAGGTTGCGCTCCGGCGAAGCCACCCGACCCGAACACTGCGAACAGCCGCGGCCAGCCACGCGACTCGCGATCGAGGCCTGCCACTCATGCCCCTGCGAGCATCGCCACCACGCTTTGCGCGTCGTACCGGGTGTCACCTGGGTGGGAGTCAGGTCACCATTGCGCGCTGGGTGCCACTGGGCAGCCAGCTCAGGGTGCAAGTCGATGAGAGTGTTGCCCTGCCCAGCCTTGTTGCCCGAGCAGTAAGGGCAGCCGCTGCCCTGGCTACGGTTCAACATGCTTGCCGGCCATTCATGGCCGAGAGAGCAGAGCCACCACACTATTCGTCCTGAGCCGGCGAACACGGTTTCGGGGCGCAGCACCCCGTTGCGCGTCGGGTGCCACTCCGCGGCCACAGCGGGGAACAGTTCAGCCAACATCCTGCCCGCGACGGTGCCGCGCTGGAACTTGGCAATCAAGCCCTCCGCTACACCGTCGGCGACTAACCCGGCCGTTGCTCGATACTCCGCCAGTCCAGCAGGGATAAGCCCAAGCCGAGCGGCTAGGTGCTCGGCGACGGTGACCGTGACCGCCTTCGTGTCCCGAAGATCAGCGACCACCACGTCATCCGGACTGAGCCGCTCGAGTGGCGCCTCCCGAATACGGACCAGGCTCCAGCCGGCGGCGCGAAACGCCTGCACCTTACGCAGATCGCGACCTCGGGAGTCGCGGGTCTTGTGGTGACCGTCACCGTGCCAGAAACGACCATCAACATCCAACGCGATGCGCTCGGCCGGCAGCGCGATGTCGGGTTCCCAGCCGACCTCCCGCCGGGCCTCACGGGGGGCCCGCTCCAAATCGCCCACCGAGAGCAGCAGCGCGGCCAACTCTGCCCCCACCCGGATTGCTACCTGCGACCACCCTGGAGGCCTGCACGTCGAGCAGCCTTTCCCCGATGCACGACCCGACACCGCTGCCTGCCATTCATTGCCGCAGTGCGGGCACTGCCACCACACGCGTTTGCCCGAGAACGGAGCTACCGCCGTGGGCGGCAGGTCCCCGTTGCGGCTCGGGTGCCATTCAGCCGCCAGGTCAGGGAAGCGATCTGCGAATGATCGTCCCGCGACCACCACAAGCCCGGCGCACGCAGGACAACCGGTACCGTCTCCGGTTCGATGGGCAATCGTGGTCGCCCACTCGAAATGGCACGTCGAGCATTGCCACCACACGCGCTTGTTCGAACTCGACCTGACTGCGTCGGGGCGCAGCGGATCGTTCCGGGCCAGATGCCACTCACCGGCTATGGCCGGGTGCAGCGCCGCGAAAGACTCCGCTGGCAAGACCCGCTTACCCGCACAGTACGGGCAACCAGAGGACACTCGACGAGTGCGCTGCTTCACCGGCGAATCCCACGCATGCCGACAGGGCCCGAACCACCACACGACGCGGTGCGTGCCCGGCGACACATCACCGGGCAGAACGGCACCGTTGCGGGTTGGGTGCCACTGCTCGACAAGATCAGGTCGAGCCTCGGCGAGGCTCACCCTTCGGCCCTGAGTCTGCACCGCACAAAGCTAGCCACCGTGGACGACAACAACCCAGCCGCAGTCGACTCCTGGTCCTAATCCCTTCCGCAGCTGGGCCGTGCGCATCAAGGTAGGCAACCGGCTGATCAATGCCCGGGCCGAGACGATCACCGACGTTTGTCTGGGGTCAGCCGCCTAACCGCCCGTTGGCCGGGAACTGAGTGTTTCTGGTACGTGAGGGAGGCGGATGGCCTGGCGGAGTGAGTAACCGGTACCGGTTCAGTGCGGCCTCCCTGCGAGACGGGCGCGGCCTTAGTTGCCTCTGGCACCGCTGATCTCAGAGGGGACGAAGGGTTGGGTCCTTCCACCAGATCTCGAACATCTCAGCCAATTGGGCCACCACTGCTGGCTCCAGCACGTCTATGAGCGAGACCCGCCCGCCTAGGCCGTTCGGGCTAGTACCCACTGACACGCCGCCCCCCTCCCACAGGTAGCCCCGGTCGTGGAACGGGAAGCGCGCGTTCTTCTTATCAACCCAGCGGCGGCACGTCAGCGACGGCGCAAGGGGAGCCACCCCCGGCGGCACGGTGGTCATAGAGGTGAGCAACCGGATGGGCACAGTCACATCACTCAACACGTCCCAGTCCGTCGCTTGCGTGCCGAAGTAAGAGTCGTAGACGAGCAGCTCTTCTCGGGCGGGAGCGAGACGGTTCCGGAGCACCGCGAGGCCGTTCGCCCCTTGTACCACGACCCTGCCTGGCAAGCCTGCCTCGAGCAGTTCCGTGTGCTCACGATCGGCGCGGTTGAGTGCCTCCAGGCGGTGCCACAGGGTCGGCCGGGAGTTGTCTCCTAGTGATGTCGTCTCAGACACGCCTCCCATGTTCAGGCTGAGGTTCAAACTTTCGAGGAGATGCACGTCGTCTGCGGCATCAAGAAGCCTGCCGCCCAAGTCGTAGAGGCGCAGGCGGCGAACGACGCGCCGGCCGAGCGTCGGCAGGTTGACCATGACATCGCCGGGGCCATGCGCAGGTAGGGCGATGTCAGCAAGTCGAATCCGGCGGGCTCTAAGCATCCCGCCGCTGGCGTCCATCTCCTCAAGGTCAAGCACAAGCTCCCACAGCGAGACTCGCACCGGATCGAGGCGTATTCGGACGTCGAACGTCTGCAGGTTGGGTTGTGCACCCCGCACGCTCGCTATCCACGCCCCTCGACGGAGCCGCCCCACCAGAAGACCCTGCGGAAGAGGGGCACCGCCCACGGGTGTTGTCACATTGAGGCCAAGCAGCAAGAGCGTGGCGGCGAATGGACTATGACCAGGCACCGGCTCCCACTCTGCCGGGGGCAGCTCACCCGACGCATTTGAAGCACCCCCCTCCAGTGGGTGCACCCAGCCGAACAGGGGGCATGACGTCATCGCGGCCAACAATGATGCGGGCGTGTTGACAAGCGGATACAGGGTGAACGGCCCCTCGTCGGGCGGCTGTGCGGACGCGCGGAGGTCAGGGGAATTCGGTACCTTGGCGATTCCTTTGCCGGAGAGGTCGGCGAGCCAGCCAGCAACTTCTGAGGCTGGCAGCGAGCAACGTATGAACCGCCAGCCGGCTTCCAAGTGGTCGAATGTCCGCCACTGAGCCGACGCGATGCCATACGTGGTGAGGTCAAAGGGGTGATCCGTAGGACGATCGTGCTCATCCCACTCGGTCCATGACAGTTCGGCCATCTGCCTCGGGCCCAAGAGCAGGCTCCCGTACCTGAGTCTCCAGGCGCCATCGCTCTCCCGGGACGCAGTGAGGCTCAGAACGGCAACCTCGTCCGCGTCGATTTCCAGTAGGTCCAGGAGGGCGCCTACCGCGTCGGTCTGCGTACTCGCAAAGCGCCCACACATGCCCTCAGCCTCCCTTCCGCTGTTCGTGTTGTCAGCCGGAGATCAGTTGGTGTGCGCGTTGGTAGGACACGTCCAGTGCGGCCCCGATGTCGCGGACCGTCAAACCTCGTTCGCGGAGTTCCTTCGCGGCGACGCGCACTTCCTGGGCGGCGAGGTGCTTGGTGCGGTCGGACTCCTGCCGCAGAGCCTGGGAACGCTCCAGGTGCACAGTGACCTCGTCGG
>JAABUJ010005710.1_pt1 | contig 12332 bp, 11 predicted proteins | sample 5559131 | NCBI WGS metagenome assembly JAABUJ01 (sample SAMN10711875, study PRJNA513366) | rock metagenome | isolation source: Antarctica rocks | place: Antarctica: Victoria Land, Mt New Zealand nord | collected 2016-01-07
AACAGGAAGAGCCTACCCTTCGTCGTACAAAGTCGCGGCAATGGTTGGGCGGATACTTTCCACCTCGGCAACTGTGGCGTTCTAATCAACATCGCCGGATTGAACCAGATCAGTTTCAACCCCAACAAGACAAGAGCTTCCATCCAAGGCGGCGCCCTCGTAAATGATATGATCCTTGCAGCCTACGCCAACGACACAAGATTCGCCAATCCTACTTGTACCTGTCTTGGTTTCCTTGGCGCTTCGCTCGGGGGAGGCATCAACCGCGAGATGGGCCTCTACGGCACGGGCGTCGATCAGATTGTTTCCGTCAACCTTGTATCAGCATCCGGCGATCACCTCTACGTAGACGAAACCCACAACCCGGACCTCTGGTACGCCATCCGTGGCGCCGCACCGAATTTCGGCATCGTCACTTCTGCCGTTGTCAAGGCATATCCAGTCCCTCAGGCCCAAAACATAGCATGGGAAGGCGCATTGACGTTTCCAGATGACAAGCTTGAAGCGCTAATCCAGGCCATGTATGACTTGGATCTCCAGCCTCACATGGAGATCGACCTACTCTTCTCCAGCAGCGGGATTTCTGCAATCCCATTCTTCCTCGGCAACGCTTCCGCAGCCGAGGAAGCATTCGCCCCCATTCTGAAACTAGACCCAACCTCCAACGGAGCCACCGAACTCCCGTACAGCCAGTGGGGCAACTTCGCAAACTCTTTCTGCGTGAAGGGCGAACGGAAACCCGCGTACGGAGCGTCGCTGGGCCGGCAAGGTCTCAACCCTACAATCTGGCGTGCCATATATAATGAATTCAAAAGCTTCGTGGCCAAGTATCCGCAGGCGGCCAATACCACCATCTTGGCGGAATACTATCCCGTGCAGACAGCGGTTGCGGTGGGCGGCGCCACCTCGTCCTACCCCTTTCGTGACATCCCAATCCATGTTGTCGCGATCCCGTTGTATGCTGACAGCAGCCTCGATGCGGCAGCTAATGCTTTCGGATCCCGTGTGCGCGATCTGATGCGCTCTACGAATGGCGGAGCCCGTAATAGCACGTAAGTGACAGATAGCAGAAGCTCGGTTGCCTCTGAGTTCCTTGTCAGCTCTGGCTAACCCGATAACCCCAGATACATTAACTTTGCGCACGGAGATGAGCCTTTGGAGGATGTGTACGGAGACAGTCTTGTCAGGTTGCAAGCGTTGAAGAAACAATATGACCCACAGAACCGATTCAATCAGGGGTTTCCATTGGTTGGAAACACGTTGGAATAGACACGGGAAAGATACTGGGTTCCTATGTTTTGCCGATATGAATATATATTTGCTCATATCTTTGTCTTCGGGCTGGGAAGTTCCCGGTCTTGAGCCCGCTTTCATCACTCCTAGCTAGACTTTTGTCACATTTCTGGCCTGAGAAGAATCATGATGCTCATGCTAAGTAATCTAGGCATGATTAGCACATAGTCGATGCAGGGACTTCCTCTTACAGCTGATGGGCACGAGAGCCTGACGTTCATGCAGTGAAAACCTCGATATACTTGGTATGATGTACCCACGTTGGAACCGCCGTTCGGCAGAGAGGCCGCGGAGTCTACTGCTCACGGCGGGAAAGCCTCAATATAGTCAGTGCAGAACCCGACTGAAGGCAGGAACCAATTTAATGATCAGTAGACCCGGTATTTCGACACTTGTGGAAGGAGAAATCGCGATTCGATGAGTCTCGACTTCGGTTGCTTTAGGGCAGTTTTACCTCAAAAACCGGCTTCCAAAGAGAGAGAGACAGTGTATCAGACGTCGACTCGTGCAAGAGGAATTATCCACTGATGGCTTTCAGATCTGGAATTCCGTCACTCATACTAAATAGGTAGATCTACAGTTATGGTTGGTAGCCTGCGAGCTCAAGAATTTCTTAGGGAACATACATCAATGTGGTTTGTAAACCTCATTATCAGACGAACCTCTGTTTACGGTGGGTAGATTCCACAGTCCCAACACTCCCAGAGAATAACCTCGAAATAGCTAGAGCAGATACAGGCAGAGACCTCCTTCTACGGCAGGTAGACCCGGAGTCCCAACGTCCATAAGAGGGAAACCCTGATAAGATGTGTATAAAATTAACCTTCAACTAAGCCGAGATCGATGTTAAAGGATGACGATGGAAGTTGAAGTATGGACCCCTGAAAGCTGGCAACAGAATGGAATCGACACACGACATCAGAGACAGTTTCATCTGGCTTGCCGTCTGCAGCCGGATTCTGCTCCGTCTGTGTCACCCATAATAGTGGAGTGCCCCTTTTGATGAATCGCTTGATCAGCAAGGCGTGTTCACTCGTTGATCAGCCTCTCAATATTGCTCCAATACGCTGTTCAAGTGAGATACAGACTCGAATGACATCTGCCTGACGAGTCCATGAACGGGTGTGCGGTTGGCTGATAGAACGTGATGCTGCAACCGCATGGGGGTATTCAATGGAGCTACTCGTAGCTGAATCACCTCCTGACCCTCTGGTCTTTCTCTTGAATAATCTCAACGTTCTTCCTCTTCCCATTGTTCTTTCCTCTCAGATCTGTCTACTGGTGATTTTCCATCCAAGTTCAAATAGATGGCGAGGTTTGGAGATTGAAGATCCTGGAGATGGGCGAGACGATGAAATATCGCTTCTAAACAGTAACTCTGTATATCAAATTTGAGTATAAAAGTCTGCACGGACCACCAAGCTGATCTCTGGCGTCAGGCACCTTAATTCTTCGCTGCACCGAAGCAGCTTCGTAGCAACTCGCTTCATGTTAGCTGTAGTGATCAAAGGAATCGAAATTATTGAACTTGCATTTGAGTCATCTATTCAAGATATTTCGTTTCGATTTCCCTATGAATGTAACAAGCGCTCCACTGCTGCACCCCCACGAAAATAACCGTGCACCTGAGGATTTTGAGTTGTTGAATACGAGATGGGAATTTTATTAGTCCGCTATCTAGTAAACAGTTGAACAAGCAGACCCAGCTAAGTATAGACGACTCGCGAAGTGCAGCGGAGAGTGGACATTAAGATATGTCTTCGCAAGCTAAGTCCACAAGTGGCACAAAGTGGCAGAGGAAATGCAAGTGTGATACCCTCTTGTCTGTATGATCACTTCGGTAAGGTCTGTAAAGACTGTGCTGTTAAGTTGAGACTGCCGATCTTTCACCGGTAAAAGATAGAAATATGGCACTGCAGTACCAGGCATACTCTGAGTGGATGTCCGTTCTTAACGGTCGAGACAAGTAATCATAGAATAGCATCTACTTGCTATTGCATCAACATTACGAACAGTGAGTACTGCATCACGGACTTTGAGTCTTTACTCTGGCCATTATGAGTGTTCCTGTTCATTAACCCCAACCCAGTCGCAGGGTCTTACTCCGAATGTCTTCTCTCGTTTTCGGCCACATTGTCGTAGGCGAGGGTTAAGAAGTTGTGTCCCGGCTCCCCGTTTGAATCACTATAACCCAGCTATAAGTGTCATGGTCCTGGAACCGGGTCCATCACCGAAGAGCAAGCATGACATTATCCCGCCCATGGGCAGCTATGCACTCCAAGGTTCAAAATGTGACTGGCAGTATGACACAGCCTCACAACGACACTCAGGGTCCCACTCATATCTTTGCGGCCACTTGGTAGTGGCTCGATCTTGAACTACGGAGGCTGGAGCCGCGGTTACGCAGCGGATTATGATACCTGGTTATATCCTTACCGGCTTCAAGCAGCGGAATTTTTCAGACGTAGTGAGCGTTTCGATGCGGGCGTGACGACTCCGCCGGATAGGTCACAGCGAGGACGCTCTGGCCAATGAAGATCACCAGCGTAAGTACTTCGACTTCCAAGCGGCGGTATTACTTGCGTCAGCCACTGTACGCCACCTGGGGAGAGCTCGATGTGAAATCAACTGCGTAAGGTTGCAATGGTCGGAACGAAGGGTCAATTGAGTGGCTAGAGAACTGGGTCAACGGTCAGAGGCAATCAGCTCAACATGCATATCCTCTCGACGGCATCCGAATCCTTGCTGGTGCGCAGGTCACTAAGATACTATCCGCAGAGGGCCTTGCGGAGTCCACGAATCAGTTACCCAAGGTGACTAGAGTGCTCCTGCAAGATGGTCAGAGCGTCCATGTGCGTTGCGAAGTACTTCTCTGTGCAAGTGTGCTTCGCTCACCCGCCGTGCTTTTCGCGTCTAGCGTCGGGCCTAGATCTCTATTGAACGGTTTGCATATCCCAGTCGAGCAGGATCCTCCCGGCGTCAGGGCTAATATGATCGATCACTCTGTACTCTTCCAGTTGTTTGAGCTCCGATCCTCTGATAAAGGCCTGGGTCTTGGGCATCTGGATGTAAAAGATCTAGTGTTCCTCCTTGGCATGCCAACTGACTGCCTTGTGAATGAAGGCTTGCCGCGATATTTGTTAGAGAGAGCTCTTGTCGAGGACGGTATCAACGGTGCCGAGCGAGATGCTCTGATGGAGCCAGGGCGTTGCTTCCTAGAAGTCCTCGTTCTCTATCACCCTCTCAGTCCCCCGCTACCCGCGGATGGGACATATGTGTCGACATCTGTCACACTGACGCTCCTGAGCTCACGCGGCAGCGTGATTCTTGCGAATGGCCCGGGGGTCTTCCTATCATCCAACCTGGGTTTTGATCGCTTGGGCTTGGTCATGGTGTACGCCGTGTATTACAGCTCATGCTGGCTACCAAAGCCTTGGAGCCCTACATCGAGGCCGAGGCTCCGTCCCCGGGACTTCGGCCGTTCTGATAGATATTGAAGCTTGGAGTCGTGCGCCTGGTGTTGCACATTCCCATACTGCTGGCCCATGTGCTCTTCGGTCGGTGCTTGATGCACAGATGCATGTAATGGGCATTGGAGGTCTAGATTTTTGTGATGGTAGTGTGCTTCCAAGCCCCGTGGGTGGTCATCCTGAAGCAAATATGTATGATGTTAGCAGCAGATTTGGTTACGCAGAAGCCTAGACTTTATGACGTAAAGAGCCTGTAAAGTGTCATTCAGATGTTGCTTGCCATGCCCTTGTACTGAAGTCACGATTCCAAAGGTTCCCTGTAGAAGGCTGAATCAGCTCGATGCGTCGTGTTTCCGGGTACTCGGACACGACAAAATATTTCGTGGGTCCCGTTGCGGTTAGTCAGCATCGCCGCCCTTGCGCAGGTGCGAATCACCCTCCACTCACCCACCGCTCACCCTCTTCACCCTTCGCTCAGGTGGCTCTGCTCACTTGCCTCGATACACCAATCATGCCAATCATTGATCGCTAGTCCTCTTGGTCTATTTTGTCAACTTTAGACGATGATGCGCAGGTGCCCAATTTTGGGCCTTAGGGGCGCCAAAACAAGAACCCTCCAAGACCAGGCACACACACACAGGCATACACACACACGCAAAGGCGAGATGTGACCCTTCACCCTCGTAGCATGTTGGAGATGAAGTCTTTCCTCCTTGAGAGCTGCTTCGTCGCTTCGTCGCTCGATAAAATGCCTTGCCTTCTCTCGTCCTTTTCTACTTCGATCTCCAGATTACCTAACCTTCATCTAAACCTCGCGTTCCGTCACTGTCGCAAGCTCGCTCTTTCTCACTAAACTTCTTTCTCACTTGACCCCTTTAGTTCTTGTTCGTCCTTAATTCCTTTGCGTATCCTGTTGTCCCTCCATTCCCAATGACAAATCAAAGCTTAGCTAAGAACTTCTTCGCGCGAGCTCGTGCGAAAGACTCTAAGAATAACAAGAACAGCATCAACGAGAAAGAAGTTAAAAAGGAACTTCAAGAAGCTACGAAGCGTGATTATCGTCGAGCTTTAGATCTATAAAATCAATAAATTGATTAATCAATGCTAAAAAAGAGACGCCTTATTGACGCTTTCGTTCTTTTACGAAACAAGTATTAGACGAAGCATCCTAGTTTATCTCCAAAAAGCATAGAGGCATTCAAAGACTTTATAAGGTGTATTGCATTTGAAATTGAGAGCTAATATGATAATTTCTTGGCGTGCATGAGCATCGTTGTCCAAATCTATAAGAATTTCATTGGTAACTAGCAATGAAAGGGTCACTCGAAGATAGTCGATAACGTTACTCGCTCGACATCGAATGTAAGTCGTCGACGAATCTTCATTAATCTCATTATAAGTTTGTCGTCATTGATGATGTCTAGTATATCAAGTACGTCTTACAATCGGAACTTGCACTTCCTCGAAGGAAGCGAGAGAGATGCTACGCCACTATGATACACTTTGTTCATCTTGGTACACAGCTATGGAAAAACGACTGGCACAAGTACGAGAGGCCAGGAATCAGAATGGATTTGTGGGCAGAAATCCAGCTTCATGCATTCACTTCGGCCAGGGTAGGCGAATATCTCGAATCGACATGCCGCGCAGGTTCTGGCCGAGGCCTACACTATCGAGTAAGCGCCGTTTCCTATCCATCACTAGGTCATGCACGCTGTACTAAGGTGTGCTAAACAGGACATCTCCTTTGGAGTCTTCCAAAATGAACACGGAAAGGCGGAATTTGCAATGCAAGTCGTGAAGGATGCCAAGGGGATGACTTTCACGCCTAACAAGAGGTCAGTCCTGATTGCTCACGCATCTCACGTCGGTTAGGGAGGCTAATTTTAGGTAGGCCAGAGCACTCGTTGCACGAAGGGCTAGAGCCCCGGCCACTTTTTTGGAGTCCTATCCTTACGCACCTAGCGATGTTCGTCGGGAAAGGGGCATTCAAAGATTGCAAAACTGTTGATGCCCTTTTGAATATCGAGCCACCAGAAGACGAGATGTTCCGTCTTGAATGGGACCCACGCGTGCTTAATACTCCCCTCTACCAGCGAGACGATGGCGTAATTGACTCAGCCCGTGTCTTCAGCCGGCGTATTCGAGAATTGGGCTTCCGTGCAGGATACGCTCGGCCACCTACAATTCATGACTTTAGGGCTGAGGGCCTACATCTCATCGGTATGTTTCCCATGTATCATTTTTCACGAGTTTCCTATTAGATTAACGTACGATTAGACAAGCTCTACTCACCAACTCAGAGGAGGCAACATGGCGCACACACCAGTGAAGATACATACGGTGATTTCTATGCACCCCGAAACCCCGGAACAGACGGTCAAAACAGCTATCTCGGCGACAAGCCTCGTACTATTGTCAATGATCTACTCCGCGCTATGACCCTGTCTCGCAATCCTGAACTGTGGCAGTCCTTACCAGCGGAAAAGCAACACGAACTTGAGAATAGCCCGGACTTCATCGCCATCGAAGAGAAACTGGAAAAGCTCTCGTTTGAGCTCAAAGATGACCCGGTGGCTAGAGACTGCCGTCGCAAGGAGTTACACACGCAGAAAAGGAAGCTTGTATCTGCGGAGCTCCACAAATGCCAGAAGCTTCAACCGAGGAAACTGCCCTCTAAGGTACAGAAAACGGAGCAGATCGGACACCACCGTACTCAATTTCCTCGGATAAAGCAACTGATGCCCCAACGCCGCGACCTGGCGGAGGACCTCTTCGCAATCGCTCCTATCCGTAGCGAAACGGGCCGCGCAGTTCTTCGCGATATGATTGACCTATATCGACAGGACACTGAAGTAACCTTCCGTCCAGGCCTAGAGCCAGAGAAGTGCTCCTGTGCGGCAAAACGGCGACTAAAGATAGACATGTTTGTTCCCTCACCCACCTTTGAAGCAGCACAGGCGCTAACTTTTATTCTGAACCTGGAAGCCAGCCCCGCAGAGATGGAATCACGTATACAGCTGCTACAAGAAGAAACTCAGGGCGAGCCATGGATTCGCGGAGTTCTGTTTTGCCTGCAGTGAATGGATTACTTGCGGCGAGAAGTGGATGGCCCATTGTGAAGCCCATCTGGACGAACCCGACGGAATTCCAACTCAATGCAATCCTTTCAAATATGGCGGACACCTGGCCTCCCCTGGATATTGCCCTTGGTGTCTAGGCGATGTCACGCTTCCGGCCACCATACGAATCCAACAATTCCCCGACCGACTCAAATGGCAAGGCCACATAGATGGACACGTGGGGAAGCTGGATGATATCAAACTCCCCACATGTCGACATCCACGGGTGCAGTGCGCCGAAGTATTTGCATCGGTGCAAGAGTTAAAGTTTCACCTCCAGGACATTCATTGCGTCGAGCTCGGAAAGGGACTCAAACGGTCCAGCCCAGAGAGCGAAGTTGATACTAGGCCACGAAAAATCAGGCGCCCTGGGGATACTAATGTCACCGACATAGACATAGAGACAGAAGTACGCATCAAACAGGAGTATCAGTTTGTGGACGAGGCGGCGAAACTTCGGAGCCGGGACGTGTCATGGAAATCCACCACTTCTTCAATCAGCTCGAAACATTCGACCTCAACACCAGACTGGAATGTGGATTCGGTTGAACTCGGCACCGAGACGCCGCCGTCGTCTACTTGCAGTGATGAACTTGATAATATCGACCCTAGACTTCGTGCCGGAGCAACACCCCCATTCATGGGTTCAAGCTTGTCTCTGGGGAGCAACAACAACGCGACCGCGGTGTCAGCTCTTGATACAATAGAGGTAGTGGATCTCACCGGTCTTGATTCGGAACCTACCCATCCCCTGGCCCTGATAGACTTTTCCGAGCATACAGTCACCTTTCAGAGTACGTCTTAACAGCCAATAACCCTTTTTATCACGTCTGACCAGATAGAGAACAATTCAGCCGCGAGATACAAGCACGACGAAGTCGACCCTCTTATTACCATAGATTCTACTCTTGGCGAAGGTCTCACCAGCACCGGCTCAGTTGAACATGATGGAAATCAAGGTACAGTCCACCTACTCCCTGAGATGCTGTCTCAAGTCCGAGGCAACCCAGTTCCGATTCTGCCACTTTTAATCTAGAGAGACTCAAGGAATTCTTCGCTGACGGTACACTATATAAGCAGCACTCACCGGCACGGAAGACACTTCTCATCCAGATCTGTCGAGAAAATGGATAATTCTACCGAGTGAGTGCAGAGATGCTACCATGGGGGCATCAACGAACGAGAAGCAGGACCTCGCATACGCGCCGAGTGCTGGCATAGAGGCCCTTCAAGAAGAACCGACCATCTTAGACCTGGAGGACGGCCAGTTTCTAGTTGAGCGATTGCTTGAAAAGCGAGTACGCCGGGTCAAGAGGCGCAAGGTCGTTCAGTATCTAGTCAAGTGGAAAGGATACCCGGAGGAGGAAAACACCTGGGCGGATGAAATGGATATACACGAGGATATTATCAAGGAACATGAGAGCGCAAGCGTCTTAGCGCCTTGAGACGATGATGACTTAGGTTATCTGCTGAGCGGGATAAGGCCACAGCTTAGTGCACAATTTCATGATGCTTTTTGTATTTGTCTCCCAAAAGATGCATGGGTATAGACTGTCAAGTAAAGGTCCCTGAAGGCTGATTCGAGATCCACGAGACGAAGATCACTAGAGAAGAAGAGTTAAGCTGAGCCAAGACAAGACGCCTGAGTGATATACTCCCAAAGATTCCCAACCCAGCGTAAGCATACCGACTTTTGTCTAGGTCCGTAGCCTTCTGACTGTGTAGGAGGCCGTGGTATAGAAAGGTCTGGTTGATAGTCAACATAGCCAAATATATCTCGTAAGCCATGATCGTTACAACGCTCATATGCAATACGATGCGGCAACAGATGTGGAAGACCTCCTTCCCCAAGGAATGTTCTTCGATAATGTACGTAGTTGTCTTGGGTATTGATGAGGGCGAAAAGTTCAGGGCGACATGATTCATCGAATCGAGCGCGTTGTAGACCTTGTAGTACCGCAGTTGTCGCAAAGAAGTTTCGAACATTCCGCAGGTACTGGAGTAAGGTGAGACGGAGTGACGCTCGAAAGAGGAGACAAACGAACCTGAGCGAGCTCTAGAAGACAAGACCTTAAGCCACTCTGTGGAGTAGCACATTCCTGTACGGCAAAACACAAATCGTTCCAGCGCCTCTTGACGTTGCGAAAGTGTTGGTCATTGTCGATGATACTGGATAGGCTGAGTAGTCGAAACGCAAGTTGATCGTCCTTTGTGATCATCCTCGCTGCGGCCCAAGCACCTTTCACGACGAGTTCCTTGTAGAGAGGCACCTCGACCTTGAAGGGCCCAGTCCAGTCATTTTCGAGTTCCGACAGGTATGAATTCCCAAAACGAACTTCCAGCATGCAAAGATGCACCAATAGAGCAGTTGCGTTACCATTATGCTTCGCAAACAGGTCTCTCAGTGGATTCACGAGAAAGCCAAGATCCGGACAGGGCACACTGGTGGAGCTGCCCCGTGCCTCTGCAAGAGACTCTGAAATAGCCCAGTAGGCGAAAGGGTTTTGGTTTTGCAGTTCCTGCTTGAAAATTTAGCGCGGCATCCAGTCGTGGCATTTGGTCTTACCGTGGCGATGAGCTTTTATTTCTGCACCTCGCTTGGATACCTGCTGAGATGCACGTACAGCAGATTTTTCAAGGCCCTGTGCCAAAGCAGGAAGCCTCTTATAGGCCCCCTGTGTCCTTCAGCGAAGTCCAAGGGCCCATAGAACTCGAGAAACGCTTGCCGCACGACGTCCGAGAACTGTATGCGTCTGAAGACCGACGCACTTGCGTCGTTGATCTTTATTGAAATCTCTTTGTCATCCATCACTTCCGGAATCCAAAGCTGAAGAGGCACCCAATGCCGTGACGAAAAGTGTAAGCAGCGCTCTATTCTTTCGACCATCTCATTCACGCTGAGTGGTAAGACATCTCTGCGAGGTTGATCTGATTGATCCAATTTGGAAAGGAATGTACCTAGAACCGGTTTCCACCGTGTCCGAAGAACGTGTCTGGGCAGGCTTGAGTCGCTGAAAATGCCAAATCGAAAAAGAAGCCGAACATGGTCCAGGTCGTAGCCTCTGAGAATTTGCATTGCGTAACAGTCCCTGTTGAGCGGAACAAGTTCGATTGGTCTTGCTGATGGAGCCGTGTAGGTCGACAGACAGGTCGCAATTGTCGACGTAACCGAAGACCCACATTCGCTATCGTCCGGCAGCAGAGTCAGGTCATCGTCACTGGACGTACACTCAAGTGTCATGCTTGCAGGAAGGCAAAAAAGGCAAAGTAATGAAGGCAGCAAAAATAAGGCAACAGAGATTTGCAGGTGGTGGAAAGGATGAATAGCTAGACGCAAGGTGATCAGAACCGCAAATAATGTGAACCAGATATTAAGATGGAGCGCGCGGCGGAGGTACAAATGTGCAAAGGAGAAACCCACCAAAGGCAACGATACAGCCTTTGTTGACGAACATGGCTGGTCGGTCTCTGTCATAAGAGCAGCCATTGTCGTCAGACGAGAAAGGGGTTTGAAGCTAGATCCCGATTTGTGTTCAACAGGACCATTGGACCAGTAAATCCAATTGTGGAAAGGTCGCAGCTTGGCATGGGACTGTGTGGAGGCCGGAGTTTGGCAAATTAAGCCCGAGACGGTTTGCTGCAGTCACAAGCGTTTCTATGCCGTGCTTCGCAATCCTTCGAAGATCAACTTTAGGTCAACTCAATTCCTGTCAAATGACATGAGCAGATCTAAATGAGGAACATCTAATGACAGGGGGCGTGTCCAATATCTTTACCTACAAACAGCTCGGTCGTGATGCCTAAGCAGAGCAGTCCTTATCATGGGGAAGTTCGCCGTGTCTCTGTCGTCGAGAACCGCATCCAATGTGAAGTATGTCCCAAGACGTTCAAGCGAATGAAACACCTTCGAAGACATGCTCGAGGCGAAGACGACGGAAAACATCGCAACTATAATTTAGTTCTGAATTGCACACATTGCAAGCTTTGTGACAGAACTTTCACCAAAAGCGGCGCCTTAGCACAGCACTACAACAGAAGTCGCTGCGGAAAAGGAGATGTTCCCACTACGCTGCAATCAGACTTGGACCCAGAAGGCCAACGCTCGAAAGAAGGCAATCGAAACATGAGCACCAACGTATCTCAACAGCCGTTGCCTTCAGCCCTTCCAACGATTCCAGCATACCTCGTCACATCTTCAAATTTAGAGACTACCGGGCACTCAACCAAGTGGTCGCATGGCGGGCTGGACGTTACAGCACCTCTGTCTTGGCCGCAAGAGGAATGGTACAGCGGAGCAGGTCCGTCCTGGTCGCAAAAGGAGTGGACAATGTCGCAAGAGGAGTGGCATATGCTGCAAGAGGAGTGGTACAATGGAGGAGGTCCGTCTTGGTCGCAAAAGGAGTGGACAATGTCGCAAGAGGAGTGGTACAACGGAGCAGGTCCGTCT
>JAABUJ010005712.1_pt1 | contig 12330 bp, 16 predicted proteins | sample 5559131 | NCBI WGS metagenome assembly JAABUJ01 (sample SAMN10711875, study PRJNA513366) | rock metagenome | isolation source: Antarctica rocks | place: Antarctica: Victoria Land, Mt New Zealand nord | collected 2016-01-07
ACAACATGAATAAGGTCGTGTACACGACGGGCCTCGTGTTCCCCGACGGCGGCTGGTACAGCAGCGACTTGCATGTACAGGTGCGGCAAAACTTCAAGTGGGTCGACGTGAGCGGCCTGTCCGTCACCCCCACGTATCCGTATAGCAGCACTGCGGGCGCGCACGTACCCTACACGTTCACGTTTAACGACATAGCGGGCGATGGGGTGCGCATCATCGGGGTACCGGCATCCGACCCCGGCGATCACTACTTCACCTCCATCAGCGAGCTGGCCGTCTACAATGCGTCGCACATGGGTGACCCGCCGCCGGGGGCGGCCACGCCCGAACTCGGCAGCGGCGAATTGCTGGTCACCGGCCTGGCCCCGCTCCTCGCCTTTGGCCTCTACCGCCGGCGGCGCGCGGCGGCCCGCCGTAGCAAGAAGGGGCCGGCGGCATAACCGTTCCCTCTACATGCGGTACCGGCTACATGCGTTATCGGCGCCCCGCGCGAGGGTTCCCTGACCCTCGCGCGGGGCGCCGATAACGCATGAGCAGCTGATGGCGCCGGCATACAACAAGGCGTAGCGCCCGTAGCGCTCAGCGGCGTCTTTACGGAAACCGGCGTAAAGCCCACGGCTGTCGTCGTGGGAGGGTCAAGCCATCTCGTCGCCTTCGTAGCTATCGGTGCGCCGGTCCGGCGAGGAGAAAGAAACGACGGCCACGAGCGGCGCGGCGCTGGTACACGTCGCCCAGTGCCGCACGCCGCGCGGGATGCGCATGACGGAGCCCGGCGTCAGGTGAAACATCTCCTCCCCCAGCTTGTGCTCACACTCCCCGGACACGACGTAGAGCAGTTCTTCGCAGTTGGGATGGGAACAAGAACATCTTCTACTTGGGGTATGTGCCGGAGATTTTGCACTTCTGTGAGAGCATTATGTCGGGGGCGTCCGCCACAGAAGGGGACGCTCGAGGAGTCTTTGGAGATCGTCAAGCTGTTTGAGGCGTACCGGACCACCCCGCCGGCGACCATAGCGACGATCAATCAGGCCGGATGAGGGGTGGAGGCGGCGCGCGCCGCCTCCACCCCTAGCCTGCATTTGTCATGAACACCCGTTGCACCACGGAGACACGGAGGCACGGAGATTTTGTAGGACAGCAGGGCGCCCGGCCTGACGGCCGACCAGGGACGTTGACCCCTTTGCTGCTCTCTCCGTGCCTCCGTGTCTCTGTGGTGAAGAATCCAGGCTAGGTCCCGATAAGGAGCGTCACGCTGCCGGGACAGAGGGGATCTGCAGGGCGGCATCATTCCAGTGGCTCCACGTTGTCGTAGCTCTGTCCACTAACGGCGCGCTCTGCCCAACGAGAGACGTCGTAGTGACCGACACTCGCTCCACGGGCAGGTTGGTGGCGCGGGATATCCAGAGTGCGGAGCCCCTGACCAGGCAAGAAATCGTCCTCACGCCGACGTTGTACACGCGCGCCTCGTCGCGCCCGCGCTCGGATGCTGCTGACGCGGAATCACTGACATGGAGCGCAAAGACAAGCATTAGGCTCTGAAAGGAGAAAGAACATAATGGCAACCGTAGGTATCCTCACATTCTCGGACGGGCGCGACTTCGTCGCGCGCGAGACCGACGCGATGAATCGCGGCTATCAAGACCGCCTGGCCGCGCGCTTAACCGCGGATGGACACCGTGTCGTGGCCGGCGAGGAGATCATCTGCACAAACGAGCAGGCCGTGCGCCAAGCCAAACGGCTGGCCGCGACGGGCTGCGACTGCACCATCTTCAACTTCGCCGTGTGGTCCTTCCCCCACTTGCCCGCCCTGGCCTCGCGCTTCGCGCCCGGCCCCCTGCTGCTGTTCAGCAATGTCAATCCGGAGTATCCCGGCCTCGTCGGAATGCTGGCTAGCGCGGGCGCTCTCTCGCAGGCTGGTACACCCTATGCCCGCGCCTACGGCGCGATCGAGGACGACGCCGTCTATGCCACGGTGCGCGCGTTCGTACGTGCCGCGTCGGCCGTCGCGCGTCTGCGTGGGCAGACCTTCGGGCTCGTCGGCGGCCGCCCCATGGGCATGTACACGACCACGGCCGACCCCGCGCAGTGGCTCAAGATCTTCGGCGTCGACGTCGAGCACATCGACCAGGGCGAGATCGTGCGCCTCGCCGCCGAGGTGCCTGATAGCGTGGTCGAGCCGGCCTTCACGTGGCTCACCGAACACGTTGGACACATCCACTACGACGGCAAACAGCTCACGCCCGACAAGCTCAAGACGCAGATCCGCGCCACCGAAGCCATGAAGCGGCTGATCCGCGAGTACCGCCTCGACTTCTCTGGCATCAAAGGCCAGCCCGAGCTGACCAACAACTTCTGCACGATGGACGTGACCGAGGCCTTTCTCAACGACCCCTATGACTGGGACGGGCCGCACGAGCCGCACATCTGCGCCACCGAGGCCGACATGGATGGCGCCCTGACCATGCAGATCCTCAAGCACCTGGCCGGCACGCCGGCCCTCTTCGCCGACGTGCGCCACTACCACGCCGACCTGGGGATGTGGGACCTGTGCAACTCGGGTGAGCACGCCACCTACTTCGCCGGCCGCTCCTTCGACCCCAAAGACAACCTGCCGCAGGTGCATTTCTATCCCGAGGGCTTCTACTTCCCGGCCGGCGGCGCCAGCGTGCATCACCTCGCCTACCCCGGCGACGCCACGTTCGCGCGGCTGACGCGGCAGGACGGACGCTACCGCCTGGCCATCTTGCGCGGCGAGTTCGTACGCTACGACATGGACAAGAACGACGAACTCATGAAGCAGACGACGCTGGAGTGGCCGCACGCCTTCGCACGATTCACCTGCGCGGCTGAGGAGTTCATCGGCAGCTACGCCAGCAACCACATCCACGCCGTCTATGGCGACTGGGCCGCCGAGTTACGCCTTGTGGCCGGCCTACTCGGGGTCGACGTGACGGTGTACGGGGAGGCCTAGACGATGACAGACGGAGACCTCGTCTTAGGGATCGACGCGGGGACGGCCGGGCTGCGCGCGGGCCTATTCGACCTACAAGGACGCCCGCAGGGCTTCCACGATCAGGCCTACCCGACGCGCTATCCGCGCGCGGGCTGGGCTGAGCAGTCGCCCGCCGCGTGGTGGGACGCACTCGTCGCCGCCGTGCGCGGCTGCCTGGCGGCGAGCGGCGCGGACGGGGCGCGGGTGATCGGGCTAGCCATCGACGCCCCCTGCGACATCCTGCTCGCCGACCGCGACGGCGCGCCGCTGACCGACAGCATCATGTGGATGGACTTGCGCGCGACGGCGCAGGCGCGCCGCCTGACCGCGACGGGCGCGCCCGTGCTGCGCTACTGCGGCGGCGAGGTCCCGGCCGAGTGGCCCCTGCCCAAGGCGCTCTGGCTCAAAGAGAACGAGCCCGCGCTGTGGGAGCGGGCGGCGCGCCTCGTGGAGCAGATCGCCTGGCTGACCCAGCGTCTCACCGGCGAGTGGGTCGTCCCGCTCAACACGGCCGCCGCCAAGTGGCAGTATCGCGCTAACGCCGACAATGAAACGCCGCGTGGCTGGCCGGTCGAGCTGCTGCGCGGCGTCGGGTTGGAAGACCTGCCCGCCAAAGTCCCGGGTGCCGTGGTCGCGATGGGCGAGCAGGCGGGCGAGTTGACGGCGGAGGCCGCCGCGACGCTGGGGTTGCGGTCGGGCGTCGCCGTGGCCATGAGCGGCATCGACGCCCATGCGGGGATGGTCGGCATGGGTGTCCTGGCGCCCGGCACGCTCGCGCTCATCACGGGCACCTCGACCTGCCAACTCGCCCAGTCGCCTGGGCCGGTCTTCGACGCGGGGTTGTGGGGCCCGTTCGAGGCCGCCGTGATCGGGGGGGAGTGGACGCTAGAGGCCGGCCAGTCCAGCACGGGCGGGACCGTGCGCTGGCTACTCGACACACTGGGCGGCACGTTGCCGGGCGGGGACGATCGCTACGCCGCCGCCGACGCCGCGGCGGCCGCCATCACGCCCGGCGCCGACGGCCTGACCATGCTCGATTTCTGGCAGGGCAGCCGCACGCCGATCAAGGACCCGGCGGCGCGCGGGACCATCTGGGGCTTGACCCCGGCCCACGGGTCGGGCCACCTGCTGCGCGCCGTCTACGAGGGCACGGCCTATGGCAACCGGGCCATCGTCGAGATGTTGCGGCGGCTGGATGTCCCCACCGATCGTGTGCTGGCCTGTGGCGGCGGGACGCGCAGCGCGCTGTGGCTACAGATCCTGGCCGACGTCGCCGGCCTGCCGCTGACACTGACGGACGCGCCCGACGCCGTCGCGCTGGGCAGCGCGATGTGCGCGGCGGTCGGGGCCGCCGCCTACCCGGACCTGCGCGCGGCCGCGGCGGAGATGGTGCGCGAGACGCGCACGGTCGAGCCCGACCCGTCGACCCGTGCCGTCTACGACGAGGGCTACGCCCGCTACAAGGACACCTATGCCGCGCTGGCGCCGCTCTTCCAGCGCGCGTAAATAACTGCGACGCCGCTACGTCTATTCGAGTAGCGGAGGGTGAGGGAAGAGGATAAATGGCAACGGATTTTTCACTGCGGGATAAGGTCGCGGTCGTCACCGGAGGCGCGCGCGGCCTGGGACTGGAAATGATGCGGGCGCTGGCCGAGGCCGGCGCCGCCGTGGCGTCGGTCGACCTCCTGCGCGCGCAGGGTGAGGAGGCCACGCGGGACATCGCGCGTGACTACGGCATTCGCGCTGCCTCGTACACGGCCGACGTGACGGGTGCGGCGCAGGTCGCAGCAACCTTCGCCGCGATCGAACGAGAGCTTGGGGCCATCGACATCCTCGGCGCGGCGGCCGGCATCGTGGAGAACGTCGCCGAGGATGTCGATGCGGCGGCATGGCGGCGCATCATCGACGTCAATATCACCGGCGTCTTCCTGTGCGCGCAAGCTGCTGGGCGGAGTATGATCACGCGCCCTGACGGCAGTATTATCCTCATCGCGTCGATGTCGGGCCTCATCGCCAACCGCCCACAGAAGCAAACCGCCTACAACGTCTCCAAGGCGGGCGTCATCATGATGGCCAAGAGCCTGGCAGCGGAGTGGGCCGATCGCGGGGTCCGCGTCAACGCCATCGCGCCCGGCTACATGCGCACGGCCCTGACCGATCAGGTCTTGGCAGGGCAGGAGGGCCTACGCGAGACGTGGGAGAGCCACATTCCGCTGGGGCATATGGGCGCCCCCGAGGAGTTGCGCGGAGCGGTTGTTTATTTAGCGTCACCGGCATCATCATACGTGACGGGACACGCCCTCGTCATCGATGGCGGATACACCGCATGGTAACAGAGGGCCGCACGACCGTTCGATGCGCCGCCTTGTCGTTTGTATATCATTGCAGGCCGCTCGCCGCCGACACCGAAAGATGGGCGTCAGAACGTGGCAAGAGGGCAGCCCAAGTTGGACGTGGCTAGACCATAGTACCTAATGTGCAACTCTTTTAGGGCTCAAATGGCCAGTAAGCCATCCAAATCGCGTGAGACACGCCCCTTTGCAGATTGTAGAAGACGCCGATCATGGATACAGATACAGGCGAGCGCAAAACGTTTGGCTAGACGGGCACCATCGCGATTAAAAGTAGCGAGAGATCGCTCATTTACGAAAAACGTTCCTGTGGGTCAAAGCCTAGAGTTGCACATTAGGTCATAGTGTCCCGTGAGTGCCTAGCGAGATATCGGCGCCCATCACCCGTGTAGACATACTAACGGCTGTCCGAGAATAGACTGAGTGCCGTCAATGGGGCGCCTACTCAGTCGCGACGCGGCTGCATAACTATCCACTGTGCCAAGATCGGCGCTGGCTCCCGGTGGCCGCCAATTTGTTCCCCGTACGTAGGCCACCAATCACGCGGAGAGGGTCGCGGGCATACTGGAGTGGACTGCGGCGTTAGCCGAGGTGTCGTCCGCGCGTCATGAAAGGGTTTCGCCGAATGCCTTCAGCGCCATGGAAGCGCGCGATGTGACCTTTGCGCCCGTGTCTCTCATGGTGTCGCCGCCGTTGTCGTGGCGCGCTTGGCGGCCTGCATACGCTTGGTGGTGGCGCTGGTGGCGTAGACGGCGATGCCCTCCACGCGCGGGTCGAGGGCGGCGTAGCCCTCGATGATGGCCGTGTCCTCCGCGTCGGCGGCGAGTGCCTCGGCGACCTTCGCCCACTGCTTGCGGGCGACGAAGACGGTGTAGCGCGTGCCGGCGGCCGGCTCCGGCATCCCCTTGGGCAGGTCCGGCACCTTCTCGCTCGTGAGCGCAAGGGCGACGGCCTAGCCTTGCTCGACGGCGGTACCGGGGCGGCCGATGACGGTGATCTTCACGGTGGATGCTCTCCCTGCGTTGTCTTGCTGGAGCTGTTGCGCGAGCGCGCGAAAGGTCTTATCCGTCCAGGCCACCGGCGGGGGAGCCGCTGGCGTGGGCGGCATGTCGTCCCCCGCTGCCCTCATAGGGCGGCCGCCGTGGCGCGGGAAGATGTACGCTTTGTCCTCCCGGCTCACCTCATCGCTGGTGCGCACGAGGTACAAGAAGGTACCGCCGGGGGTGCGGCGGTGGCCGCCGGGGAGCGTGAGCCCACCCTGGGCCTCAATGGTGAGGGCCTGACCGAGGAAGGCACGCGCCCGATCGGGGCCGAGGCGATCCACGACGCGGGTGATGAGACGGATGGGCGGGGGCATGGTCTCGCCGAGCACGGCGGCGATACCACGCGCCAAGGCCCGCACGTCGGGGGGCACGAACCCGTAGGACACGGGCTGGCGCGTCTCCGCCGCCGGCTGTGCCTCTCCCTCCGCTGGCGCGTACGCCCCCCCCTCTACCAGCGGCGTCGCATCGGTCAACACGGCGGCTTCCCCCGTCGCCACATTGGTTCTGTCATGATCCACGGCATCCCCTTCTCTCGTCAGCACGGTTTTACGGATCGACCTGCCAGGTGTCCTCACCATACACGAGCCGCCGTTCCGTGGCCCGAGGGCTACCTGGATGCAGGCGCGCAAGGTGGGCGGGAAGCCCAGTGAGTGCGCACGTTATGTCGAGTGCATCCTTGGCACGCACGGAGATGAACACGCCGTCGGCCTTGATTTGGAGCGTGGCCGGCGTCGGATGCGCACCACTCGTAAGGGCAGCGATGAGCGCGGGAAAGACGCTGGCGGGGGCCGTCGCGGGGGCGACGAGCTGGGCCAACGGCGACGGGGCGCTATCCACGGCTAACAGGAGCACGCCCCAGGGATGTGCGACGTCCTCGCGCGTGGGCAAGAAGGTGCGGCGCTCGACCGCGACACTGGCGGCATGCAGCGCCGCGGCGAGCACATCCGCGGCATCGGAGGTGATCTGATCCGTGGTCAGGGTGACGTGCGTCGGTCGGGCGTCATCGTTGGCTGTGTCGTTTTCGCGTGTGTGTGCTATGTCCATCATTATTGCCGTGTACGCCGATCAACATCTTTGAGCCAGGCGAGGTCCGCCTCCAGGATGCGCAGCACGATGGCGCGATCGGCGGTGTCGAACTGGCGCGGCTCGCCGTCGTGGCCCTCGCGGAGTTGGATGATGCGTAGGTCGCGGAGGTGGACCACGCCCTCCCCGGTTGGCGTCACTGCTGCCAGTTTATCTGGCACAATCGGGTGTGGCATCATAGCGTCTGGTTCGGGCCGCGCGTCAGGTACGTTGTGTGAGGGGGCCAACCCGCGCGACGTTGCCGCAGCCCGGCTTGTCGGCGGCGGCGCGTCGGGATCAGGTCGGGGAGTATCTCCAAAAGGTGCGACGGGCGCTCCCTGCGGCCCCGCCTTGCGCCGCTCGCGGGCCTCCTGCACGTCGCGCACACGCAGACGCTCTCCCCGCTCAGTACGGTCGAGCAGGTCTGCGCGCAGCCCCTCATCGTCAATATCCGCGACGGCGACGGCGACGGTAGGGTTGCCGATCTTGCCGTCGCGCAGCAACTCGGCCACGCGCGGGTAGCGGATGAGCTTGAGCAGGTCATCGACGTAGTTGTGGTTCTTGCCGAGTTGGTCGGAAATGGCGCGGGCGGACAGGCCGGTGATGCCCCTGAGCCGGTCGCAGAAGTAGGCGAGTTCGAGAGGAGTCAGGTCTTCCCGTTGCACGTTCTCGGTCAGCGCCAGCAGGGCCATCGCACGGTCGTCCACATCCTGCACGAGGCAGGGAAGGGCATCGAGGCCGGCAATCTCCGCAGCCAGCTTGCGCCGCTCCCCCGCGATGATCTGGTAGGTGTCCGGCGCGCCCGGTGTTTCGCGCACGGAGAGGGCCTGCAGGACGCCGTGCGCGCGGATCGACGCCGCCAACTCGTCTAGGGCCGCAGGATCGAACGCGGTTCGGGGCTGGAAGGGGTTGGGCGAGAGCAATGTTATGTCGATGAGCCGGGCGTTCTCCAGGTCGGTGACGCCGGCGGGGTCCGCGGCATTGCCGAAGATTGGGCGCTTGATCGTCTTAGGCATTAGCCACCTCCACGGATTGCGCCGGCGCGGCAATGCCCCAACGGCGCAGCAGCTCGTCGGCGATCTCCCGGTATGCCAGGGCAACGGGATGCTTCGGGTCGTAGTCGATGATCGACTGGCCGGCCTGGGCCGCCTCGGACACGCGGATCGACCGCTTGACCTCGCCGAGCACCGAGACCTCGGCGCCGAACGCCGCGCGCACCGCCTCGGCGACCTCGCGGCCGTGCGCGGTGCGATTGTCTACCATCGCTAGGATGATGCCGCTGACGGTGAGATTGGGATTGAGCTTGCGGCGCTTGATACGCCGGAGCGTGTCGAGGAGCCCTTGCAGGCCAGCTGCGGCCATGTACTCGGGCACCACAGGGATAATGACCGTCCGCGCGGCCGTCAGCGCATTGGTGACGAGCACGCCGAGCGTGGGCGGGCAGTCGATCAGTACCACGTCATAGACGCCATCGGCGGGTGCTAGGACCTCTCCCAGGATGCGCTCGCGGCCCTCAGTGTTCTGCAAGGCCGTTTCGGCGTTGGAGAGTTCCTTGCCTGAGGGCAGCAGGTCGAGGGTCGGGCCGAGCGCGGCGACGTAGAGGGCTAACGGCCCGGCCTCGTCGTTGGTGAGATAGTCCTGTATGGCGGTGGCCACGCCCTTCTTCGGCGACGCAACGCCTGCAGCCAGTGTGAGGGAGGCGTGCTGGGGGTCGAGATCCACCAGCAGGACGCGGAGGCCGAGAGCGGCCATGGCGCTGCCCAGGCTGAGGGCGCTGCTGGTCTTGGCGACACCACCCTTTTCGTTGACGATCGCGGCGATTATTGTCATCCATTATCCCCTTTCGATGGTGGCCCTCCGACAGTGCCCGTCGGATTGTTCCGCCGCTTCCGCACCTCGCGCTCGTGCAGTTCCTGGGGGGCACTCGTGCTAGGCATAGTGCTTACCCCCGTCTTTGTCGGCGGTCGATCGGGTCGCCTGTATCTCTCGTTCCGCGCGCTCCCGCTTCTTACGTTCGCGGTAGGCGCGCATATATTCGGCGCGTCCCGAGCTGGGGACGTAGCCGGGCTCCCTTCGTTCGTCCCAGCCGTGCTGACCATGGTGCTCCTCGCGGTATCGCTCCACGTCCTCCTCGGCGATAAAGTTGCGGCGGATGTCTTTGCGCCGCAGCACCGTAATCCTCTTGCGGGTGATGGCGTTGCGCAGCCCGTCGTGGGTCAGACCCAGGACATCGGCCGCCTCATGCGTCGAGTAGTAGGTCTTGCCGTCGATGTTGATGGGCATGCGTTCCTCCTGCTTGGATGGTACCGCATGCCGCACACACACCGATGGGGTTGTGTAAACCGGCATCTGTTTCATCGCCTCCATCGGACGATAGCGATAGATGGCGCCGAACGCTCCGTGCATGGCCCTATCGTCCTTCCTGCGCGTCCGCGCGCATTTCCTCGTGCGGTGCCCGGCCGCGCCGGCGCGGTTCGTTGGCCCCCACGCGATCGGCGGCAAGCACGGCGTTCAACGCTTGGCCGTCACCATAGACGAGGCGTAGGGCGGGGTTCACCTGGCTGAGCTTCCGCGGGACATCCGTGGTGTCCCTGTTCATCAACGCGGGATTCATCGGTCACTCCTCCTACCGGCCGTATTGGATGTAGCTGATGAGGGCGGCGAGCGCGCCGGCGCGCTGATCGGGCAGCGCGCGGCTGCGATATCACGCCGCGGCCTCGGCGAGGGTCAGGCGCCCCAGGTCCCCTCGGTGCTCGTCGGCGGCCCGCTTCCAGGCGCGCTCGGCCTCGATGCGCGCCCTGGTGTATTCATGCTCCGCACGCCAGGCTGGCAGCCGCGCGTCGTCGCTCATGCGCAGGAAGCGCGGGGCCAGCGCGCCGCCGATCAGGACGGTGCCCTCCTCGGTGAGGTGGATGCGATAGACGCTGCCCACCGCGGCGGACGGGGCCAGGGCCTTGCCGTACCACCGCTCTTCCCCGGTACCATCTAGCCACGCGAAATGGCCCTTGCCCTTCCGGTTGAGGCGCTGCCCGACGAAGGTCCAGTCGTGCTATGTCGTCGCCGCTTCCGTCGTCACGTTGCCACCTTCCGCCTTCGCTTCCGTCGTCACGTTGCCACCTTCCGCCTTCCCTCGCCCCTATGGGTTGGCCTGGCGGGGCCGCGTCCAGTCCTCGATCTTATCGGCGGTGCGCCCCAAAAGCGGCAGGATCTGCCCCGCGCGCTGCATGGGGTCGAGCCCCGTCGTTTCCTGCTGCTCGTGTAGGTCGACGGCCGCGGCCATGGCCTGGCCGAGGATCATCAGTAGCTCTTGCCGCAACTCTTGCCGCGTGGTGTCCATGCTGTCGTGTCCTCCTCGCTATCCGTCTACTCATGCTACTCATGTGGGGCGGGGTGTATCCTCCCGCCCCGGCGACCCGTCATCCTTCCCCGCTATACCTCCTCGCTACGCGGCCCGCTGGCGGGGCACGTCCTCACCCTCGTACGTGGCGTCGAGCGTCGCGCCTATGGCGCGGACCATCTGGCGCAGGGAGGCGTCCTCGCCCCGGCCGCTGGTCAGCCGCGCCGCGATCACACTGACGCCGTGCAGGACCGTCGAATGGTCCCGGTGGCCGAGCAGCCGGCCGATCCGCACGCAGGGGAACGCCCTGTTGCGGGTGGGCAGGGGCCACGTCAGCCGCGTGCGCATGAGCCACATCGCCACCTGGCGGGCCTCCGCGCGCACGGCGACCCGGCAAGGGGAGAGGAGATGCGCCGGCGTCAGCAAGTAGTTGTCGGCGGATGCGTCAGGACTCAGAATCACGGGTGGCGGGGAGCCAACGAGTCGGGTATCCTACTGCTTTTATAGCGGTGCATGGAGGAGGGGACAATGGGCTGCCCGTACTGCCAGGGGGACGCAACACAGGAGCTGGACCGCGTGACGGCGTTGGGGTATCGGCTGTTCCGCTGCCGTCCCTGCCGGCGCACCTTTAACGAGCGGACGGCCACCCCCTTCAACCACCTGCAGGTGCCTACCGACATCGCCCTGCTTGTCGTGCTCTGGCGGCTGCGGTACAAGTTGAGCCTGCGGGACCTGGCCGAGATGTTCCTCACGCGTGGCTTCACCTTTACGCATGAGACCGTCCGGGAGTGGGAGGAGCGCTTCGCCCCGCTGCTCACGGAGCGACTACGGGCTAAGCGACGCGGCAAAGCGGGCCGCAGGTGGCATGCGGATGAGACCTATGTGAAGGTCGATGGACGCTGGTGCTACCTCTACCGGGCGATCGACGCCGAGGGGAACCTCGTCGACTCGCTGCTAAGCGAGACGCGCGATATGGACGCCGCCAAGCGTTTCTTCCAGCGGGCGCGCACCGTCGTCGGCCACGCGCCGGAGAAAGTGACGACGGACGGGCACGACGCCTACCCGCGTGCCATCCGCGAGACGCTGGGGCCGGACGTCCAGCATCGTACCAGCCGGTATATGAACAATCGGATGGAGCAGGACCATCGGGGCATCAAACAACGGTATTACCCGATGCGTGGCTTCGGCTCCTTTGACGCGGCGGCCCGCTTCTGCACGGCCCACGACGAACTGCGTGACCACTTTCGTGCCCGCCAGCACCTGAATGAGACGGTGTCCTTGGCCGAGCAGCGCCGCCTGTTCCAGGAGCGATGGGGCGAGGTGTGCGCGGTGCTGCAGGCGGCATAGGCGATTGCAGGCAGGGGCAACCGCAGGCTGACGCACGCCACCGCCCAATTGCGTTCCGAGTTCTGACGCATCCTGGCTGAGGGCTTCCTGGAGATCCAGCTATGGGAATATAGCTCGACCCACTTCCACCGCGGCAATCCTAGCCTCTACATCGGCGAGGCCGCCTTCGGCGTCATGGCCCTCTTCCTTCGCCCCTTC
>JAABUJ010005717.1_pt1 | contig 12321 bp, 17 predicted proteins | sample 5559131 | NCBI WGS metagenome assembly JAABUJ01 (sample SAMN10711875, study PRJNA513366) | rock metagenome | isolation source: Antarctica rocks | place: Antarctica: Victoria Land, Mt New Zealand nord | collected 2016-01-07
CCACCAACGCCAACAAACCATCATCACCCTCCGCAACCACGGCCACCTCACCTACACCCCCGGCGTCGAACGATCCCTCACCACCCCCGACAACCACCACGAAACGTGACCGCCGTCGAACGCCACCTCGCTCCCCCGACCTCCTGACACCAACTGAGCGACCGGAGAGTCAACGCAGGCAGACCAAGGCGGTAGCCGAAATCCCGCCCCGCAGGGAGCGCCGCGACCGAGGGACCGACCCCCTCTGCGGCCGGCCGGCCCTGCCCTCCCCAGGGGTCATTCGTCATCGCGGGACAGGGCGACACCGAGGTCGCCGAGGACGGCGAGGTGACCGGTCTCGATGGCCCGGCTGTCAACGTTGTCCGAGAAGCGTCGTAGGCGCAGGTGGTTCATGTCCAGGTTTGCGCTTCCCGCCGCGAACCCCGTCTGGAGCGAAGCGGCGACCCAGCGGCGCAGCCCGGGATCCGAGCTCGAGAACTCGGTGGCGAGACGGGCGACTCCGTGGTCTTCGATCAGCCGGTAGAGGTCCTGGATGTCCGACCCGATCTTCGCCGGGTACCCGCCGGGGGATCGCCACTGTCTTCAACGCCACCAGCGCCGCCGGTGACGCAACCTCGATCTCGCAGTCGGCGACCACCGTCCCGGCCAGGTCGATGACGCGCACGGCGGTGAGCGTGGCGGTGCGCATCGTCCAACGTCGGGCGGCGTCGAAGGCCCGCTGCTCCTCGTCGCCGGCCGGCAGCCCCCCGGGGCGGTCGTCGGTCGAGTTCATGACGTCGACCTCGACGACGACACCGCCGGTCACGAACTGCACCTTGCCGGCCGCCAGACGCTCCGCGCCGCGCTCGGCGAGAATCTCTACCATGGCCGGCTGGTCCCGGCTCATGGTGTCGATGTCGTTGGTCGCCCGGTGGACCTTGCCGACCCGGACGTTGACCGCCAAACCGCCGATCAGCACCCAGCGGGGCTCGACGGGGATCCGGGCCAACGTAGCCACATAGGCACTGATCCTGCCCAGCCCGTCGTCGGCCAGGACAGCAAAGTCACCAGGCACGGTGCAGCCCCGCAGGATGCCATCCCTCGATGACCTCCCGCCCACGGGCCAGGTCGCCGGCCAGGTCGAGCGCCACGACCACATGGCTCGCCACCGGCCACCCCAACCCGCCGATGGGTTCGCTGGGTTTACACACGTAGGGCACCGGGGCGACCGCCACCGTGCAAGCCCGTTCCGCCACGCTGATCGCCCGGCCGAGCCTCGCCACCGCCCGGTCGACCGCGAACGGGGACCGCACATAGAAATCGGGGGGGTAGTCGGAGCTGGCCACGATCGGCATACCCAACGCCACCGCCGCCCGGGTGTCGGTCAGCACCCACCCCCCCGCCTCGATACCGTCCCGGGGCGGCGACGGGGAACCGGGGGGCTCGAGTTCGGGGAGCGCAGCGAGGGGAACCGGGTTCCGATGCCACACCGCGGCCAGCGACCAGAACAGATCGGGAACCAACGGCAGGTTTGACCTGGTCACCAAACCGGCCGCACGCAAACCGTCCAACGCCACCGACACCGTGCTCGGCGCCCTGTGCAGCTCGCGGGCGATCTCCCGGGTCCCCCACGCCCGCTGCGGGTCGACCAACACCAACAGCGCCACCTCCCTCGCCGTCCCCCCGGCCAGGCAATCAACCGGCACTCCGACACCCACCCGGTGGGAGGTGACCTCGGCGTCGACGAACACCCCCGGCGCCACCAGCCGCAACCGGCCCCGCCGGTCGAAAAAACTCACTCCCGCCGCCCTCAACGCCCCCACCGCCCCACCGGCGATCCGCTCCGCCGCGACCAGAAACAGCCCGTCTGCCCGTCCCGCCCGGGCGACGATCCGCTCCGCGTCACCCGCCGTCACCACACCCGCAACCACCACACCAACCCGAACCGAACCAACCCAGAAGCTCGCCTCCCGCCCCGACGACCCAGCAGTGACAGTCACCTCCGAACCCAACCCCACCTCGGCCAACGCCAACGACAACGCGTCCACCATCTCCTCGCCCACCTCAGACGACGACCGCCGCACGACCACCACCGTACCACCGTGTTCGATGATCGTGTACACACGGACAACGATCGCTTGCTCCACGACACCTCAAGCTCAGCAACGGACCTCAACTTTCTTACGGGTCCCAGCCCCCTCAAGCTGGCGCGGCCTACTCCTGTTCGTTGATCGGTTTCCTCGGGCGGTCACACCCCCCTGAGAAGATCAGGACCATTGCTTCGGACCCTCAACTCGACCGGTTAGAAGCACTCGGTGCCGCCGCCGTGCGGGCGGCCACGAACAACTGCGCACTCGCGGCGATCATCGCCACGCTGCTTGATGTCATCAGCGAAGACGAAGTCCGCGACCAAGGTCGCCTCCCGCTCGCTCGATTTCATGGTCCCAGCAGGAGCGCCGTCGAGGAGCTCTGCGTTCGCCCAACGCTCGAGAACCCCGTCATCGGCACCGCACCTACGTGTACTACACCAACAAGACGTTGCCTGACGACGGCCGGTGCGGCGGACGAGGAGCCCCACCCCCGCCCAAGAACCGGCGCCCTCCCCGATCGCTGTCGCCCCGACTCCGCCGTCCGGGACCCCAGCAGGCTGCCTCGATCGAGCTCGCCGGCCACGGACAACTCCGGCACGGCGCCTCGACCCGGGACCACAACTGGCGCACCACGGGTCAGCGCCCCTCCCGCCGCACCGCGGCGTCAACCCCACCCCCGCGGCCCACGGGCAGAGCACCCGCACCGAAGCAACTGGGAGTGGGCCCCAGCCAGGTCGGGGCGCTCGAGTTCACGACCTGCGCCCGGTGACCGCTCCGCTTGTCCGGTGGTCTGAAGGCGGCTGGGTGTGCCCTGCCGCGGCTCGCACCTGCATCGCATTCGTGACCCGGGAACCCACCCGAGGGTCGAGATAGGCGCCTCTTACACTGACCGGTGATGAGCACCGCTGACACCCCCCACACCCACGAACTGGTAGTCGGCCCCGACGGCAGCATCCCCGCCGACCAGATCGCCCGCCTCGGGCTTCGACCCGGCGCCCACCTCCGAGTCGTCGACGAAACCCCCGGGCTGCGCCCACCGAAATTCGGGGGGTCGCTCCCCGATCTGCCCGACGTGGCCTGGGAGGACTTCGAGCGGGCCAGCCGAGCGGTCAGGAACGACCTCCGCTTGTCGTGAGAGTCGTCGCCGACTCCCACACCATCCTCTGGTACGCCAAAGGCTCGCCGCAGCTGTCACAGACCGCCGACGACGCCCTCAACGGCGCCGAAAACAACGGCGGGATCGTCGTCTCGGTCGCCACCCTCATCGACCTGTGGTACGTCACCGTCACCACCCACGCCGTCGCCACCAACGAGCTTCACGACCTCCGAACCACCATGATGGCCTCCCACGCCACACACCTCCACCCGATCGACATCGACGTCGCCGACGCCTACACGGCCATCGACCGCTCCCAGATGAAAGACCCCTGGGACCGGTTCATCGTGGCCACCGCCAAAGCGCTGCACCTTCCCCTCGTCACCCGAGACACCGCCATCCACCGCTCCGGGCTCATCGAAACCATCTGGTAGAGGTCCTGGAGGTCCGACCCAATCTCCGCCGAGGAGTGGCCGCTCCCCCACTCGAGGTTCCGTCGAACGTCCAGGACGACCGGCCTGTCCTGGCCGGGGGCGGCAGCCAGGTCAGCGAAAGACGCAGTCCGCAGCGCCCGGCCTCCAGTCTCTCCGGTCGGCTCGCCGACCGCGGCCCCGGCGAGGCGACCGATGCCGATCCGCACCAGTTCTCGCTGGGCTTCGGCCACCTCCGCGCCGGTCTGGGCGAGCAGGGTGAGCGGCTCGGCCCCACGGGATCAACCAGCCGAGGTAGGTGGCGAACGATCCGTCGAGACCGAAATTGAGCGTGCCGGCCAAGTGGTCCGCGGCGAACGCGCCCCGGTTCCGCAGGTCCACCACCCACTCGCCCCGCTCGATCCGCCGCCTGAGCTCGTCGCAGTCCACCACCGCGGGCGGTGACAGATCCGGTGGCCGGGAAGGGGCGTCAAGGTTCAACGGGCTCATATGGGTGTAATAGGCGGGGAACGCATCCAGCCCGGCCAGCAGGTCCGCCACAAAGGGCTCCTCGTCGGAGGTGAGCACGGCATTGACCTCCCGCTCGGTGCCGATGGTCGACGAAGTGACCTCCGACGGAGCTATCGAACAGAACGAACCGAACCCGTGCGTAGGGAACACCGCCGTCTCATCGTCGAGCCGATCGGCGAGGTGGCGCGTCGAGCGCCAGTGAGCTCTGGCCAGCGCCTCGGTGACGTCCGGGCCGACCAGGTCCGGGCGGCCGGTCGTGCCATACAGCAGCGACCCGCCCGTGAACACAGCCACCTGCTTCCCGTCGACAAGAAGGACATAGGCCAGGTGCGTGAAGGTGTGCCCCGGGGTCGCCCGCGCCTGGACGGCCAGCACCTCGGACACCCCGACGATCTCGCCGTCGGCGATTGGTGACCGCGCAAAACCCACCGGATCGGCGCCGTTGACGTAGTAGGTGGCACCGGTCGCCGCCGCCAACGCCCGGCCCCCGGTCACGTAGTCGTTGTGAATATGCGTCTCGAACACATGCGTGACCCTCACCCCACGGGCGGTGACCACCTCGAGGACCCGGTCGATGTCGCGCTGCGGGTCGACAACGAACGCAACCTCGCCGTCGTGGACCAGATAGGAACGGTCGCCGAGCGGCGGCGTATCCAACGGGACAACCTCAAACATCACGAACTCCTAACTGCCGTACGGCGTAGGGTATATGCAGCCAACTTCTGAACTCCTGGGTCTGCCCGGACGGGCCAGGCCGTCAGGCCAACGACAGAAACAGACGCTCCATACGGGAGATGTCGGCCTCGGAGAACGTGCCATCGGGCTTGGCGTCCAGACACTGACGCATCCCCGACGCCACGATCTTGAAGCCAGCCCGATCCAGCGCCTTGCTCGCCGCCGCCATCTGTGTCACGACATCCTCACAGTCGCGGCCCTCCTCGATCATCCTGATGATCCCTCCCAGCTGCCCCTCCACTCGCCGCAACCGCTTCACAGCGTCCTCGATTGTGTTCGGCTCAATCTTCATATCAGGACCGTAGCATACCCCCCCGGGTACCCTCCCAAACTACAGGCGCGTCATCGTCGCCGTAACCGGCCGGACCGTACGACTCGACTCCCATGCTTGGTCAGGAGCTGCGAGACGGAAGCCCACACCGACTGGCCGAAAATTGATCAGGCCGTCCACACGTTGGCCGGCGTCCCCCTCCACTACCTCGACCAGGGGACCACCACAGTTGGCCACATCCGGGCCCACGCCCGCCGCATGGCCGCCCGCGGCCAGCTCGGCCTCATCGTCGTCGACTACCTCCAACTCCTCACCCCCACCAGCAGACGGGAAAACCGTCAAGTCGAGGTCGCCGAAATGTCCGGGGCGCTGAAACGGATCGCCCGAGAAATGAGCGTCCCCGTCAGGCGATGAAGATGCCGATGTTGGCGGTGACCCCGACCGAGGTCTTGGAGGCCACGCATCATTGCATGCCCAGTGAGGCGTAGCCGTAGTCGATCAGCTATCGGCGCACCGACCCCGCCGCGATCGACCTGGCCGTGGTGAAGTAACCCGCGACCTGGCTTGGCGAAAAGCCGAGCCAGATGTCGGCCTGCTCGGCGCGCATCCACTCGTAGCTGTGTTCGACGGCGTCGGTGATGGCGATCTTGCCTCCGGGGCGGACTACCCGGGGCCATCTCGGTGAGCATCATGGCCGGGTCGGGGGCGTGGTGTAACACCATGTTCGCCACGGCCACGTCGACACTGTCGTCGGCCAACGGCAGCGCGTCCAGATCACCCTCGAGGGTGACCACATCGTGGCCGCCTGGGTGCTGGCCAAAGCCAACCGGTCCAGCTTGAACGTCGAAGGCTCCTTCCAGCACATCGTCACCGACCTCTACGGGTTCATTGCCACCTTCATCGCCGGCATCATCCTGCTGGCCACCGGGTTCGAGCGGGCCGACGCCATTGCCTCGCTCGTCGTCGTCACCCTCATGCTCAGAGCGTCGGCAGGTCTGCTCAAAGCGTCCGGGCGGATACTGCTCGAGGCCGCCCCCGAAGGCGTCGACCTCGACGAAGTCCGAGCCCACATCCTCGAAACCGACCGCGTCATCCACGTCCACGACCTCCACGCCTGGACCGTCACTTCCGACCTCCCTGCCCTGTCCGCCCATATCGTCGTGGACGACTCGTGCTTCTCTGACGGTCATGCACCCCAGATCCTCGACCAGATCCAAGCCTGCGTGGCCGGGCACTTCGACGTCGAGCACTGCACGTTCCAACTCGAACCGGCTGGCCACCTCGCCCACGAGGAAGGCACCCATTGACCGAACCCGCCGCCACCCACCACACCGGGGTGCAGGCGACCCGCCAGGCGGTCAATCTCGAGTACGCCAGCCCTCGGCTGGAACAGCCTCGAAGCCATCATCGCCATCATCGGCGGGATCGTGGCCGCCTCGGTTGCCCTCACCGCGTTCGGCATCGACTCCGGCATCGAGCTCGTCAGCGCCACCATCGTCGCCGTCCGGCTCCGTGCCCTCATCGCCGGCGGCAAGAAGAAGTCGGTCGACGCCTCGCCGACAACGGCTACCCCGGTCCCGCAGCACTGGTCCGAGCCGACGCCGCCGAAACGATGCTCTGCGCCGTGCTCGCCGTCAGCACCCTGATCGGCCTGGGTCTCAACGCCGCCTTCGGGTGGTGGTGGGCTGACCCTGTCGTCAGCCTTGTCGTCGTCTACTTCGCCGTCAAAGAAGGACGCGAAGCCTGGGAGGGCGACCTCTGCTGCGACGACTGACAGCCGCGACCTCAGCGCACCAGGGCGGCCACTACGACAAACGGCGGGTAGCAGGCCATCAAGGCAAGACCAGACCGACGGGTCAGCTTGCCCGAGACCCATCCCAACCCGATCGCAGCGGCGAGAGACGCCACCATGAACACCGCCGGGATGTGTAGGCGTCCTGGGCTGGAGATGACGAGCGGCCGGACCAGCGCGGCGGCACCGAGGGTCATGGTGGAGTTGTAGGCGAACGAGCCGACCACGGCGGCGATGACCGCCTCGGACGCGCCCCGCCGGGCCGCCGACCAGGCCAACACGACTAGCTCGAACGCGGTGGCGAAACCAACGATGGTCAAGCTGACCGCGGTCTGGGTGTCGGGAGCGTGGATGACATGGCGGATTCCTTCGACCAGCAACACTCCCCCGCCCGCCATGGCGATCACGCCAGCCACGATGAACCCGACGTCCTTGGACACTCGACGCCCGGCGAGGCGGCCGGCGGCAGCGTCTTGTCGGGCCTCCTCGATCTCCCCGGCCTCTCCGATCGACGGCGGGGCGCCTTCGAGCGCCCAGATCAGCCCGACATAAGCCACGTAAAGAGCGACCAGCACGCCGCCCTGGGCCCGGCTGACGCGACCGCCCCAGACGAACACCGCAGACAGCACCCCCAACGGGAGACCGAGCAGGCCATAGCGTCGGACCCGAGGACCCAAGGGCAACGGCGCCACCAGGGCACCAACCCCCAAGGCGACCAGGCACATGGCCACGTTGGCCCCGATGACATCGCCGATCGCCACCGCCGGCACATGCCGGGCCGAAGCGATTATCCCAGTAGCCAGCTCCTCCGGTTCGGCGCCCGCCAACAGCAGGGCCAGAGCGAACGTGCTCACGCTTAGCGCCACCGCTGCCTTGCCGAGGTGCTCAGCGAAGGCCTCCGCCCCCCAGACGATCCCGCCCAACCCGGCCACCGCCGCCACCAACCACCCGAACGTGACCACCCGCAGTGCCTAGCCGAAAAACCGCTCACTGCGCCGCCACCGGGGCTTGACCTTGGACCGGACTCCAAGGTTTACGGTGACAGTCGTGGCATTCACGACCACCGACATTGGTCGTCGCTTTCCCGCTCCTCCTCACCAGCCGGCGGAGAAACTAGAGCCGGGTCCGGGGAACGCCATCGGTGACGTTGGTTCACCCAAGCATCACCCCGGGCCGGACCAAGGATGGGATGTAGCTGTGTCGTTAGATCACGAGCAGCCACGCGATACCGTGGAGGATCATGAGTGAAGCACCTTCAGGCCAAGATCCTCTCGCCGGCTGGGACCCCCGCCGCCGAGCGGCACTCGAGCGGTTGTGGGCTCGCTTCGCGGATGCCGGCGGTGACAGGGCGAACCTCAGTGAGGAAGTCATCGCCGAACACCGGGCTGAAGCCCAGGCCGAGGACCTGCCGCCTCTTTCGCGTTGATCGTCGTCGACGCGTCCGCCTTACTGGCGCTGGTGAACCGAGAGCCGGGCTGGCCGGTCGTAGCCAAAGAGGTCTTGGACCAAGACACCACGATCAGCGCGGTCAACTACTCCGAGGTGTTGCAAAAGGCGGGACGCCTGGGCATTGCGGCCGAGGAAATCGACGCTCAGATGGACATCGTCGGCGTCACGGTCAGTCCGTTCACGCGCCTCGATGCCCGCCTAGCCGCCTCGTTCTACCGCCATCGTTCCGGGCTCAGCTTGGCTGACCGTGTCTGCTTCTCCCTGGCCCGGAGCGTGGCCGGCACGGTTTACACCGCGGATCGCGTCTGGGAGCAGCGGAGTGCCGAGTTCGGGGTCAACGTCGTCGTCATCCGCTAACGGCACCCCCCCTTACGTAACGTCAGTTTTCGGAGCCACCTCGACGGCCCGGCCGTTGGTTGAGTTGCTCCGTCATGCGCTCAGCCTCTCGCTGGTAGACCTCGGCGATTCGCTCGGCTGACGCCACTTGCGCGGTGGCGCTCTCTAGCTGGGCTTGGAGCCGGCCCACCTGACCCTCGTAGTTAGCGGTCGTCGCTTCTAGCTCGAGACGGTGACGGATGGCCAGGTTCTCCGCTACGGCAACCTCAGCGGCTTCGACACGGGCCGGAACCGACGCCGCCAGCGCCGCGACCTCTCCCCTACTCCGCTCCAGCTCGGCCCGGGTGCGGTCGAGTTCTTCTCGCAGCTCAGTCGCGACGCCCTCAGCGCGGGCCCGGTCGCGGTCGGCTTCGGTCGCTTGGACCTGCGCCGCCTCAACTGCCTGGCTGGCCTCTGCGGACATCTCCGCGATCAGCTCGTTGTGTCGCGCCACCATCTCGGCGGCCGCTTGCTCGTAGGCCTGACGCTGGGCTTCTAGCTCGCCACCATGCACCGCGGCCATCTCTGCGAGCGCCTGGGCGTGAGCGCCCTCCAACTCCCCCACCAGGGCGTTGTACTCGAGGCGGGCGCCTTCGAGCGTGTCGCGGGCGTTGGTGGCGGCTTCTTCGGCCAGGTGCCGGGCGTTGCGTTCCTGATCCAGCTCGACGCTGAGAGCTTCGGCCTGTTCCCACGCTGCGTCGGCGGCGTTCTCGGCGTCCCTAGCCGCCGTCTCAGCTGCCGCTTTCGCTTGCTGGGCTCGGGCTAGGCGTTCTTGAGCTTCGGCCACTTGGCGGGCCGTCTCGGCCCGTACGGTCTCCATCTCCTCGGCTACAGCGTCGGGGTCAGCCAGCGCCGCGATCGCTTCTTCCACCTGGGCCAACAGGTTCCCGGTGGTGGCGTGGTTGGACGCGAACACGTCGCTCAGGCGCTCCAGCACCGACGAGAGCGTGGCTTCGGCTAGTCCCGGTGGGATGGGGGCGCCGGACACCTCCGAGCGGCGCTGCTTTTGCGCTTCCCTCCAGGCCCGAGCCCTTTCGGCGTCGGAACTGAACTGACGGACCCGACCCCCGGTGGCGGGCCGCTCCCCTACTGGCGTGTCGCCCATACCTCACTCTATTGCGTTCGTACGTGCGAACAGAAGTATTGTAGACCGTACGAGCGATCGTACGCACGATCGGACGAGCCCTGATCCGGCATCCGATAGGCAATTATGCTGGGCGGGAGGCCCCTGCATGCAATTGTGCTGGCATATTGGTACGCCATCAAAATGGCTTGCCATTGTGCGGGTACGTCTGCGCGCATGCCAACCGGCGATATTGCTAGCCTCCCTACCTCGTAGCCATCGAGGCGCGTAGCATCCACATATGCTAAACGGCTGGCGGGTAGAATGGCGGAATGACGTCTCGAATCTTGACTGTCGCCGCCTACAAGGGGGGAGTGGGCAAGACCACGCTCGCCCTGGAGCTGGCGAACGTTCTCGACGCCGTTCTTGTCGACTTCGAGTGGGAAGACGGATCAGCCAGCAGGCGCTGGGGTTACCGTCACGAGAAGTACAGCCGCCGGCCGTTGCTCGATGCCATCGAGTCAGGCAAGACACCAAACCCCCTGGTGGGACGCCATAAGGCCGATCTCGTACCGGGCCACCGCGACATGGCAACGGCCAGCTTCGACGGCGACGAAATCGCCGAGGCCCTCGAACAGTGGGCGGGGGAGTGGGGGCGCGATTGGGTGGTGGTCGATACCCATCCCGGCGCCAATGCGTTCCTTGGCGGGGCGATGGCAGCCGCCTCAGTGATCGCCGTACCGACGCCTCTCAAAACGACGGAACTCGACGGGCTCGAAGGGATGCTGACCGAGGCCGCTGACTTCCCACTCTTACTCGTACCGAACATGGTGCCGGGCCGCCCGCCTGCCTCCCTGAACCGACGCCTCTGGGAGATGGCCCAGAAGTGGGACGTACCTCTGGGGCCGGTCGTCTCTGAGTACCGCGAACTGCCACGACGCCAACAGCGAATGGCCGTCACGGCGCTTGATCCAACCCCAACAAGCTGGCTGCGCTACGTCAACGAACTGCAAGGCGTCGCCCAAGCCGTGAAGGACTACGCCCATGCCGACTGACCAGACCCAAGGCCGCCAACTCGAACCACCGTCGCGTGTTCCTGCACCTCGCAAACCCAAGGCGCAGGGCTTCGTACGGCCCCCGGAAACTTCAGAGCCAGGGGGGGAGTCGGTGGCACCAACCGGCGAGAGCACGCCAGCACCGGCGCTGGCGACCCCGGAGGGCCCTGTAATTTCGTCCCGGCGGCCCGCCATAGCTAGAAAGGCGTCACAGGCGCCCAAAGCTCCGGCTGGGGGCCTACGAAAAGCTCAGATATACCTCGACAAAGCGATCGATGACTACCTCTGGCAGATTCGAGCCGAGGCAGCCGGCCAACGTCTCGACGTTCCATCAGCCGCCGTGGCCCGGCTGGCCTTCCATCGACTCATCGAAGACATGTCGCCGGCCGAAGTGGTCAAGCACCTAGCGACCGCCGAGGAGCACGAAGGCCCAGGTCGCAAGCGCCGCTGACACAGCGGGGGAGCCATCTCGGCTTATTCCGTATAATAGAAATTATCTGCAACATACCCTTTGAGCAGGGGTGATGTGTCGCAACACTGAGCGTCCCAGGGCGGCGGTTCGTCTGGGGCCCAGGGTAGACCGTGATGTTTCACTCCGAGCTCAACCCAGCGGCAGCTCCGGTACTTGGCCCCTCGTCGCGGGTGGGTCTGGACCCCCGAAGTCGGCGGGAGCGGCGAGGCAGCTCTCTGGTGTTAAGCCGGGCGGGCGGAGCCCGCCTCGCCGTTCCGGGTGTCGGAGCGGCATCCCTAGATCGCTGAGCCGGTTTGTCGAGGGCCCCTTCTTGGTTTAAGCGGGGCGGGAGGTTGTCCACAGGGTGCTCCGGCATGTCAGGTGGGATAGATGACTTACAAAGTAAGTCGGGATTGACGGCCACGGACGGCGCTGTAGATGGCGGCCAAGTATGGCCGTCGTTATTACGGGCCTGGGGGCATCGCTACTCCTCTGAGAGCGGAGATCTGAGTCCGGGCGCGCCAACCCAGGGCTCGTGGAATCTCAGCGGGTTGTGGGGCTGGCCAAGCCGTCGAGGGGCAACCGTGGCGGCCTCAGACGGTCCTACGGGCCGCTGGAAAGGTAGCCGGCCCCCCGGCAGAACGGGCACGGCGACGACCGCCGGTCCTGGTCGAAGACGACCCGGTCACCCTCACACGCCGGGCACGGCGGCAACCGACGCCGGGCCTCGTTCTCCGCGAACAACTTCTCCTCCGCCGCCCGCCGGCGGGCGCTGTCATCAAACCCGCCCGGCCGACTCCCCCCCCGGGGCTGCGCCCGGCCCGGGCCCTTACGGTTGGCCCCCCTGCGAGCCCGGGCGGCGTCCTGCGCCCCCCGCAACTCGAGGCGCAAGTGAGCAGGTACCTGCACCCGCCACAAGTTGCTCGTCCACTGCGCCTCCCCGTTCACAAACCCCGGCCGGCGGTGCACCCGCTCCACCCACCCCAAACGGCCCAGCTCCGCCATCCACCGCCCCGCCGTCCGC
>JAABUJ010005718.1_pt1 | contig 12320 bp, 8 predicted proteins | sample 5559131 | NCBI WGS metagenome assembly JAABUJ01 (sample SAMN10711875, study PRJNA513366) | rock metagenome | isolation source: Antarctica rocks | place: Antarctica: Victoria Land, Mt New Zealand nord | collected 2016-01-07
CTGCGGGGCGCCCGCGAGGCAGAACTAAGGTTTTCCATTTTGGTTTTTCCTTTGCAAAGGCGATTCGCCCTCATAGACCTAGATAGGGACTGAATAGGGAGTTAATAGAACAAATAATAATAATTATTTTCAATGAGTTAATTTAACAAGTTAATCAAATTGAATAAAGTCTTCAAGAAATACATAATAAGAGTTATCTTAATGTCTTTAACAGCTTAAATTTAAATCATAATAACTCATCAATCAATTCTCAAGATCAATCTCAAAGTCATGAAAGATCAATTACATTTAAATTAAATAAGTTAAATATGAAAGCTTATTAAATCTAATGTAAAAAGAATAAAGCATGCTTTCACTGTAAAAAGTTCTTACATATAGCTAAAGACTGCTGAGACAACAAGAACACTGATAAGAATAAGAGAAAAAATAAAGACAAGAAGAAGCTGAAGATTATTGAAGTTGATTTGAATAATTTAAAAAACTAAAGTTATTCATAAATATAGAAGTGTTTGTGAACAAATTAACAGAAGCTTCTATTCAACTCAATAATGATCTGAATGAAACATTTATACTGAATGATCTGAAATTCTTATTATTAAGTATAATCTTTAATTAAATCAATGTTCTCAATTTAAATGCATATATTCTTGCAGATTACATTCAAGACAGACTGAACAAGATAAATGTGAAAGTATTAGTTGATTTAGATGCAGATTAAATATATATCTTTTTGACAGTTATTAATTAAATGTTAATTGATAATTAATATGAAATCAAACTGCTTAAAATATCTTTGCTGAACAGATAAATCATTTAATTAACTGCAAAGCTGATCTTTTATCTCAAGATAAATAGCTTTCAACAACAATTAAAAGCATAAATTGTGAATCTTTAAGAACATAATCTCATTCTGAGATTAATTTAACTGAAAGTCACTAATTCTCAGATTGATTGAGCTACAGACTGTATGATGATTCAGAATTAACAATAAAAACATTATTATCTGTTTCTGAAAAAGTGACAACAAGCTGTAAATGAATCAACATTAAATGTAATTGAAGAATGCATAGCTATGAAGACACTTTAAAATTGCAGAACTGTTGAGCACTTATTAGTAATTTAACAGAACTCAGAGAAGTCAGAAGCTGAATTGTTAATTATTATAAATGAATGATTATGAATCATTATTAAAGAGTTTCAATTCATATTTAAGTTGACTTTATCAGACAAACTATCATTTAAATAGATATTTAAACATAGCATTAACATCAGTAACATTAAGTCTGTCAACATAAATGCTTATTTTCTGTCACAGCTACAGCTAAATAAACAGACTAAACAGATAATGAAGTTAATGAATAAAGATCTGATTTGTAAGTTTACAAGTTCATAAGACTTCTTAATTCTGTTCATTAAAAAGAAGAAGAATATATGACAAATATGTATTGATTACAGAGCATTAAACAACATTACTGTTAAAAATAAATATTCACTTTCTTAAATTCAGAAATGTCTAGATCAGATCAGCAAAGCCTGATATTTAATTAAGCTTAATCTCACTTTAAGCTATTATCAAGTTTATGTAATCAAAAACAATACAAAAAAGACTGTCTTCAACATTTATTACAACAAATATAAGTTCACAGCTATGCTCTTTAAACTATGCAATGTCTCAGCAACATTTCAGTCAATGATGAACTCTATATTACAGAACTTACTCAATAAATTCTGTCTAATATATCTTAACAACATACTGATCTTTTTCAATTCAATTTCAAATCATCAGAAACACTTATGAATCATTCTCAGTATCTTAAAGAAACATAAGCTATATACTAAGCTTAGTAAGTGTACTGTTAAGATGAAAATCCTTGAATTTTGTGAATATATTATGAGACAAGACACACTACAGTCAGCCTCTGTCAAAATATCAGTCATTAAGAATTAATCTGCCTTAAAAACAGCACATTATGTACAGCAGTTTCTTGAATTGACTTTATATTATTAACAGTTCATACAAGAATTTACATGAATTGTAGCATCACTATTGAATTTACTTAAGAAGAACAACATTAAGTTGTGTATAAAGAAGAATTAATTCATTGTCTGAAACACATTATGTAACAGTGTCTTTCAACAGCTTAAGAATGCACTTACATCTGAATTAATATTTATTTAAGTAACTGTACATAAACTGTTTACTATTGAAACAGACACTTTCAAATAGGCAATTAGCTGTGTTTTGATGCAGAATGAAATGAATGAAAAATGTTGTTTAGTTGTTTATAATAATTAGAAGTTACAAGATGCAGAGCTTAATTATTCTGTTTATAAAAAGAAGTTATTGATCATTAAGTATGCACTTTAAACTTAACAGTACTATATTAAAAATGATCATACTACAACTATCATTATGAATTATAAAGATCTACAATATTTAAAGAATACACTGCATCTGTTTAAATAGCTAGCTCAATGAATTGATGAATTTCAGCAGTATAATCTTGACATTCAATATTGACCTGAAGCTCAGACTGTTATATTAGATTCAATTAATCATTAATTCAATTTTATAAAAAAAGATTCAGCAAATAAAGTGTTCTTAGATGCTCTGTAAAGACTAAACAATGTAAAATGAGAAAAAGCAATGATACTATATCTGAAAGATGATACAGAATCTGAAAAGTCATTGCTTTGCAAGTATATGTGCAAAAATGATGTAATGAATCAATTTTGATTGCATTACAATTTGAAATTGAACAACTCATATTTAATTTAAAAGTAAGACAACAGTGAAGCATCATTTCTACAGTTTTAGTATTGTGTGAACTTTTTGAAATATATGTACATTAAATATGAGTATTTAGAAGCATTAAGACTACTAAAAGTCATTTGACTTCAAGCTTAATAACATGAATTATTGCAGAATATTAAATTATTTACAAAGCATTGTCTTAACTGTTAAGTTGCTCAATGACCTTAAAAACATTAAGAGATCAAAAAATATTCATATTCAGTTTATAAAAATTTATTACTGTTTAAAAGATAAGAAATTAACATAATAAGCATACTATCTTAAATGTCTTGAGAAAACTGCTGAATTATAATGACAATTAATTATGTTACAGACTGATCTGTGACTAAAGCTGTTTTAAATGCAATGAAAACAACAGTTGTAGATTTTCTGTATAATAAAATCTTTATAAATTATAATTCATCAAGAAAGTTACTATTCAATAATGATATGAACTTTCTCAGCTGTGTTGTGATTTACTATTTGAAAAAGCTCAGAACTCAATATAGAACAATGACTTTCTATCATTTCTGCACAAATGAAAAGATAAAAAATTTAAATAAAATATTGAGCTTCATGTTTACAAAATATCTTATGAGTAAATCAACTTAATTATAAGACAAATACTTACTATAAACACTTTTTGTGATCTAAATCTAAGCTTATAATACAATTAAACAGAGCTCATTCTATTTACTGTATAAGATAAACTTACAATTATCAGGCAACTCAAACAATTTCTAATTACTGAGAGAAATTGACTTTGAAGATCAGTTAAAATGAGTCAGACAGATACAGACAGTTTAAGTAATCATTAATGAAATTCTTTTACAAAAGACTATTAAATCAAAAACAATTTGTGATGAAACAGTGCAGTTAAGCACTACAAAGAAAAAGACTGAGTGTTTATACAAAATAAAGAGTCTTAGAAGTTTAAAGCTAAATGATTTAAGTCTTATAAGATATTGAAAACTCATTCATTAAAGACTTATACATTAAAAATGCTCACAGAACATGTTCTACAAAATTTATTTATAATAATTAGCTTATAAAAGCATATATCTTTAATGCTAATGAATTTTGAGCTAGTTCAGAGCTGCAAAGCAGTCTGAAACAAGCTAAATTATCTGTGCAGCAATTAAGTTTTAAAGTTAATGAGATTCTTAAACAGAAAGAGTCATCATTATCTTTCTATAAAGAATTCTTAATCATATCTTGAGCTGAATGAGATTGCAGACAAAAGAAAGAGCTATATAAGCTCTTAGTAAAAAAGAGAGAAGATCTTCTTCAGAAGACAATTTATAAGATATAAAAATGTTATGAATGAGTAAATTTATCTATATTCTCATTACAGAATGTTTTAAAAGTGCATTGAAGTGTTATTTCTTCTGAACTGATCTTGACTGAAGTGAATGATGTAATGAATGCATTACAGAAGACTATTGAAAGTTAAAGAGATGTTGATGACTTAACTTTAACACTTATGATAGAAGAGAGATGTAATTAAAAGAGAGTGAAAGTCTCAGCATTACACAGTATTAAGAAAAAACTAAATGATTAAAAACAATTCAGTAAAGACTTACAACAATAACATGATGAGTTGAAGTCAAAGTGAACAAGAAATAAATCTAAAAAGAAAGATTAAAAAGTCTTAACTTTAGTAATGATTGATAGTGATCTGATAACAGTTTATGAAAGAAATATGAGCTCATATAATTTACATAAGAGATTAAAGAAAAAGACTCTCATAAACTAGAAGATGATAATATTAAAAGCAAAGCAATTTCATTAACTATCTATTTATTAAAAAAAAAAAGTCACAAGTTAAGTATAAACTGTATTCAAGACAAAATTACTGTTCACTATAATGACACAATGATGAACAGAAATGTAACTGGTACAGACAGAACAGTAATGTAAGTAAAGCAATAAATACATTAACATTAAGTTTTTCAGCTTAACAACAAAGAATCTTAGCAGCTGTTTTTAATTTATCTACAGTGCTTAAAACATTCTCTGTTGACAAGTAATCATAGCTGATAGAGAGCATAATGTTATCAATGATGATGATGAGAGCAGTGAACAGAGCAGCAACACAACAATAATGAAAAGTTATTAAATCAATAAATAAAGAGAATTTAAACTCTGTATGATTTAAAACAATAAGTAGTCATCATATTAATATAGACTTATACTTATAAAAGCTGCACTGAATACTTTATGCATTTTAATGACAGTTTGTACACAAATTACAGAGAAGATGATGATTATTGAACTTAATTTAAATATATATTGTAAATAACTCATCTTTATGCATATAGTTATCATAAACAGTCAGCTCACATTTCTTATGAATGTAAGTGACAGCAGCTTCACAATATATTTAATGAGCATAAAAACAATCTAAATTTATATTAATACATAAAATTAACTATTAAATTATTAACAATGTCTTAAGCTCAGTCTTAAGTCAATTCTTTAATGACAGATCAGTCAGAGTATTAAGTAATGAGAAGTTAAGTTGATTAGCAGTTAATTTATTAAAGAGAAAAAAGAAAGTAATATTAAAAATAGAATGCTTAATCAGCTTTATGTATTGTTAATCTTTAAATTAAAATTGAAATGACAATATACTGAGAAAAGAGTTTTGCAAACTTTTTTTAAGACAGAAATAATCAGTAATCTTATAAGTATAATTAGAAGCAGACTTCTTTTAATTTAAGTTGTTGTCATCTATATCTGACAATAAAGTGACAGCAACATAATATGAAACACAGATCTTAATGAATGATCTATGAAACATTAATGACATATTATAAATATATTATGAAAGCTTATATGATGAAAGAGCAAATAAAAAATTGATAAGTTAATGAAGTAATGATTAAAAGTTGAAATGTGATTGAAAACTAAAGAAAGAAAAAGAGAATTTTTTTTAAGAAATTGTAATCAATAATATAGACAGACAATGTAGACAGTGAATAATTTATCTTATCATTATAACAATAATAATCTGCACTTTTAGTTGCTTTTGAATGACAATAGTGATGTGAAGTGAGATAAAACAATGTGAATGCAAACTGCAGACAGAAATTTTACAGAATGTTAAGCAAATCTCTGCATTCACATCAGTGAACTGTTGTGACTGTGCAGTAGAAAAGAATGTGATATCATTGCTTACTCATCTCTTATTAAGTGTCTCTATTTATGACTTAGTCATCATTTCCTATATATACTCTACATAGTGTAAATGAATAGGAACAACTTTCTACGGACCGATTCACATTAGGCGGACCCCGACGGCGATCCGTAAGGTAAGTTATGGCGCGACGATAACATTACCTTAGGGCGGCGCTCACCCTAACTAAAGCGTATGAGGCTAGTGTTCTCAGCACGATTCCCGAGCATGTCATCGAGCTTTCCACGATCCTACCCAACAACGGACTTACTTGAGCACCAAAGGGCTTTAAACCGTGCAGTTCGGTCTGTATCGATTCCGATTTGCTATACAGTTTCTTCAAGCCAGAAGAGCCCGCCATGAGCGCAGAAAGACCCTCGACGCCGCCACCCAGAGGAGTCGCCTCAAACCCGGGAGTGCTGCCAAGAGCACCACTCACACCTGAACAGACACGTAAGATTGTAAGATTCAACGAACGTCGTAAGGCGAATATCTAACCGACCACTCCAAAGGAACTCAGCCGCCTAAAAGCTAAAGCCCTCCGCGACCAACGCGAAGCTGAAGCACGCCGGACCCAAGCCAACGCCCCCTCCTTGAACCGCTCCGCTTCCTCTCGCAATGCCGCAGCCGGTCAAAAACGGCCATACTCCTCCATCTCGACCTCGAACGTTCCGGCGACTCTCCGCGACGGGCGCAGCACCGACGCCACCAGTCACAATGGCGGCCTCAACCGGCCCCTCGACTCGATCCAACCGGCGCGGAACTTTGCCAAATACGTCGAATATGACTTCAGCAAGATGACCGATACCAAAGGCGGTTTCTTGACGGCAGAAGATGACCCGCACAACAAAGCGCTGCACGCGCCGGGGTCCGCGGATGAAAGGCCGGCGCACATGACGCTGAAGGAGTGGGAGCGGCACCAGCTGCTGCGGTCGCTAAGGGAGCAAAAGGCGGGCCCGTTTGAGCCCGGTCTGAGCGTGCTGAGACAAGGGGAGAGCGTCAAGTGTCGGGAATGTGGGACCATGGAGGTTGATTGGAAGTGGGAGCAGGTGTTTGGATGCGCGGTATGCAACGCGTGTAAGGAGAAGGTGCCGGAGAAGTACAGTCTGCTTACGAAGACGGAGGCGAGGGAGGACTACTTGTTGACGGATCGTATGTGCTTCCTTCGTTCTTGCCCGCTGCGTCTGCTTCAAGGCTCGGGATATTGATGGATGGTGCTTTACAGCCGAGCTCAAGGATAACGAGTTGTTGCCACATCTCGAGCGCCCGAATCCGCACAAGTCCACGTGGAACAACATGATGCTCTATCTACGCTACCAGGTCGAAGAATACGCCTTCTCGAAGAAATGGGGCTCCGCCGAGGCGTTGGACGCGGAGTTCGCCAAGCGTGAGTCGGAGAAGAAGAAGCGGAAGGAGGACAAGTTCAAGAGTAAGCTGCAAGAGTTGAAGAAGAGGACTAGAGTCGAGGCGTATCGTCGAAATCGCAAGGGAGAAGGCGGCGGTCAGTTTGGGGATGATCTGGGTAAGGGCGGGAAGCACACGCATCAGTGGGGTCGAGCTGTCGAAGATAAGGACACCGGTATCGCGGTCAAGACCTGCATAGAGTGCGGCATGGAGGTGGAAGAGTTAGAATTTTAGGCAGTCGCACTTGGGCTGTTCGAGGAGAAATTAACATGGTCTCCGTATGCATCAAGAATGTGCTGCAGAAGGTCCTGTCCAGTAAATGATGTGCGGTGGGATTATACGACATAGCGGGACAATTTGTCTGGCCAAATTGAAGGCGCTGGACGAGCCAAACAGGTTCAAGTAGTAATCGTTAGACAATAGATTTAGAATGTCATAAGAGTGAAGGCAATCAAAGGTCTATACTCCGTACATGACTTTGCAATCACATATGAAGTGTCCCAAGGACAAACTGACTGTCACAAACAGATAATTATGGAAGCACTTGCACACTTCCTGAATTACAAAAAGTTAAGTCTTGGAGATGAGGCTGTTACGATAAAGCATCCTGAAAGGCAGCGTTTGAGAAGCTCGCGAAGCGGCTAGCGCGTGATCCTTTATGTAAGCGTGAAGCATGCACTCGAGCTTCGAATGTGAGCGCGGAGGACGTCAACCAGTTTCGCGCATTGCGGCCCTTGGCTTTGAACCTTTCTCCTCTACTCATGACACTTCTTTCTCTTCTTCTTCTTGGAGCGATCGATTCCTCTGTACGCTGTCTTAGCTTGGGCTTTCATGGGCATGGCCTGCTCAGCTTGAGCAACCCCTAACCTAAGCAGCATCACGGATTCGACAGTTAGTACAACCCGTCTGTATCACCATTAGGCTTCATCGTCAGCCTAATAGGCGCCCCTGTGCATAGAAATCGAATTTGCCATACAGGACCGGGTCTGGAGGCTTGGATGGCCTGGCAGTCTCAGTCTGCCATGGCTGGCAATGGTGGGGCAGGTGGAGGAGTTGGAGATGGCAGTAGTAATGGGGCAGGGCAACCGCAGGGAACGGAATATACATTACAAGGTGCGTGCAAAGCTAAATGCTGAATGCCACCCATGACGTGCTTTTCGACTACATATCGTGTGCGGGCATCTAGAATGCTAATTGTTTGATCGTTCAGGAGTAATGCGCTTCCTTCAAACCGAATGGCATCGGCATGAGCGAGACAGGAATGCCTGGGAGATCGAACGGGCAGAGATGAAGTCCAGAATAGGTAAATTAGAGGGGGATGGTAGGACGAGTAAGAGGATGCAGGAAGCGTTAGGGAAGCACGTGAAGATCTTAGAGATTGCTTTGAAGAAGGAGCGAGAGAAGACGAAGTCATTGGCTCAGGGTGACAAAGTTGAGGAGAAGAAAGAAGAGAAGGGCATCGTCAAGGATTCATACAAGCCTATAAACAAGCGTGAGCATTCCAGATTGTGGGCTTAATGCGGTACTGACTCGGCTTCAGCCAAACCACTGAGGCAGCTCAACTCATTTCTGGATACGGATGGTGATGAACTGTTCGCCTCCGAGTTTCGCGAAGAGAGCGACCGTGACAAGTCAAAATCATTTCTTGGAAAATGTGTCCAAGAAGTTACATACCATGTGGTACGCCCGACTCACCCTGGATCACAGGTCGACGATAACCAGCAAGATCTTCCTCCGAACCACAACTATCCCAATCAACACTCACATCAACAGTCATTAGAGGAAGTCTACATGCACCAACGTCAGAAACAACCGCAACATGAAATATCAAATCCTACAACATTACCAAACCATCAGCCTCCACCAGTCCCTTCGATTTCCGATGTCACTCACCTCTCCCGTACCACTAATCATGGACAACAAGCATCTTTCATGTCTCGGACCCTGTTCGACCAGCATAATCTACAACCAAATCCTCCAGTCACCGTCATCGACAACAGAAGTCTGTCCGCATCAGAGTTTGGCTCCGCACCGGACGATCAGATCGAAAGATTCACACATAGCTATGATGTTCACGGCCGCCCAATAGCCCCCAAACACGACGACGACGACAGCCTCCGGATATCTGAAGAGCCGGATAACACAGATACAGGGGGCTGGAACTTTGACGAGCCTCCAGAGCCGCAAGCTGCGGAGGATCATACCTCAGACTTGCCTATCCGGCAAAGACCCGATAATGACATATTTCCGTTTGTTAATCTGGGACCTGTAAAACCTTCACAACGTGGGGGACTGGGATCGCATCGAAGAAAGAGCTCGTCTTCCCGCCGACGTCCAAGCGACGGAAGTCATGAGCTTCGCGAGCTGTCGTCATCGCAAGTGGGAGGGGGCTCCAAAAGCGATGCGTCAATCTTCAAGGTGCGCTTTGCCCTCCGAGGCCATCTGGATGTTGTCAGGTCCGTGATCTTCACAGGTGGAGGGAGTCCATCGGAGCCGGAAATCTGCACTACTGGAGATGATGGAGTGATCAAAAGATGGATATTACCAGCAAGCTATGGAAGCTTCGACGCACACGGCCCTAATCAAGGCAACGATCTAGACGTCCCCAGCTACTTTTCACATCGAGGCCATACCGGCGCCGTTATGTCATTGGCAGCATGTCCTGCATCCCAGAACTTCTCGAATGGAGGGAGAGCTCTAGGGGACGGTTGGGTGTTCTCGGGTGGTCAAGATACGATGGTGCGGGTTTGGGAGCGAGGAAGAGTTGATCCGAAGGCGACTCTGGACGGTCATACCGATGCCGTCTGGTCCATTTGCGTGTTGCCCGGTAATTCGGGTTCAGTTTTGGGTGACCAATGCCACCGTTATGGTGGTCCAGAAAGGATCATATTGGTTTCCGGTTCAGCCGATGGGACTGTGTTGATATGGGCCGTGAGTGCGCCGCCGCAGTTAACTTCACCGCATCAAGGTTCTCGGAGAGGCGCCGGAGGCAGCCGGAGGGCAAACTCGGTGTCTTCAGGATCGAACTTCCCATCTTCGCCGCAACCGAACACAGCAAGCTCTATGTCTTTCCATTACTGCCTGCTCCACAGGATAGAGCGGGCAGACCATCCAGCTCCGACGTGTATCAGTCCTTTATCCATGACTGGGCATGCCTTCGTCGTATCATACAATGACGCCTCAGTTCTAATCTTCGACACTCGGACGGGAGAGGAGGTAGTTGGTATGGCAAGCTTGGAAACATACGACGGAACGCCGGCGACGGGGGTGAATGCTGTGGTTGCGACCACTGTTGGGTTAGACGGAACTCTGAGCCTCGATTCCGGCAGAGGTCTGTCAGAGGACGAAGGAATCGTGCATGGTGCTACTGGCTCAAGTGGTGGAGTTGAAGGCGTTGTTATTAGTGGTCATGAGGATGGATATATTCGATTCTTTGACGCCAATAGCGGTAAGTATAATTCTGTACGAAGGATACGAGCTGTGGAGGTTTTTCTGATCAGTCACGCAGGCCAGTGCACTTATACTATGCTCGCACACCCATCGGCCATATCTTCGCTATACCTGTCACCAGATGGCCGGGAAATGGTGTCAGCTGGCCACGACGCTAGTCTGCGATACTGGTCCCTGGAGAAACGAAGCTGTACCCAAGAAATCACCAGCCACCGACTCATGCGTGGTGAAGGCGTCTGTGCAGTCGTGTGGAGTCAAGATGGCAGATGGGTAGTGAGCGGAGGCGGCGATGGCGTCGTCAAAGTCTTCGCTCGATGACAGGCTGGCTTCACGTTAATCTTACCTTAGAGCGCGTTTGTAGCGCGACATTGAAGGTTTTAATTCTTGTACCTCTTTTCTATCGGCATCTCAGACGAGTTCGCGAGCGTCGCATTTGCATCCTCCGGGTCCTCGAAGATACCACCACTGCATGATTGGCATGGGATTTCTTACGCAAGGACAATTGTGGTCCGCGATTTGGGACGGGACATGCATCCTTTTCGTCATTGTATTCATCCCTCTTGCTGTACAAGTACACTTCTTCCCGATAAAGAGCGCTACAGAACACTACCATTGTATCATGATAACGTGTAAATCAGGAGCCCATCACTACCGTTAGGGTCCAGAGGATGAAGTCTAAAATCTATGGCGGTGAAGTGCACCCCAAATTCGTGGGTCATACCTGTTGTAAACGGCCAGGCGGTTTCGTTGTCACTTATCACCGGGCAAGAGAATATAGGTACTTCAGTCAGCCTATTCAGGGTGCATCATCACTTAACAAAGCCCCCATCACTATCACCAGCATCGCTCTCCCTACCCTCACCGTAAAGAATCTCACACACGCCACCAACCGGCACGTCCATCACGGCATCGGTCCCCTCATTCCACAACGTCCTCCAATCCAACTTCCCCCGGACCCCCCCCGCCTTCGCCTGCCCCGCCCTCCCCGTTCCCACCACTTTCGCACCCTCCTTCCCCCTCTCCCCCCCCCTCCCCCTGCCCCTCTTCGCCAGAATCCTCCCCTTTGCATCCACAACCGCCACATTCGCCGCCTCATCCACCACATTCTCCACACTCGCCATCGGCAGCGTCAGATAACCCACATTGTACGACGCCAGCGCCACATAAATATACACAATCGACATAACCAGAAACGACGGAATGGCCAGGGACCACCACCGGTTCGGGTAGTAGTAGATGCCCAGCTGGTGCAGGAACGGCGACGGCAGGTAGCTCCACAGCACGTACCCGAGGAAGGCGAGTGAGGATGTCAGGTACAGCACGAAGCCGTAGTATTCGTACGTCGGCACCTTGGGCGACGCGCGTGGCACGGTGGTGGCGGTTCGGGCGGACTTGGCGACGGCGGCTTCGGTGTCGTTGGGTGTTTCGATGTCCGAGCTGTCGGGGGTTGTGGGCCGGGAGGTCGTGGTTGAGAAGGGGGGGCGGAGGAGGGAG
>JAABUJ010005723.1_pt1 | contig 12310 bp, 9 predicted proteins | sample 5559131 | NCBI WGS metagenome assembly JAABUJ01 (sample SAMN10711875, study PRJNA513366) | rock metagenome | isolation source: Antarctica rocks | place: Antarctica: Victoria Land, Mt New Zealand nord | collected 2016-01-07
GCTCGGTACTTCGCGGCGCAGGAGTACGCCGAGCTGATGACGTACCGGGTTGACCGGACCAGCGAGGCGCGGAGCGCGCACAGCTTCGCGGCGGCCTCGCTCGACGCCACATTGCGAAGCATCCTGTCCGATACGCCCTCCACAGCGGATCGCGCCGCAGTGAGCGGCGTCTCGACGAAGAACCAGCGCTACCAAGCTCTCACCGCAAGGGAGTTCCAGCTGCTGGAATCCGGTCAGTCCGCCGGCGCCACCCAACTGGAGAACACGCAAGTCGCGCCACTTCTGGACGGGGTAACCCGCGATCTTGGTGCGCTCGAGGAAGCTCACCACGTCGCCAACATCGCGCACCTTGCAGGTGCCCGCCGTGACGGCCAGATCTTGCTCTTCGGGACACCGATCGGCCTTGTGCTGTCCCTGATCCTGCTCGGGGCGTTCGCGCTGGCGGCCCGCGGGTACCGGCGTACCGTCGAACGTCAAGCACTGCACGACGCCCTCACCGACCTGCCGAACCGCCGGCTGTTCACCGACCGGGTCGAACATGCCTTGTCCGCCGCACGACGCACCGGCGCGCATCCAGCGGTGATGCTCCTGGACCTCGACCGGTTCAAAGAGGTCAACGACACCCTCGGTCACCACTACGGCGACCAGCTGCTCATCGACGTTGCGCGACGACTCCGCGAGGAGCTACGCCCAGGCGACACCGTCGCCCGCCTCGGCGGTGACGAGTTCGCGGTACTGCTCCCCGCCGGCGGCAAGCTGGCAGGCGCCCGGACCGCCGCGCGGATACTGCACAACTTCGAGCAACCTTTCCCCTTGGCCGGGATCACCGTCGGGGTCGAAGCGAGCATCGGCATCGCCGCAGCCGACCTGAGCGACGATCCGACCGGACCCGGCCGAGATGACGATGCAGTCGACAACCGGATGCCGGACCTATTGCAGCAGGCTGACACCGCGATGTATCAGGCGAAGAAGGACCGCAGCGGGTTCCGGCATTTCATCCCCGGCCAAGCGGGTGCGACCACCGCTCACCTGTCGCTGCTCGGCGAGCTCCGACAAGCCTTCGATCGCGACGAGCTCGTCTTGCACTACCAGCCCAAGGTCGCCGTCCACACCGGCGATTTCCTCGGCGTCGAAGCACTCGTCCGCTGGCAACACCCCACCCGCGGGCTGCTCGCCCCGGCTGAGTTCATCGGCCTCGCCGAAAGCACCACACTGATCCACCGGCTTACCTCCATCGTCCTGGACAAGGCACTACGACTGAGCCGTGAATGGCTCGACCGCGACGTCGAACTTGCCGTCGCTGTCAACGTCAGCGCCCGCACCCTGCTCGACCACCGCTTCGCGGAAAGCGTCGCCGAACGCATCGCCGCCGCCGGCGTACCGGCGCGGCTGCTCTGCATCGAACTCACCGAAAGCGCGATCATGACCGACCCCGACGGCGCCCTCGCTGTCCTCCGCCAGCTCCACGACATGGGAGTCAAACTGTCCGTGGACGACTTCGGCACCGGCTACTCCTCGATGGCGTACCTCAAGGTCCTGCCCGTCGACGAGCTCAAGGTGGACCGGTCGTTCGTCGCCGAGATGACCACCAACGACAGCGACACCGTCCTCGTTCAAAGCGCCATCGACCTCGGCCATAACCTCGGCCTGTCAGTCGTCGCCGAAGGCGTCGAAGACGACAACACCCTCAGCGCTCTCCGCGACGCCGGCGCCGACATCGTCCAAGGCTTCTACCTCGGCCGACCCATGACCCAACACCTCCTCGACCAATGGGTAACCAACCGCGCCCCTCAACTCGATCACCACCGGCCCTTGGCCCCCGAACCCGGCTGACCTGCCCCCCGGCTCCCCCTCAATACCCTCAACGTAGGGACCGGGTGAGCTCGGGGTCAGCGGGAGCATGACCAGTGTCAGTGCACTGCGCCGCGGCGGTCGCCGGGCCGGGTCGGCGGCCTTGGCGGGGTAGCGGTGGCTTCGTTTGGTCTGACCCGGGTTGCACCGACCACGCCGTACCCGGTTGGCCGCGCTGGCCACGGCGACTGTTCGGCGCCGTCGGGGGTCTTCGAGCGCAGCACCACCCCGTCGCCGCGCAGCTCGGACGTGAAGGCACCCAGCGCGGTCTCGATCTGCCAGCGCTGGTGGTAGAGCGCGGCAAGCTCCCCGGCGGGTGCAGCGGCCGGGTCGAGCAAGGTGCTGGCCAGCACGAAGGTCTCGGTGACGCTGCCCGCCTCGTCGTGCAGCTGGTATTCCACGATGCGGACCATGATGTCGGGCGCGCCGGCGCGGGCCAGTTTCGTGGGCGCTCTGAACCGGGACAGGTAGCCGCCGTCGGCGTCTGAGAGGACCTCGACGAGCCCGACTTCGCTCGCGCGTACGTCGAGGTGACTGCCGTGAGCTCCCAGCCGCAGAGGCCGTCACCGGGGATCAGGGAAGCCGAGGCTGATGTAGCCGGACGCGCGCTTGGCCAGGGACGACGCGAGAACACCTTCGCGCAGGTCGTGGTAATCGTGCACCTCCGCGGTCAGCTTGCCGGGGTAGGGACGCAGGATGCGCCCGACGTACTGCACGAGCCGGCCCTTGAATGCGATCGGTGCGGCGAGGAACAGGGTGTCCATAGCGGGACAGTCGAAGCCCTCCCCGACGAACGGTCCGGTGGCGACGACGAGGAGCGGTTCATCTGCAGCTGGCCGTTCCAGGTGCGCGAGGGCCGCTGCTCGCTGCTTCGCGCCCATGCCGCCGCGCAGCACGACTGGCCGTGGCCGCGCTCGGTGAGCTCCCCGGTCAGCCGTTCCAGGTGCGTGGTCCACTGCGTGAGGACCAGGCAGTGCCGGCCGCGCCCTCGGGCGTCGAGGACGTCCTGGACGACTTGTTGAAGCCGGTCGTCGTCAGCGACGAGGTCGCGGTAGATGGCCGCCATGCCCCCAGGCGACTGTGGGCTCGCGTCGCCGTCGTAGGTGTAGTTGGTGGGATGCACGTGCAGGACCCCATCTGGCACAGCGGCGTCCACCGAGGTGAGGGTGTCCCGCGTTGCTCTCGCGACCGAGTGCAGGATCGGGCCGATCTGGAGGGCGATGAGGTCGTCGAGCTGGTCACGACGGTACGGCGTCGCGGTCAGGCCCAGCCAGCGCCGAGCGGGGATCTGGGCGACGGCGCGTGTGAAGGCGGCAGCCGGTACGTGGTGGCACTCGTCGACGACGATGAGGCCGTAGTCCTTGGTCCACGAAGCAACATCTTCGTCGCGCGCGAGGGTTTGCAGAGTCGCGATGTCGAGGACGCCGGTGGTCTTGGTCCTGCCACCGCCGCGCTGTCCGACCTCGACGCCGAGCAGCTCGCGCAGTCGGGTGCGCCATTGGTCGGCAAGGGCCTTGCGATCGACGAGCACCAGGGTCGAGACGCCCAGCGATGCGATGACTGCGCTGGCCATCACCGTCTTGCCGGCGCCAGGCGGAGCCACGAGCAGACCGAGGTCGTGACCGAGGACGGCGTTGTGGGCTGCTTGCTGCTCCGGCGTCAGGGTGGCGGAGCAGTGAAACGCCTGCGGACTTCCGTCGCTGCGCAGATCGGCCGTCACGGCCAGGCTGCTCCCAGCGCGCTCGACCACGGCGGAGAGCCGGTCGTGCATGCCGCGCGGCAGCATGAGGTCACCCTCCACCGTCTCGTCGTACAGACGGAGGAACCGGGGTGTGTCCCAGGTCGACTGCCGTCGCCGCTCACGGTCGTGGAAGGCCGGGTTGGGCATCGACGCGGCGTGACGCAGGGTCGCGAGCAAGGCCGGCGGCAGCGAGGCTGCCTTGACCCGAATGGTGCCGCTGAGCTCTACCTCGACCGACCGCGGCATCGGCACGTCGATCTTCGTTGCGCTCGCCTTGACGACCTTGTCCACGCCGCTGCCCGTACGAACCGCGCCGAGCAGCGTCGCGACGCGCGTCAGCTCCGCGGGGGTGACCCGCGGGAGCGACGAGAGGTAGCTCCACTGGTCTTCGTGCGGTTCGAGGGTGGCCAGGTCCAGGAACACCGTCGTACCCGTCCGGCGACGGCGACCCTGCAGAGGGGCAGCGATCAGGTTGCCGATCCCTCCCGAAGGCAGCAGGTCCTGCGAAGGAAAGAGCCGGTCGTAGCTCGCCAGGTTGAGCCGCCCGGCCATGGTCATGGCTTCTCGCAGCAAGCCGGTACCCAGCTGCCTGGCCTGTGCCGCGGGGACCGCTGAGGTGAAGAAGACCCACACGTGTGCGCCCGCTCCCGAGCGGGACACCTCCAGCGCCGCGGTCACGCCGTATGCCCGAGCGGCCTTCAGGTACGCCAGGGCATCGAGCAGGGCGGTGGCGCCGTCGAAGTCTGCTGCGAGCCAGTGGCACCGGTCTGTGTCGAGCAGCGGGTACAGGCCGATCTCCACGTCTCCGGACAGGTGCCGGGTGACCACCTCCTCCGTGAGAGGCAGGTAGTGCCGATCGGCTGGACGTACTGCCGTGCGGAACCCGCCCTGTACGGCCGGCGTCCAGCCACCTCGTCCGGTGCGTTCGCTGTCCCAACGGACGGCGTACACGTCACCGCGAGCCCGGAACAGGCTCGCGTAGCACGCGACCTTTTCCCTCGCGACCGACGCCGCCGTGACCGTGCTCGGCGCGGCGTCGAACATCACGGTGGGTGCCGCCCCGGGGCGCTTGCTCTCCTGCTCCGAGAGCTTCAGGACCCCGCGCAGGTGCGCGTTGTCGGCCTCGAGTTCCGCTATCCGCGAGCGCATCGTATCCAGGTCGCCCGTCAGGCTCAGCTGCGCGCCGCCCAGTGATGGCCGGTCGTCTCTTGTCACGACCTCACCCGCTCGAGAGGCGCTGACGGACCGCTGCGACGCAAAGCCACGAGCCGACGTCACCCGCGGCTCATGTCGGTCGACCGGACTCTCCGCTCCCGTAGCTTCCGCACGAAGACCGGGAAGCGATGCCATGGCCTCCACCACATCGCCGGTTGATCTCCTCGGTGCTCACGCCCGCCTGAGCTCAATGCCGGTCGTGCACACCCCGGGAGCAGGCAGCCGGCGCACCCAGGCCACGACAGCCGCGTCGGGTGCCGGACGCATGAGCTCGGAGACGACGTCGGTATCCAGCACGACCGACCTTGTGCCAGCAGGCGAGGTCACGCTCACTCGGGCAAGGTCGCGGCGCGGGGCCCCTCAGTGCGAGGGAGCAGGTCGAGGTCGACGCCTCCTCGCTCTCCGAAACGGCCGAGGAGTGCGTGGGCCAGCCCGGTGGACTCGGTCGCTACGCCGACGGCATCGGCGAGGATGGCGCGGATCTCGGCCTCCGTCGAGCGGCCATGCTGGGCGGCGCGGATCCGCAGTCGTTCACGCACCTCGTCGTCCAGGATCCCTGATGCTGAGCGCAGCCACCCAACCGCCTCCTTTGCTATCAATGCTATCAGCAACTTCATGTTGTGGCCGGTCAGCGCGGCAGCACTGCAGCCACACGTGCTTGGATCAGCGCGGCCTGCCCGCACGGCAGACAGCAGCCTCTCGCCCTTCCCGCGACGCTCACCGTCCCGGTCCGCCGGTGCAGATCCGCCAGCTCCAGCGAGGCCGCTTCCCCGTCTCGCCGCCTCTTCGGTGCTCAACGCCCGGCGGCGGCGGGCCACCCGGCGCACCTCACCGATCGGATGGATTCGGACAGGCCACCGCTACTTGATCGCAACCGCACCCACCGGGGAGCCGACCGCTCCGGTGATCGGCAGCGGGCTTGCCGCCAGCATGAACTCGTACCGGCCGTCCGCGGCGCAGTCTTCTGCCAGCGCGTCCAGGTCGAAGATCTCCCCGAACGCCAGCCCCATGTGCACGAGCGCGACGGTGTGGAGCGGCTGGAAGTGGTCGATCTCGTTGGGGCGGACCTCGACCCCCCAGGTGTCGGAGACGATCGCGGCCACGTCGCGCTCGTGCAGCCACGGCGCGGTGTGCAGGGACAGCCCCGGCGCCGAGCCGCCTGCGTAGTCACCCCAGGCGTTGCGGCGGGCACCCAGATGACCGGTACGGACGACCAACGCGTCACCCCGCGACATGGTCACGCCCTGTGCCTGCAGGCACTCCTCGATGTCCCCGACGCTGACTGCGTACCCGGGCTCGAGCGCGTCGACGCCACGCAGCCCCGCGACGTCGACCAGGACACCGCGCAGGACCAGCCGGTCGGCCCACTTCTGGATGCCGTTGCGAGCCGCTCCCGCGGCCGAGTGGTCGGCCGCGCTGTAGCCGTTCCACATCTGGCCGCGATGGAAGATGTGCGCGAGGGAGTCCCACTGCGTACCCGACTGCGTCGGCATGATCACCATGTCGTCGGAGAAGCCGAAGCCGGGTCGCGCACCGAACGAGGCGAGCGACTTGCGCTGCCGGCCGGCGAGGTGGTCGGTGCCGGTCGCCGTGGTCACCAGCAGCGGGTTCTGGCGCAGCCCGCCGGGCTGCGGCCCGGCCTGGTCGTAGGGCAGCGACATCGAGATGACGCGCCCGTCCCGCACCAGCGCCGCGGCGGCGCGTACCTGCTCGGGGCCGACGAGGTTCATCGCGCCCAGCTCGTCGTCCTCGCCCCACATCCCCCAGCGGCTGAGCCGGCCGATGTAGTCGGTCAGGACGGGGTCGTCAGCCTGGGGATCGTCCACGGTCACACCGCGACCGGGGCTACCACGGACTTGTAGCCGGGCCAGGCGCCGCGGGCGGAGGCTTGGACCGTCGCCCGGATCTCCCCCATCAGCTCGATGCCGAGGCTGACCTCGTCACCGGCGGCCAGCCACGGGTACTCCTCCGGGCTGTGCCGGATCGAGAGCTCGAGGATGCAGCCGCCCTGGCACGTCCCGCTGCCGAGGAGCGACCCGGCCTCGACCCGCGAGTTCCACGACGCGTACGAGATGAGCTCCTCGAACGACCAGTAGGCCGAGGACCAGTGGTCGCCGCCGTAGCGCTTGCCGTTGACGGCCGACGTCATCTCCAGGTCGAAACCGGTACCTGAACGGCGGTGTTCGATCTCGTCGGGGGTGACGAAGATCGGGCCGAGCGAAGAGCCGAAGTCCTTGCCCTTGAAGGGTCCGAGCCGCCCGTCCATCTCGGCGAACTGGGTGTCGCGCGCCGACCAGTCACACAGGATCATGTAGCCGGCCACCAGACCGGTCGCCTGCTCGGGCGTCACCGACTCGACGGTCCGACCGATGATCGCGCCGACCTCGAGCTCGAAGTCGAGCCGCTGCGAACCGCCGGGGATCTCGATTGCGTCGCGCGGTCCGCGCAGCGTGGCGGCGTTGCTGAAGTAGCCGATCGGCTGCCGGTACCAGACCTCCGGGCCCCGGGCCATACCCGCCTGCCGCCAGGCCGGGGCGATGTGCTCCTCGAACACCATGAAGTCGCGCATCGACGGCGGCGTCACCGGGGCGACGAGTGCCAGGTCGGCCACCGGCTGCACGGAGTCGGGCGACGCCACGATGCCCGCGCCCAGCTCCAGGAGACGTGAGCCGTCGTCACCGAGTGTCGGCTCCAACGCCGTCGTCGACTCGGACAGCGCGACCGTGTCGTCGTCGGTCAGCACGCCGATCCGGGGGCCGGTGGCGGTCAGAGCACGGACGAAGCGCATGGCTCTCCTCAGAGATCTCGCGGGAACGGGGATCAGGCGGTGCGGGTACGGCTGCGGATCAGCGAGGCCGCCGTCACCGCGAGGACCAGACCGGTGCCGTAGAAGGCGTCGACGACCCAGCCGGAGTACCCCATCAGCTGCAGGCCGTAGATGCCGGTCTCCAGGAAGTAGATACCGAGGAACGTGCCCATCGGGTTGAACTGGCCAGGGCGCACGATCGCCGTGCCGAGGAACACCGCGGCCAGTGCGGGCAGCAGGTAGCTCGACGAGCCGGTGGCATCGAAGCCGCCGATCGACGCGACCAGCAGCACACCAGCGAGGCCGGCGACGAGCCCGGCCACGACGTAGCTGGCGGCGCGGACGCGGTCGACGTTGATGCCGGCCAGCCGGGCGACCTCGCGGTTGGCACCGACGAAGATCACGTGCCGGCCGATCGGGGTCCAGCTGAGCACGTACGCGAACACGATGCAGGCGACGAGGCCGTAGTAGAAGGACAGCGGCAGACCGAGCAGGTGGTGCTGCGCGATCTCGGTGAAGGTCTTGCTCGACACCGACACCGTGTTCGACGACGAGATCAGCTCGGCGATGCCGAGGAAGAGGCTGGCCGTCCCGAGCGTCACGATCAGCGATGGCACGCCCAGCTTGACGATGAAGAAGGCGTTGAGCAGCCCACAGCCGACAGCGGCGAGGAGCGCGAGGAAGCAGGCGAGCCCGAGGTTCATGTGGTGCAGCCCCGTGAGCACCGGCACCATCGTGGCCGACAGGCCCATCACGCCGGCGAACGACAGGTCGAACTCGCCGACGACGAAGGTACAGAGCGCTGCCACCGACAGGAGCAGCAGGGCGGACTGCGAGCCGAAGATGCCCTGTCCCGCCGAGACGGTGAAGAACGTGTGCGGCTTGAGCCCTCCGAAGATCCCGGCCATCACGGCCCACACGGCCAGCAGCGCGTAGCGCGACCCGAGGATGCGGGCCCGGTCAGCCGTGACCAGCTGGCGGCGGCCCTTGGGGGCCGGCGGCGTGGTTTCCTCGACCGGCGCATGCTCCAGGCCCGGCTGAGGCCGACGCCCCACGCCACTCGCGGCCTGCGTCTCGCTGGTCTGCTCCGACATGGTCATGGGGCGCTCCCTGCGGTGGCCTGGGTACCGGCGTAGATCTGTTCGACGATGGCATCGGGCGTCAGGGCGGTCGCTTCGACCAGACCTGCCTCGCCGTAGACGAGGACGCGGTCGCAGGCGGCCGCGAGGTCTTCCGGTTCGCTGCTCACCAGCAGCACGCTGACGCCGCTGTCGGCCGCGCGCTGGACGCTGCGCAGGATGTCCTGCCGTGCGCCGATGTCCACGGCCTGGGTCGGCTCGTGCAGCACCATCACCGCGGGCGCGAGCGCCAACCACTTCGCGAGCAGCACCTTCTGCTGGTTGCCGCCGCTCAGCTGCTTCACGAGCAGCAGCGGGTCGCGCGGACGGATGTCGAGCGTGTCCGTGGCCTTCTGCGCCTCGGCCTGCTGCCACGTGCGCGCCACGAACCACGGCTTGCCGCGGTGCTTCAGTGCCGGCAGCGTGATGTTGTCCTGCACGCTCTGATCGAACGCGAGTCCGTCGCGGTCACGGCGCTCGGGCACCAGCACCAGGCCGGCGCGCAGGCAGGCGCCCACCGACGCCTTACGCAGCTCGAGCGTCTTGCCGCGGATCTCCAGCCGGCCACCCTCGGCCGGTTGCGCCCCGGTGAGCAGGTACGGGATGTCCTCGTAGCCGCTGCCCGGCAGGCCGGTCAGGCCGAGCACCTCGCCAGCGGCGACCGCGAAGTCGACGGCGCGCACACGCGCCCCGGCGAGACCCTCGACGGTCATGGCCGGCGCCGTCGGCCGGTCGTGCGTCGACGACCGCGGCGGCGCGGCGGCGACAGCCGCGCCGAGCATCTTCCGCGCGACGTCCTGCTCGGTGAGCTCGTTGGTCACGAGCCCGACGCCGGCGGTCTTGCCGTCGCGCAGGATGGTGAGCCGGTCGGTGATGCTGAGCAGCTCCGGCAGGTTGTGGCTGATCATCAGCACCGAGCTGCCCGAGGCCGCGATGCGGCGCAGCAGGCCGTGGATCCGGGTGAGATCCCCGCCGTTGAGCGGTCGCGTCGACTCGTCCAGGATCACGAGCCCGGCGCCGCTGGTCTGGTCGCGCATCGCCCGCGCGATCGCGACTTCCGCGCGCTCGGGGGCGGTCAGGCCGCCCACGAGCGCGCGGGGATCGAGGTCGACCCCGAGCCGGGCGAGCGTCTCGGCCGCCAGCTGGTCGCGCTTCTTGCGGTCGATCCGACCGTGCGACGTCGGGAAGCCGCCGATACAGACGTTCTCCGCGATCGTCAGCTGGTCGAGCAGGCCGAGGTCCTGGTGGACCACCGAGACCCCGGCCGCGTGCACCTCCCGCCACCGCACCGGCTGCCGCATGGCCTCGCCGTCAACGAAGTACTCGCCGCCCGCGTCCATCTGGTGGAAGCCGGTGACGATCTTGACGAGGGTTGACTTCCCCGACCCGTTCTGGCCGGCGAGACCATGGATCTCGCCGGCCTCAACGGAGAGCACGACGTCGTCGAGGACCTTGGTCGGGCCGAAGGTCTTCGACAGCCCGCGGACGTCCAGCCGAGCCGGGGCCTCACCCATCTAGGAGACAGCCCACGCGGTCGTGAAGGTCTTCTGGAAGCTGTCGTCGCCGTACCAGTCGTTGCTGGCGTACGCGCCCGGCGTCAACGTGAGGCTGCCGACGTTGCTGCTGTTGAAGACCCGCTCCGGGCCGACCGCCTCGGTGGGCACAGAGCCGGTCATCATCCGCAGGATGCCGTCGGCGTACTGCCAGCCGATGTAGATCGGGCTCAGACCGATGTCCACGAACTGCACGGTGTTCGACTTGATGCGCTGCAGCGCATCAAGATCGCCGTTGGTGCCGGCCATCTTCACTTTGTTGGTGAAGCCGGCGTTCTGGATGCCCGCGTACGTGCCCTGCCCGGCGGCATCGAGCTCGTCGACGACGTAGGTGGTGCCCGGGTGCGAGGTCAGCGCCGAGGCGACCTGCGACGGCACCTTCTGGATGGCGGCCGTGTTGTAGTCGACCTCGTCGATCGTGCAGCCCGGGCAGTTGGTCTGCACGAACTGCTTGCCGTAGGCAGCGCCCGCCTTGGTCGAGGGCGAGTCGGTGACCCCGAGATAGATGATCTTAGCCTTGCCACCGCTGTCGGTGATCACGCTCTCCATCTGGAGCTTCTGCGCCTGGTTCAGCGCCGCCGCCCCGTCGTAGAAGGCCAGCGACGGGCTGGCGGTCTTGCCACCGTCGGCGGCTTCCCCGGCGACCAGCACCGGGATGTGGTGCGAGACCAGGTTGTCGAACGCGGACGGCAGCAGGGCGTAGTCGATGTAGCCCGTGACGACCGCGTCGGCACCCTGCGTCTGCGCCTGCTGCAGGCAGGAGGCGATGTTAGTGGGCAGGAACTTGCCGTCGCAGAGGTGGTACTTCAGGCCGGCCGCCGTCAGACCCTGCTGCATGCCGAGGCCGAAGTTGGCGAGGATCGGCACGGAGGCGCCGATCGGGATGTACCAGACCGTCTTGCCGGCGAGCGAGCTCACCCCGCCCGAGATCGTTGGGATCGTGGGGTAGCTGGTGGCGGCGGCCGAGTACATGGCCAGGTCAGCCGCGAACTGGCTGGATGTGCCGGCGCTGCTGGTGGCGCCGCCGGTGGCGGCAGAGCTGCTCGGCGGGCTCGATGCCGAGGCCGAGCTCGACCCCGAGCTCGAGCTGCTGCCGCAGGCAGCAAGCGCGACGGCGGCACCGAGGCCGAGCAGGAGCGCCTGGCGACGATGCCGGGGAACGCGATGGGTGGTCGACACGTGTGCTGGCCTCCGTTGGCTGGGATGGGTCTGACGCCGTCCGACCGGTCGCGCGCCGCAAGCGCATCCGTCCGGACAGGGGCGAGTGTGCAAAGTCACATGACCCGTGTCAAGGATTCTCACCCGGGAAATCGATCGCGGCAGTCAGATTGTTACCTGGCGTCATCGTCGCGTACGCTGGCGCCGCGCCAGACGTCCGAGCGAGGTGCGGGGCCGGGCAGGCAGAAGACGAGGTGACCGAGGTGCGACCAGCCCGGAGCCTGAGCCATGCCGTGCTCGTCGAGCTGCGCGCCGAGCTCCTCGCGGGCCGCCACGAGCCCGGGTCGCGGCTGAGCCCCCGAGCGCTCGCGACCCGCTTCGAGGTGAGCCTGTCCGTCGTGCGCGAGGCCCTGAACCGGCTCACCGAGCAGGGCCTGGTGACCTCCGAGGCCCAGCTCGGCTTCTCCGTCGTCCGCATCGACCTGACGGACGTCCGTGACATCGCGCGTGTTCGCATCCTGATCGAAGGAGCCGCGCTGCGCGACGCGGTCGAGCACGCCGACGTCGAGTACGAGGCGCGGGTCCTCGCCAGCCACCACCGGCTGTCGCGGACACCGGGCGGCCAACCCGAGGTGCCGACCTCCGAGGAGTGGGTGATCGCGCACGCGGCGTTGCACGCAGCCCTCATCAGCGCCGCGCCCAGCCCCCGCCTGCGCGATCTGGCCGCAGGCCTGCGCGACATGAGCGAGCTGTCGCGGCGGTGGTCGGAGTCGCTCACCGAGCGGCAGGTCGTCCGTGACGTCGCCGGCGAGCACCGGGCGCTGACCGCCGCGGTGCTCGCGCACGAAGCCGACCTGGCCGTCTCGCT
>JAABUJ010005725.1_pt1 | contig 12308 bp, 7 predicted proteins | sample 5559131 | NCBI WGS metagenome assembly JAABUJ01 (sample SAMN10711875, study PRJNA513366) | rock metagenome | isolation source: Antarctica rocks | place: Antarctica: Victoria Land, Mt New Zealand nord | collected 2016-01-07
AAAATCGACCACTTCGTCCAGCACTACAACCGCAACTGCCGCCCCTTCGCATGGACAGCAACAGCCGATTCCATCTTTCAGAAACTCGCTCGACTTTGTTCGCGAATTTCAGGGACAGCACACTAGTGAGGGGGCTGCGCGCCCAGACCGGGGTTTTTGCCCATGCTGATGAGATTTGCCATGATGCGGAAGGAGCCGGGCACGCCGTCGGGCATCTGGCGGAAGAAGGCGTAGGCCATATAGACGTAATATCCCTTGCCGTACCGAGTGTAGAGGAGGCCGCCTTTCTGAGGTGCCTGGTCGGTGTCGTGCATCTCGGTGAGAGCGATATAGTGCGGATCCCACTCGCGCATGAAGCTATGGCCGCGCTCCTCGACCCAGTTGTTGAAGTCAGCGGCCGTGATCTTGTTGGGCCAGTTGAATACGGGATCGTTAGGAGCAAGGATCTGCACCTTGCAGTTTTCTTCGACGACCTTTTCGGGATCGGGCGAGAGCCTTAGCGGATAGGGGCCGTAGTTGTAGTCAAACTCCTGGGTCTCGTACTGGACGATGACTGTTCCTCCGTTCAATACATATTTGAGGAGGCGGTTGTTGAAGGTCTTGAGCTCGGGGCGCGTGTAGGCCCGGATGCCGAGCAAGATAACGTCGTACTGGTTCAGGTTGCCGGTGGCGATGTCCTGGGCGGAGAGATAGAGGGGGTGGATGCCGAGGTTCTCGAGCGACATGCCGACGTCGTCGCCGCTGCCCATGATGTAACCAACCTTCAGACCGGGCGCAGTCTTCACATCGACGCCGGAGGTGCGATAGGTTGCGGGACGGTAGTAGGGATAGGGGCGGATGCCGGGATAGCCGACCGTTTCAAATCCCTGCATGTACTTCCGGCCGTTGTAGTCGGCGACTGCGGTGATGGTGTAGTGCTTCTGCTGGACCGAACTTGGCTGCACATGGAAGGAGAGGTTGAGGTCTTCGCCCGCGCGCCTGGTGGCGAACTCCGCAGTCTTTGGAATAGAGGTCCATCCGGTGGGGAGATCCAGGTGAACGGCGCCTTTCGCGGGGCCGTTGACGGTGCTGTGAAGCTTGAGGTTCAGGTCGAGGCCGCTGCTCGTCAGCGGCACGACGCCTGCTTGTGGAATTACGTTGAGCGAAATTGCCGGCGCGATCAGCAGAGGATTGAGCACCGGGCCAATTCCGTTTACGTGATCGACGGTCTGCACGACATCGGAGAGGAGGATGCTGACCCCGTGGTAGTTCACGGTAGCCTGCGCAAGTAGAGGATAGGGAGCCGTCGGAAGGTTTAGATCGCGAGGATTGTTAATGTCGTAGTAGGGCTGCTCGAGGTCCGGGCGGGTGAAGTACGGTCTTGTAAGCTGCGCGTCTCCCGGCACTTCTACGCTGAACGACTCGTCTTTTGTTGTGCCAGGAGCCATGTCGCCGGATGCAGGCTCCTTTGGCGTGATTGTGAAGCCGGGACCATCCTGCGAGACTACGTCGAGGTGCGCGAGCGTGACCGGCTCCGCACCTTGATTTGCGATGTGGACCGCAACCTCGACCCGATTGCCGGGATTCACGGTCTGCGATGTGGGCAGTTGCACCGACATGTCGCCCATCGGGCCTGCGCGGCGAGGCCCATCCCCTTCGCGAGTGTTTGCGAGCAGGGCAAGCCCGAGCGATTGCTGCAGGGCCAGATGGAACTGGCCTCGCTTTACCTTGAGGTCATGCGTCATTTCGTAGCGAGCGTCCTCGGGAAATTTGCTGGAAGCGAGTTCATCGAGCAGCGCGTTGGTCTGCATAAGTCCCTGCGCGAGCGCGGGCGCTATTGCGGAGGGCTGCTGAGCGTTGAACTGCTTCAACGCAGTCTCAACGGTTTTGTTCAGGGCATTCAGCTTTGAGCGCCAGGCGGCCTGCTCGGATGCGGGAGCATAGGTGGCGATGCCGGCGAGGGAGATGTCGATGCCGTCGAAGAACGAAGCCTCATGCGCGGGAACGGTGACGCGCGAGGCGTAGAGATGGTAGGGCGTCGTCACGGGCCGCGGGAGCGGAGTCGCGACACCTCCGTTCTGTGACTTCTGATTATTTAGGCCCTCGCGCGCAATCTGGAAGTAATCTGCTGCGAGTAGGGGGTTATATTCACCTGCGGGAATCTCAACGTTTGCCGCGGGAACGCCTTCGATCCATGTTCCGGTTACATAATTCCGAAATCGCACCGGAGCGTAGTGGCCTGTGGCGTAGTCGTAAATGCCTTTGTCCGTGACTCGGGCAAACGGCACGCGCTCAAAGACCTTGAGCGGTGACCACGGCAGCAGGCCGGCTTTGATTTGATCGGGGAAGACCTTCGGGTCACCGGCCATTGCATACACCTTTTGCGCTGCGTAACCGGCGACTTGGTGGTGGCCGTGACCGTCGGAGACGTTGCCCACGAAGACAGATGTGACCACAAGAGGGCGTTCCGTGCGGATCACGCGGACTACATCGTAGAGAACGCGATCCTCGCCCCAGGTCTTGAGGGCCTCATCCATGGTCTTTGAGAAGCCGAAATCGGCTACTCGTGTCCAGTACTGGTGGACGTCGTAGTACCTGTCGGCGGCCAGCAGCTCTTGGGTGCGCAGCAATCCGAGCTGGTCCCAGAAGTCGGAGGTCATTGCATTCTGCCCGCCCTCGCCGCGATTGAGCGTGAGGAGTGTGGTATCGACTCCCTCCTCGCGGGCCTCATAGGTGAGCATGCCGCCGTCTTCGTCGTCGGGATGCGCGGTGATCATGACGAGCGAGGCGCGGGTGTGCAGCTTTTTTAGGGTCTGCGCGAGGCCCGCAGAGCCGGCGTTAATCGGCAATAGGCGCGCGTAGCCCGGCTGGAATGCGCTCTCCTGCTGACCTACGGACATAGACGGAGCGCAGAGTAGCGAGAGGGCGAGGACGCGGAGCGCAGACCGGCGCAACAGATCGTATCTCATTCGGCGACGAACTCCTTCAACATAAACCGGCAGTGCGGGGCACCGACGAACAACAGGAGACAAAACCTTGATACCATGCCGCAACGATCTTTGTAAACTTTCCTAAGATAACTGCGCTATGATCGTTTTCGGACAATACGTCAGAAAAGCATGCGAACTCCTCAGTCGCCATCTCCGCCGTATTCTCTAGCCCACGAGGTTCCGCCGACGCGACCCTCGCATCTGCGACAGATGAACGCGCGGGGAGTTCTACGCCTGCTGCGAGAGCACAACCCCTGCTCGAAGGCAGATCTGGTTCGCCTCTCCGGACTCAGCGCACCTACGGTGTCGAGCGTCGTCTCGCATCTGGAGTCGCTCGGTCTGGTAGAAAACCTCGGCGAAGGGGAATCGAGCGGAGGCCGCCCGCCGGGCCTCATGCGATTTCACGCGAACCATGGGTATGTAGCGGGGATTGACATGGGGGGCACACGGCTGCGCATGATGCTCACTAACCTGAATGGCACGGTCCTTACCCAATGGTCTATGCAGTTCTCGGAGGCGGAGCGCATACCCAAGGCCGTCTGCGCGCTCGTCCGCGAAGGGCTCAAGCGGATGTGCGGCGAGGTCGGGACATCGGTCCGCAAGGTGCTTCAGATTACGGCCGGAGCTCCTGGAATCACCAACGTCGATTCGGGGATAGTGATCTCGGCGCCCAACCTGAAGGACTGGAATGATGTTCCTCTTCGCGCCATGCTGGAAAAGGAGACGGGCATCCCTGTTGTCATTGAAAACGATACCAATCTTGCGGCTGTGGGTGAACACTGGCGTGGATCCGCCGCGAAGGTTGATAGCTTCCTCTTTGTGGCGCTGGGCACAGGTGTCGGCGCGGGAATCTTTCTACATGGGCGACTTCATCATGGAGCAGACTGGAGCGCCGGCGAGATCGGCTACATGGGGGTCAGCGGAAGCCATCGCGAGCCGCTGCATGTGCGCGCAACAGGGCAGCTTGAGCGCGCGATCGGCGGCGCAGGGATTGAGCGTGAGTGGCTTCGGCTTCTGGAGCGCGAGCGCAGGAAGACCAACGCGTCGCTCGCCCGGCTCCGCGCATCGGAGATATTCGATCTTGCCGCCGAAGGCGATCGCGTTGCGGGCGAGGTGCTGCGTTATACCGCAGAGATCTTGGCGGGATGCATATCAAGCCTCGCCCTACTGCTCAATCCGGAGCTGGTTGTGCTGGGCGGAGGCGTTGGTTCGCACCCGGAGCTTTGCCGTGCGACGGAGAAGCTGCTGGAGCAGAACGAGTTCGCGCGGCCGCGTGTCGCTTCCAGCATGCTGGGGACGCAGGCACAGCTGCATGGGGCGATCTCTCTCGCACTGGCCGCGAATGAGGCGAAGCTGCTCGGCGATCCCGCAGTGTGATCTTTGCGAAAATTCCTGTTGACACATGAATGCTAGTTCCACTAGCGTAAGGTCCACCTGTTACTTCCTAAACAGGTCTTACTAAGTGGGCACACGTCAAAGCCGTCGGCGCGGTCCGCAGCAGCCTCAGGAGGAATGCCATGTCCACCCGAAGCGTCGTCCGTCTCTTTGTCCTCGGCTCAGCATTTGGCTTGGAGCTTCTAGGCGGTGGGGAAGGCACGGTTGCGTGGGCGCAGTCCCAGTCTATCAATGGGACGATTCGCGGCCACGCGGCCGACCCGAGCGGCGCATCGATCTCCGGCGCTGCCGTAACCGTCTCCGATCTTGATACCGGGTTCTCGAAGACGGCCACGACCGCCGAGGATGGCTACTTCACCTTTTTGAACCTTCCGCTCGGGAACTATAAGGTCTTGTTGACCAAAGGCAGCTTCGCGCCACTGATATACGACAACGTCCTGCTCAACGCTGGCACGGAAGTGGCGCTCGATGCGACGCTCAAGGTGAGCAGCGCAACGACTCAAATCGAGGTTTCGGCGACTGCGGCCAGCGTCGACCCCGATACCTTGAACGTGCAGCGCACGCTTGATTCGCGTGAGGTTGAGAATCTGCCTCTTACGTCGCGCAATCCGTACAATTTCATTCTGTTTCAGCCGGGTGTCAGCGGTCACCCGAACCCGGAGCTTGGCATTCCCCGCACCGTCAATACGAACGGGTTGCTGGACCGGATCAACTACCAGTTGGACGGCATGGTGGACACGGAGAGTGACCGGTTCGGGCTGCGTCTGTTCCCTATCGGCGACATCTTTGTGAAAGAGGTGCAGACGGTTTCGAACAGCTTTGCGCCAGAGTATGGGTGGACGACCGGCGACGTGTACAACGTCATCTCGAACTCAGGTACCAACAGCTTCCACGGCCTGTTTCAGTGGCTGCGTAGGATTCAGAATGCGTCGGCGTATCCGCTGTTGTCGCGTGCGGGAAGCAGCAAGCCGAATCTGCAATTAGATGATTACTCGGCGAACGCGGGAGGCCGCGTGATCAAGGATAAGCTGTTCTTCTTTGGAGCTTTTGAGCACCTTACGCGCGGTCAACCTGCGCCGGTCGTCATCACTGCCGCGAACGCCGCGAGGCTGAGCCTGCCCAGCTCGGAGCTGGTCTCGGCGCCGGGACTTGAGCATGCTACGTTTGTGGACAGCCGACTGGACTGGACGATCACGCCGAAGGAGCAGATGTTTGTGCGATACAACTACTTCCGCAATGCTTTTCCCTTCAATACGCAGGTTGGCGGATTGAACGCACGCAGCGCAGGCGCGGACTTTAGGGATCGCGCGCACGTTTTAGGGCTTCAAGTCATCAGCACACTGAGCCCGAACATGTTGAACGAGTTTCGGTTCTCCGTGCCGCTACGCGCGAACCAGCACTATGCTGACGCGCAGACCGGAGCTGGACCCGCGATCATCATTCCGGGGGTGGCAAACTTCAATGGATCAAGTAGCACAGGCGACCAGTTTACGGAGAAGATTCCGAGCGGCAACGACAATCTGAGCTATGTGCGAGGGCCGCATACGTTTAAGACAGGCGTTCTGCTGGCGCAGATTGAAGACCGTCAGCGGCTCGTCAGCTACAACGCATATACGTTCCCGTCAATCGCGGCCTACCTTGCGGCTAAGGGTGGTACGGATCCCTTTGGGTACACGCAGTACTCCTCCCAGCACGATGCGAACGGAATCGGGTATGCCTCGCTCTCCTGGGGAGTCTTTGCGCAGGACACATGGCAGATCAATCACAGGTTGGTTGCTGTTTATGGGCTTCGCTATGACAGGTTCCAGTCGCCGAACGCAAATACAAATGCGCCATTCGTCAACTCGCGGCACTTCAACGTGCCGAGTGGGAACTTCGGGCCGCGCGCGGGCATCTCCTATCGAGTCAACGATAAGACGATCCTGAAGATGTCGACTGGCTTGTTCTATGAATCGGTTCCCACGAACCTCTGGTTCAATGCGCTGAATCTGGACGGTTCAAACAGAACCGCGAGCCTGACCTACTCGCCCACGCAGGCCGGGGCGCCTGCGTTCCCGCTGATTCCGTCGTCGGTCAGTTCCAGGGCTATTCAGAATGTAACGACGGTGTCCCCGAACTTCAAGAACGAGTACACGTGGAACGTCAACACGCAGATTTCGCATGAATTGACGGCGCACGACTCGATGATGATCGGGTACATCATGGCGAACGGGCGCAATCTCGAGTACGAGCACAATATTAACCTGATCAATCCGATCGGGCATCTGGCTGACGGACGGCCTGTGTTCAGCCCCGCTGTCAACGCGAACACGCGGGCGTTTCCTCAATTCAACCAAATCAACCAGGTCGAGTCCGGGGCTACGTCGAGCTTCAATGCGCTGCTGCTGAACTATACCCGCTATCTCACTCGCGGGATTCAGTTCAATGCAAACTATACGTGGTCGCACACCATTTCGGGTGCTCCAGAGGTGAACACATTTGAGCAGAGCATTCCGATTGAGGATACGACGAACCTGAGGCGCGACCGCGGCAACAGCGTGGTCAACCGACCGAATGCATTCAACATGACGGCTGTGCTCGAGCCGCAGTTCAGCACTGGCAACGAGGTGCTGAAGGGGATTGCCAACGGGAACATGCTGGCGATTCTCGCAAATCTCTCCTCGGGCGATCAGTCCAGCATTCTGGCCAATCCGGCAACGATCAACGGGGACAGCTCGACGGCTACCGTGGGACGGCCGGACTTCGTTGGCCGGAACACGGTGCGATCGCCCAGTATCTACCAGGTGGATGCACGATACACGCGCAGCTTTCCGAAGATCTATGACCGTGTGTCGTGCGAGTTTCTTGCGGAAGCGAACAACGTCTTCAACCACCCGAATATCACCGGTATTTCAACCACGCAGGCGGTCACTCCCTTCGTGGCCTCGAACCCAGGCCCGAACGGCGGTGTTGCGACTGCCCCTCCGAAGATTTCGAAGTCGACTGTGCTCGAATCGCGCATCGTCCAGCTTGGTCTGGCCGTACGCTGGTAGTCCAGACCGGGCGGCGGCCCGAGGCGAGACGCCGCCGTCCCATTATCTTTGACCAGCCGATCGTGAGATTGGCGAGAGGGCCCGAATTCAGATGCCATTCAACTACGAGGAGCGGGGTGCGTTTCCGGCGCCCATTTATCGCGACACCGTTCTCGCCCCTATTTTCGCGGATGCGCGGCGTTACTTCCTCGACCCGCTGATCGAGGTCGAGTATGCACATACGCTAATGCTTGCGCGGCAAGGGGTTATGCCCCGCGCGGAGGCCGCGCGGTGCATCGGTGCGCTGCGTTCGCTCGACCTCGATGCAGTGCGGCGCGCGGAGTATGACGGTAGCTTCGAGGACCTCTTCTTCTACGTGGAGAAGCTGCTTGCGGAGGCCTGCGGGGCGGAGATTGCGGGCAAGATGCACACCGCGCGCAGCCGCAACGATATCGACCTCACGATGTACCGGATGCTCTTACGGCAGCGGCTTCTGCAAATACTCGCCTCTTTGCTGCGGCTACGCGCCAGGCTGATTGCGCTTGCGAAGGAGCACATCGGTTCGCTCATGCCTGGCTATACCCACAACCAGCCGGCCCAGCCGACCACCCTTGCCCACTTCCTGATGGCGTACATCGAGGTACTTGAGCGTGATGCCGAGCGCATCCAGGCTGCGTACGGAAGGGTGAACCGGAATCCTCTTGGTGCCTGCGCTATCACTACGACCGGCTTTCCCATCGACCGCAGCTACACGGAAAAGTTGCTTGGGTTTTCCGGTCTGCAGGTGAACTCCTACGGCGCGATCGCTGCGGTGGATTACGTCGCCGAGAGCTCTTCGGTGCTGGCGGTCTCGATGCTGAGCATGGGCCGATTTGTGCAGGATCTACTGCTGTGGAGCACGGCCGAGTTTGGGTATCTGCGGCTGAGCGATTCCTATGTGCAGATATCGAGCATCATGCCGCAGAAGCGGAATCCGGTGGCACTCGAGCATGTGCGAATTCTGGCGAGCAGGGCATGGATGCAGGCCCAGGGCATCCTCGGGTGCCTACACAATACGCCGTTCGCCGATATGAACGACGCAGAAGATGAGCTGCAGCCGCTGGTTTATGCGGCGTTTCAGGATGCGCAGCGTGGTGTGATCCTGCTCGGCGGAGTCCTGGATGAGGCGAGCTTCAACACAGACCGAATGGCGGCGGCGGCGGACAGCCACTTCCTATCTGTGACGGAGCTTGCGGATACGCTGGTCCGGACGACGGAGATGAGCTTCCATGCGGCGCACGCGATTGTCAGCAGGGCGGTTCGCGCAATGGACGGCGTGTACGAGCCGGCGAGGATGGCCGTGATCGTCGAGCGCGAACTGGCGGCACTACCGGATGCGCAGATTTCGCGGGAGCAGATTCTGCTTGCTCTGAGCGCTACAAATTTTGTGGCGGTCCGCAAGGTTCCGGGCGGTCCGGCGGCCGAGGCAATGAGGCCTGAGATCGCGCGGGCCGAGCGGCAGCTCGAAACAGACAGCGCATGGGCCAATGGCGTCAGCGAGAGCCTTGAGCGGGCGCGCACCATGTTACAAGAGCACTGTGACTCACTCGTTCGGCAGGCCGGTGAACGCTAGCAGGCCTGCGCGGCCGGCTGGCGAGACGGATCCGGAGTTGGAACGCGGGCTTTCGACCGTTGCGGCGCTCGGGCTGAACATCATTGACATGGTGGGTGTGGGGCCGTTTGTTACGTTGCCGCTGATGGTGGCCGCGATGGGGGGTCCGCAGGCGATGCTGGGCTGGGTGCTCGGCGCGGTGCTCTCGTTGTGCGATGGGATGATCTGGAGCGAGCTTGGCACGGCTTACCCGGAGGCGGGCGGATCGTATGCTTACCTGAAGCATCTCTATGGCGAGCGCGCTGGCCGGGCGTTCTCGTTTCTGTATGCGTGGCAGCTTCTGTTCAGTGCGCCTCTGTCGATTGCGTCGGGGTGCATCGGGTTTTCGCAGTACCTCAGCTTCTTTTTTCCCGGTGCTCCCCGGCCGCTCGCGGCGGTCGCGTTTGCGGGCATTCCGGTGGTGCTCAGCTGGCAGACGCTGATTGCGATGAGCGCCTGTGCTGTCGCACTTGCGCTGCTTTACCGCAGCATTTTCAAGATCGACCGCATTGTGCACGTACTTGGTGGGCTGGTCCTGCTCACGCTGGTTTTTGTGCTCTTCGCCGGGCTTACGCACTTCCATCCGGGGCTCGCGTTCGACTTTCCACCGCGAGCTTTTCGGCTGGATGGCCGGTTCTTTGCCGGGCTTGGAGCGGGGCTGCTTATCTCGGCCTATGACTATTGGGGCTACTACAACGTGTGCTTCCTCGGAGCGGAGGTGCGGGACCCGGAGAAGACGATCCCTCGGGCGATCTTTGGCTCAATTGCGGTGGTCGGGACCTTGTACCTGCTAATGAATATCAGCGTGCTTGGCGTGCTACCGTGGCGGGAGCTCGCCAAGGACAATGGCACGCACGAGCGCATGTTCGCGATTGCAGTGATGATAGAGCGGGTGTACGGGAGCTCTGCGGCGGCAGTGGTGGTCGTGCTGATCTCGGTGGCGGCGCTCGGTTCGGTGTTCGCGCTGTTACTGGGGTACTCGCGGATCCCGTTTGCGGCGGCGCGCGACGGGAGCTTCCCGGAATGGTTCGGGAGCGTGCATCCGCGACATCGCATCCCCCACCACTCGCTGCTGACGCTCGGGGCGATGACGCTGCTGTGCTGCATCTTCCGGCTACAGGAGGTGATCACCACACTAGTGGTGATTCGGATACTGTTCCAGTTCCTGCTGCAGGGCGTGGCGGTGCTGCTGCCGCGACACCGGCGGGAGCGCGCCGAGGGTGGCTTCCGAATGCCGCTGTATCCGCTGCCGGCGCTGGTTGCGCTTGCGGGGTTTGTGTTCATCCTGTTTTCGCGGCCGGATTTTTTGCGGGAGATGCGGACGGCCGGGGTGATCCTGGCGGCGGGTGCGCTGGTCTACATGGGGCTGCTCTGGCGCGGGCAGCGGCTGCGCGCGAGGAGCGATGGTCCGGGAGCTATCAGCTGATCTGGTGCAGCCTCTTCAGGTGATTGATGAAAAGTGGAACAAAGCCCCGCCACCGATATCAGCCGACCGTTCTTTGCGTAGGGCGTTCCGCCCGAGAGAGTTCTGAAGCTTTAAGCTGCCGCATGACCTGCATGCAAATGCGGACTGGTGAGGTTTGGGCGGCATGGGCTTCTTATGGTCTGGCGCGGCTCGTCGAGAAGTGCATATTTGCGCGTTGGTTGCACACGGAAAAGATGATTCTTACGCAGAACAATGTCCTTTATCATGTGCAACTTAGGGTACCTATACCCGGAAGAGCGGCGCCCAAGCCCAGTTAGCAATAATGTTCAACGCTAAGCTTTCGGCCGAGAGAGTTTGCCCATCCTTCGTAGGCGCTCGATGATCAGCGAGACTCTGAGTTGGCTGATGGAATCCCCCAGAACATATCCCGGAAGTGCATCCAGAAACCGCTCATTCGCCAAAAGCTTTGTTGCTGCTTCACCCAGATACTTGCGGAGTTCCATCGGGGCCTCGGCAATCTCGTCGAGCAGTCGCTCTCTCCCATCCACAACGGCGATGAAGTCTTCGAGGTCATGGCTCATGTAGTAGTCGTTCTTGCCACGATCGTAGAACGCCTCTATCTTGGTTCCCAGAAAGAAGGGAGCTGCGATCAATCGAATCACCTTCCCGCTCGGCAAGGACGCCGGCGTCGCTGTTTGGATCGCCCCTTCATACCAATGGTTGGAAAAGCCGAGTGCGCCCTTTTGGGTCGACATGACATCGAGCATTAGGCCGCCGTGGAGAAAACGGCAAAGCGGAGCATCGGGACGTGTGTCGTTATCAAAGCCGATGTCTCGCAGTCGATCGCAGAAGGCTGAGTAATCGGCGTAGTCGGCCGCCACGATCACGTCTACATCGTATGTGGATCGAATCGGGGCAGAGCCCTGATCGGTCACGATGAGATCGAGCGTCGATCCTCCTAGGAAGACGACCTCAGGCAGCAGGTGCTTCAACTTCGCAGCTGCTTCCTCCAGCAGGGGCAGATTGCTAGCCATTTTCCAGTAACCTCTTGCTCAGCATCTCTAGAGCAATCTTTCGCTCGCGGACTCGTCCATCCCGCAGCGCGTCGACAAGGCTAAGGAGCTCGTAAAACGCAGGGTCGGCTAGAGCCGCCTCTGCAGCGTGCTTATAGAGCGGCTCAAAGGAGTACCCGCGCACGTTCCCCAGCAGATAGGGCCATACAGGCACTTCAGCTCCGCTATCGTGAATAACGCTCCGCAATGGCTCGGCCGCAAAAGAAGTCGCCACACCCCTCGTCAGCTCTCCCCGTACGGCCGGATACACATACCTCATGCCATGTCCCAGTAGCTCCAGGAGCGCGGAGCGGTTCGCCCTTTTTGGCCCATCGTGTTGCATCAGCCCAGATAGCCGTGCCCTCTTAACGGCCCCGTGCACCTCGGAGCTGGCGACATGAAGGTCGGAAGCAAGCTTCTGAAATGACGACTCTGCAGCTCCTGGAAGCGTCAGCTTCAGCAACACTGCTATGTCGAAGGAGCGGAGCATGAAAGCATCCTACACGTTCTTCATTCCTGATTCAAGAATAAAGAATGTATACATCAAATCGCTCAAGAATATAAGATTGCGATTGATCCAAGCCTGCCGTGCCCAGACAACACTCAACTGGTGGTAAAGCCAGGCTTTTGGGCATCAGCAAGCGCGGCAACAGCTACCTGCGTAAGATCCTGATCCATGGAGCGCGTTCTGCCGTGGTGCTTGTGAAGGGCCTAGTTTTCCTGTACCAAGTTCAGAGTTAGTCTTCAACCTGTTTAGGTTGCAGCCAGGTCGCGGCGAGCCGCGACCTGGCTGGCGAACTCGCTTGGTGTCCTGTCATCGAGAGA
>JAABUJ010005726.1_pt1 | contig 12306 bp, 12 predicted proteins | sample 5559131 | NCBI WGS metagenome assembly JAABUJ01 (sample SAMN10711875, study PRJNA513366) | rock metagenome | isolation source: Antarctica rocks | place: Antarctica: Victoria Land, Mt New Zealand nord | collected 2016-01-07
TTCTCGTTTTGGGTGTTACCCTGAGCCGAACCACGCCCATCCCGGCCAGTCGGAGGCGGACCTCGCCGGTTGACAGCGCCCCGCCCCGCCCGGACTCTGCCGCCTTCCCGGCAGCACTGGACCGATCATGCCGAACCTCGACGATTTCGCGCCGCGCCTGCCGGACGGCTCCACGCACTCGCTCGCCGACCACCACGGCAAGGTGATCCTCGTGGTGAACACTGCCTCCAAATGCGGCTTCACCCCGCAATACGCCGGGCTCGAGGCACTGTGGCGCAAGCACAAGGATGCTGGCCTGGTCGTGCTCGGCTTCCCATGCAACCAGTTCGGCAAGCAGGAACCGGGCACGGCGGACCAGATCGCCAGCTTCTGCCGCACGGCCTATGACGTGACCTTTCCCGTCATGGCCAAGGTGGACGTGAACGGGGACAACGCGGACCCGCTGTACGCCTGGCTGAAAAAGGAGAAGCCCGGCCTGCTCGGCATCGGCGCGATCAAGTGGAACTTCACCAAGTTCCTGATCGGCCGGAACGGCAAAGTGCTCGGCCGCTACGCCCCCTCGGCCAGCCCCGCCTCGCTCGAAACCGGCATCGCCTCCGCCCTCGCGGCGCCGATCTAGCCGCGGCGCGTCAGGCATCGCGAAACGGCATGTGCTGGAGGCGCGTCGAAGGATCGGCGGCTCGCCACCGCAAGGCGGCGTGCCAGGGTCATGCCTTCTCGCAGCCAGCCCGCAGTCTGGCGCTGGATTCTCGCGATCAAGCAGTTCGCGACAACAGCTGCTGCGCCCGTCGCGACAGGCACCCACGCGCGATAAGCGCGGTTATCGCGCGTGGGGCATTTAGTTGGGTTGCCATCGCGTTTGCGGCCGCAGGCGGGTCCGATCAGGCATACGGAGATGGTGGAACAATCGCCGCACCGTGGGCAGATTTGCCTTGGTTGGAGTGGTGGCGGCACGGAAAACCATGCTTGGTCGGACATACGCCAGGGTAGGGTAGGCCAGGAATGGACGTTCACCAGCGTTCATCAAAATTTGCTCCGATTGGGATGGAGCGCTGATCACGCTGGCCCCGGTTCGCCGCTTCACAGCCGTGTTGAGCCGCCAATTCTACTGACTGGGCTTCAGTCGCTTTGCGGCAGAGGAGGCGTTGCGCGTGCTCATGGCCGAATCCGTAGTGGAAACCCTTGCCACATCGCGCACGTCACAATCGACCATGCAGATCGACATCCTTGCCGTCGCTCAGATGGCAACGTGAACAGCAGTGCAGCCGGGCTGCAACAGCCATGGCAACAATGCACCAGCGACGCCCCAAGGCCTCCCTTGTGGCCTGGGCCTGGCCTGCAAGCGCCCAACGACGCAGCGAGGCACTTGCAAGTAAGGTCTCTTATCCTTACTTTCCTGTCCCATGACGAAACAAGGCTCCACGCTGACCGTCACTGCCAAAGGGCAGGTGACCTTCCGCCGTTCGGTGCTGGACCATCTCGGCGTCGGGCCAGGGGACCGTTTGGTCGTCGCCCTCCTGCCGGGTGGCCGCGCCGAGGTGCAGGCAGCCGCACGGGGCCGCATCGAAGAGTTCATCGGCATCCTGGCGCGTCCTGGCGACACACCGGTCTCCATTGAGGACATGGGCCAGGTTGCCGCCTCAAGCTGGGCGGGCAAGCGATGAGGATCACGGCGGACACCAATGTCCTCGTCAGGGCCGCCGTCGGGGACGACCCCGTGCAGAGCCCCGCGGCTGCCAAGGCTCTGCGAGCGGCCTCCCTGATCGCGGTGACCAACCCGGCACTGTGCGAGTTCGTATGGGTGCTCGCACGCGCCTACAAACGGCCGGTGCCGGACATCTCCGGGGCAATCCGCCGCCTGCTGGCCGCGGACAATGTCGCGGTGGACCGCCTTGCGGCCGAGGCTGGCTTGGCGTTCCTGGAGGCGGGCGGCGACTTCGCGGACGGCATCATCGCCTACGAGGGCCGTCAGCTCGGGGCCGAGGTGTTCCTGAGCTTCGACAGGGATGCCGTCACGATCGCAAAGGCACAACGCATCGATGCGGCACCACCATGAAGCGCCCATTTCGGCGGCCTGAAGCCGTGACAACGGAAGCGGCACTGTAACCTTGTCCCAGCGTGAGGGGGGAAACCGGCCCCCCGCGTCGCGCTGATTAGCCAAAATGAACCGCGGTGCATGTGAAGTCAGAGCGGCCAGCGCGAGTCGGCGCCCTCTGCGCGTGCGGCGATCAGCAGCTTGGCCATGGCCTGGTTGGGGCCGCCCCGCGACGCGGCCCGCTCGATCTCGGGCCAGTCGAACTGCACCGTGTCCGTGGCCCGGTCCCACCGCGCCGCCGACTTCGATGCCGCCATCATGATCGAGGCAGCGGAAGGGGGCGCAGCCTCGCCAGCCGGCTTGCCTTCGGCAGCGTTCCGGTCGCTGCCGCCGCTGCCGGCGGACAGCCCAGCCTCGTGCACCACCTCAGCCAGCGGAGCGGCATTCTCCGGCTCTGCTGCCAGCTCGGCATCGCTGGGCCTGCGACCCTGCTGTCCCCGGGCACGCCGAGGCTCGCCACGAGACAAGGGAGTCGCCCCTGCACCGGCCGGCGGCTTCGGCTTGCGGCCCCGGCGTTTCTTGGATGACATGTCGCTCACATCGGCCCCGACGTCATCGGTCCCGGTGCCACCCGCGTCCGCAACGTCCAGGGTCGTGTCGCTGCTGTCCGCCGCCGTCGCTGGGAGCAGCGGCACTTCGGCCGACTTGGGCGGGCGGCCTCGGCGCGTCGGGACGGGCGCCTTATCCAGTGTGGGCAGCTCCAACCCGGCAACGGCCACAGAGGCTTCAGTGGAGCGGGCAGGTTTCGGCTTGCGAGCCATTCTTGGTCCTTGTCGTTCAGGGAGCGCCCAATACGCCAAACGCACGGTCATGGAAACAAGCGACGTGCAACCTGTGACGCCGACCAACAGCCCAATCTCCGGAGATGCCCAACCATAGGCCTGTTGAAACAGGATATGCAACGACATCCGGTCGCGCCGTCCTGCATGGACAAGCCTGCAAGACATAGCCGCTGCTTCCTGGCGGGAGACAGCAGGCAGGCCAGGCCCGGTCCATGAACGGCATGGGCGACTTTCCCGGGCAGGGCAGCCGGCGCTTCCTGGTTGCGCGGGGGAGCACAGTTGGACGCCGCTGCTGCTCGGGTTTGTGCCCGATCAGCATGGGTCAGCCGAGGATGCCGCGCGAAGGCGGCGCAACAGCGCCGCACCTTGGGCAGCACCCAGGGTGGCAGGCCCGGCAGAACGCCCGGCCGCAGCCCGAACACGGAGCCAAGCCGGCCGGGACGACCAGGTGCAGCGCGTCGTCGCACACGAGGCGTGGCCGCTCGGCGGAGGCGCTCCACTCGCACATCGGCGGCTCCAGCCGGCGTGCCAGCGGGTTCCAGTCCAGCTGGATGGCGCGGTCCGCCTTGCGCCGCCGTACCTGCACCATGAAACGCTGCACCGGCATGACCAGCTCCAGCGTCTGCACCCATTCGGCCGTCACCCGTGTCGCATACTGGCGCGCGAGGTCGTCGAGCTTGGCACGATACTCGCGCTCGATCGCCTCGGCCCGCTGCTCTTCGCGCCGCCGCCTCGGATCTTCCACGGACAGCGTGAGGGCGCGGCGCACCGCCTCACGACGCAGGTCGTTGTGGTAGGCATGCAGCCGGTCCCCGTCGCGGGCCAGGCGCCGGCGCAGGCCCTTGACGAACGGCGCCAAGGCCGTCTCCGCCCGCGGCGGCAACGCGCGCGCGACGAGGCGCATCAGGCGCGCCCGCTCCCATGGCGCAGGCAGGCCTGCATCGTCCGGCAGCACTGGGTCGGCCCCGCTCCCGGCCGAAGCAGGCGCGTCGAGCGCGGGCGCCAGCGCTGCCAGCACCGCGTCGGGCAGCGTGCCGGTGGCGAGGTTGACGCCCAGCCGCAGGGTGAGGTCGCGCTTGTCGTCCGACACGGCGGAGACGCGGAAATCGAGCACCAGGTAGCGCGTCCAGGCCGGGCTCACGTCGAGCAGCCGGAACGTCGCGTTGTCCAGCACGAGCTCCTGGCCGAGCACGCGCTCCGGATCGCCCGGCGTCCTGGACGGAGCGGATAGGACGCGCCGTGCCCAGCGGCCCTGCGGACCCAGCACCTGGGCAAAGCGGTCGAGCCAGTCGGCCTCCATGCCCACCCGCTGCGCGCCCGGCGGCAGCGTGCCGCCGAACCCCAGGCGGGCCAGCTCGCCAAGCCCCAGGGCGTCCTGCACCGGAGACGGGGCGAGCACCTCCAGCCCGTCCGGTTCGATCGCCTCGACCAGCGCGCCCTCGTGCCGCAGCAGGTCGGCGACGAAGCCCTGCATCCGGCCCTGTTCCTGTGGAACAGGCGGTTGTGCTCCGGTCTCAGGCGGCATCGAGCTCGTTCCCGAACAGCGCCTCGTCGAGCTGCTTCACCCCGTCATACTGCTCGCGTGCAGCGAGCAGCTGGCTTTCGAGCCGGCCGAAGGCGTCCACCCGCTCCTGCTCGGTGCCCTGCAGCCAGGCGTCGAGCACCAGGGTGGAGAACTCCCCCTCCTCGTCGACCTCGCCCAGGATGGCGCCGACCTCGCCGACGACCAGCTCGAACATGTTGATCTTCTCGTCGAGGATGCGCAGCACCGCGTCCTCGATCGTGCCGGCAGTGACCAGGTTGAAGATGAACACCTCGCGCGTCTGGCCGATCCGGTCGATGCGTCCGATGCGCTGCTCGATCGTCATGGGGTTCCAGGGGATGTCGAAGTTGACCAGCGTGTTGCAGAACTGCAGGTTGCGCCCCTCGCCGCCGGACTCCGTGCACAGCAGGATGGGCACATGCTCGCGGAACGCCTCGACCGCCGCGTCCTTTTGCGGACCGGACATGTCGCCCGCAAAGCTGGCGAACGGCGTGCCCTGGCGACGCAGCCGGTCGGCCAGATGCGCGAGGCTGTCGCGGTGATGGACGAACACCAGTTTCTTCTCGGCCGGGTTCTGCGCCAAGAGCCGTATCAGCGCCGCCTCCTTGGCGCCGGCGGCGATGGCCCGGGTGCGGGCGAGCAGGGCCGTCCAGCGGGCGTCCTTTGGGTGGCGCTCGGCGAAGCGGGCGATGGCCGCGGCCGACGCCGCCGGCGAAGAACCCGCCGCGGTCAGCAGGTGCTGCAGCGACAAGCGGTGCGGGCTCGGGCCGCCCGCCCCACCTCCACTGGCCGCCATCTCGCGGGCGAGCGCGGTCAGCTCGGCGTAGCAGGCTTCCTCCGCCGCATCAGGCGTGGCGCGCAGTGTGGAGGCGTGCCGCCGCGGCATGCGCAGGGCCGCCAGCGCGCGCGTGTTGCGCACCATGACGCCGCGCATCAGGTCGCGCAGCCGCTCGCGGTTGGCCGGCTCGCGCGGCTTGCCCGGGACCATGTAGGCGGCGCGGAACTCCCTGGGCGTCTTGAAGATGCCGGGCTGCAGCAGGGTCAGCAGGTTGTAGAGCTCGATCAGGTTGTTCTGCACAGGCGTTGCTGACAGCAGCAGCAGGAAGCGCTTCTGCAGGCTGTTCACCAGGCGGTAGCTGGCGCTCGCCTGGTCGCGCAGGTGGTGCGCCTCGTCGACCACCACCACGTCATACTTCAAGGTTGCCAGCAGCTCGGCGTGGTCCTTGCGGCGCGCGGCCGCGATCGAGGCGATCACGCGCGGCTGCGCCCAGAACCGCTCCGGGTCGCCGCGCAGCAGGGCATCGTGGCTGGTGGCGCACTCGATGCCGAACTTGCCTGCCATCTCGTCGCGCCACTGCCCGACCAGGGAGGCCGGGACGAGGATCAGGATGCGCTCGGCCATGCCGCGCAGGACGTACTCCTTCAGCACCATCCCGGCCTCGACCGTCTTGCCGAGCCCGACCTCGTCGGCCAGCAGCACCCGGCCGCGATACTGCTTCAGCACCTTGCGCACGGTCTCGACCTGGTACCAGTGCGCCTCCACCCCCTGCAGCGCCGGCAGGCAGAGCAGCTCGTCAAACCCCTCGAACAGGCTCAGCCGCACCAGCTCGGCGCGCAGGCGGAACGCGGCCAGGTCGGGGTGTGCATCCGAGCTCGTGTCGGGGTCGGCGGTCTCGATCGCGTCGGCGTTGGCGAGCTCGAACGTCATGTCGAACCGTGCCTCCAGCCGCGGCAGGTCGGCAACCTCCGGCAGCTCGGGCGCGACGGGAGCGGTTGGGCGCGCGCGGGAGAGCGGAGGGCGCGGAGCCGGCGACTGGGCAGGACGGGGCGCGACCTGGCGGTTGCGGGCGGGCGGAGCGCCCGCGTCGCTGCGGGGCGGCGTGGCCGGGCGCTTCTGTGCTTGCCCTTGCGGGCGCTCCTGCTCCCGCCGGAGCGCGTGCAGCTGGTCATGCAGCCAGTGCCCCATGGCGTCGGCGCCGACGAACCAGGGAAGGGCCGTGCGGCCGGTGTGCAGCCCCGCCTCCTGCAACGTCGTCCAGGCCCGGGTGGCATGTCCCTGCTGGGCGAGGGCCAGGCAGGTGAGCAGGATCACTGGCTTGCCTGACCCGTAACGCTTGCCGTAGCGCTTGAGCAGGACGAGCGCGCGATCCGGCAGCGCCGTGGCCAGGGCGGCCAGCGCCGCCAGCAGCAGCAGTTCGGGATCGGCCGGGAAGGCGCGCAGGGCCTCCTCGGCGACGTCGCGCGCCTGCGGGGACCGCGCTGCCAGGGCCTGGCGCAGGCGGCCGGCCCAGAGCTCCTGTGCCCGGCCCGCACCGGCCGTGTCGTCCGGTGTCAGCTCAAAGCCGGGCGGGACACCCTGCCCGGCGGCGTCACGCGGTGGCGCGCTTCGGTTGTTCATGGCGTCACCTCTGCGCTGGCTTGATCGCTGCGGTCCATCCTGCACGGAGCATCCCGCACCGGACCGTCGCTGCCAACCGGGGCAGCTTGCGGGCTTTCGCAAGGTGCACACAGCGTTGTTCCGGTCCGTCGCCCCGGCGCTCGCGGCAGGGCAGCCGTTCAGTTCGGAGCAGTGCATTGGCAGGGCATGGACAAGAAGCAGGTGGAGGCGGCCGTTTCTGGCGTGTTCGAGATGCTCGTCGCCCCCCTCAAGTCGGGCGACTAGGTGGGGATCGCAGCCTCGGCATCCTCGAAGTGCAGGACCGCCCGGCCCGCGTGGGACGCAACCCGGCACCCGGCGAGGCGGCTCAGGTCAAGGCCAGCAAGCAGATCGTGTTCCGCGTGGCTAAGGGCCTCAAAGACGCGCTTTGAATGCCCGGCGCCGCGTGTCGGCGTCTTGCCCGTCCGTGTCGTCCCAACTCGCCGGGCACCATGCTGCGGGCTGCTTGAGCCGCCCCGGAACATCGGCCTTACTTGCGCGGCAGCTTCCGCAGGTCGATGAAATCCTGGTCGCGGACCGGATAGCCGGCGTCCCGGAGTATCTCCAGCACCCGCACGCTCATGGACGTGCCCCGCTGCGCCGCCTCGGTCTTGAGCGCGACCACCACCCGCTCCGGCAGCAGGAACTCGACCCCGCGCCGCGGCCCGCGCGTCGGACGCGGCGCGCCCGCGACGGCCGGCGCCGGCACTTGCGGGATGCTGGGCCTGCCACTTCCGTCATCCGACAGTCCGGCATGTCGGATGTCCGGAACTCCGCTGTCCTGTCCTGCCGGGCTGCCGGCATCGACGCCCGGCAACGTCCGTTCAAGGCCGGCGGGCAGGACAGCCCGGGCGAGCGGCGCAAGGCGCTGCTTGAACACCTCGTCGTCGATGTCGGGCAGGGCTGCCGCAGGGAGCTTGCGCATCAGGCTGCGGCCTCGCCGGCGGCGGGCGCCCGACCGCGCCGGGCCTGCCCGGACCCAGGCGCCTGCACGCTTGCCGCCCCTGCCAGGCTCAGGCCGAGAAGGCCGGCCACCTCGTCCGCGAGCGCCTCGATGTTCCGCGCCGCGCCACCCTCCGGGTCCTGCACATGCGGCGGCTCGCCCGTGTAGGTCATGTGCTGGAACGCCGTGCGCTGGATCAGCTCCGTGCGGAGCAGGGGCAGCCCGGCTTTGACGAACTGCCCGCGCGAGTGCTCGGCCACCTTCTGGCGCAGCACCGGCGTGCGGGTCAGCAGGACGTGGTGGGCAATGTCGCGCCCGACGAGGTCGGCAGCCTGGCGCACGACGCCGGCGGTCTTCACGGCCTCGACCACGTCGAAGCGGCTGGGCTGGGCCGGAATGAGCACGAGGTCCGCCTTGCCGCAAGCGTAGAGCATGGCCTGGTTGGCCGACCCTTCGAGGTCGATGATCACCAGCTCCGCCGTGGCCTGGGCGTCGCGCACGGTCGGCAGCAGCGTCTCGCCGCCACTCTCGACGCACCGGATGTCCGGCATGTCGGCAATCTGAAGCGCCTGCTGCAGCGTGCGGTTCGGATCGGCGTCGATGCAGGCAACCCGGCACTCCGGCAGGCCGGCCCGCGCCAGGCGGAGGCGCCGGGCCAACGCCATCGCCAGGCAGAACGCGACGGTGGTCTTGCCGACCCCGCCCTTGGTGGACGCCAGGACGATGACCGGGACGCGGCGGGTGTTCATGGCAGGACCCTCTTTTTGCCCACACAAGCTACACATGCCGTGACAATGCCGGCAAGTCGGCAGGTTGGCATGCCGATGTTCCGGCATGCCGGTGTGTCGGGCAGCAAACGACGACATGGTCCGAACGAACGGTGCCACCCTGCCCTCACTGCCGCACTTTGGCCGCGACGCCTGCGCCGGGCGACGACAGTGTCCGGCCGTATCCGGGCGCACCCGGCCCACATGGCACCGACCGCAGCGTCCGGGCACGCTGGCGAAGCGGGGCGGCTAGGCGTCCCGCAACGAGGCCGCCAACCGCTCCAGGGCTTCAGTGACCCGGTCCAGCAGCTCGGCCGTTCTTTTCGACCGAGCCACGGCGCTGTCGATGTGCGTGGCCGCGGTGTCCTGGGACGGCGCCAACGCCGGATCGCGGGCGGCGCCGTCCGCCATCCCGCTGCGGCGTTCGCCGGCGGCTTTGACGAGCAAGTGCGCCTGCGCGTCCTCGAACGCCGAAAGATTGCGGACCACGGCCGCAATGGCCGCAAGATTTGTCCGGGCGTCGTTGAGCTTGGCGGCCAGCGCTCGCTCCCGGCGGGTCAGGGGCGGGGACCGCCTCGCTCGAAAGAGTCCACGACCGATCATTGGGCAACCGTGAACCACATGGCGCCCGCTGGCAACGTGGCAGGCGCTCCATGCCCCCCAGGCGTTCGTCCTCATCGAGAACGATGCCGCGGCAATCCTTCCGCTTGGACCATGACAAGTCCAGTTGTGTGCCCCGGTGCAGCAAGGCCGTGGCGCTTGGGCGACAGCGCTGCCGGAAGTGTTGTGGCGTATTGACGTGGAGTGCGACAAAGCGCCGGCATGTGGCGTTGCCGTATCGAACAGGCCCGGACTACGCCGGTTGGCGGCCAAGACAGCCTTGGCAGCGCTTCCTTCGTGTGCGCCGTTGTGCCTTATGGGCGTCCCACCCCAAGACATGATGCAGTTCGCAGGAGAAAGCCGGTGACGAAGACCCCAGAGAAGGCGCCGCCGAAGGGCGCGTCCGTCGACAAGCCAAAGGCCGGCCGCAAGCCGAACGCCCTGCAGCAGCCGTTGCAGCCGTCGGAGGACCTGGCCGCAGTCGTCGGCGGCGGGACGATGGCGCGGGGCGAGGTGGTCAGCAAGGTTTGGACGTACATCAAGGCCAACAAGCTGCAGAACCCGGACGACGGCCGCGAGATCATCGCCGACGACAAGCTGCGCAAGGTGTTCGGCAAGGACAGGGCCACCATGTTCGAGATGAACAAGCTCCTCGCCCAGCACCTGAAGTGAGCGCCTGGCGCAGGTCGCCGCGGGGCGCAAGCTACGGCTCCGGCTTGGCGCCCTGCCTCGGACGACCTTCCTGACCTGAACGGTGTTCATGCAGCCGCCGCCACCATGCCCTTGTTCCGAGCAGGCGTCCGGTTGCCGTTCTGAGCCGTGATGTTCAGGGATGGAGGAGACGCCAAGCCGGGGGGCGCTAAGCCGGGCGCCGACGCCTGGCTCGAACGCTCGCTGTGATTTCCATGTAACGCTGCGACTAAACACGTAACTCTGCGACTCGCAGCCATCAATGGAGTCGAGGGCCGTGTCGGAACCAGTCTATCCCACCACAACCTTCCCGATCGACGGCCACCTGTGGTGGCTACGGTGGCCCGAGCGGACAGCGTGGCCTAGAACCAGTCGCATGGTTTGCTGTGTCATCCGGAACCAGTCGCACGGTTACGTGGCGACGAGTCGCGCCGTTTCGTGTCAAACCGACGCTAACCCATTGATGATTGGTTGGGATAGTCGCAACGTTAAAGGGAAATCACAACGATCACCGCCTTTGCCGCCCCCCGGGCCGGATCGTCAGTCGGAAGGGTGCCGGCGATCTGCTTTGCTGGAGCCGCATGGCGACGTGGAACCAGTCGAGCATCGGCGGCGTGCTGACGCCGGCGTCGGCCAGACTGCCCCGGAGCACAGGACAGCCGTCGGTGAAGGCGGTCAGCGCCGTGCCGCCGGTTCGTCCGACAGCGTCGAGAGTGCGGCGGATCAGCGCTTCGATGTCCGTGCCGGCTTTGGCGACGGCGCCGAAGACCTGGCGGCCACCGGACGCCGTTTCGACAGTGCCGACCCGCACCTCCAAATGCCGCTCGCCCTCCGCGCAGCTGCAGATAACCGTCGAATCCAAGGTCGCCACGATCGCCGACACTGCTGTTTCCGGCCGCGTCGCGACATAATCCCCAAGCGCCTCGCCAACCTTCAGGGTATGGCGTCGCAAGGTCTCATGATGCATTCCCGCGTCGACCACGAACATCTGCCCCAACACATCCGCAGCCGTCCTGTAGGTCATCAGGGCCGAGAGATGCGCCCGAAGCCGGTCCAGCTCCGGTGTCGACCGGCACTGCGAGGGCCAGCCAACGCCAGCCTCGATCCCGCCGCACGCGGCACAGCGAAAACGGGGAAGCCGTAGCGTATAACCTGGCCAAACAGCGTCGCCACCTCATGGTCCCTGTCATCCTTCACACGGCAAACGCCGTCACAGCGCGGGCACTCCGGCCGCCGAACGGCGTGGTCCCTGGCCTGCGCGGCGACGATCTCCCGTTGAACGCCCGCCAGCAACCGCTTCGCTTCGGCCAGGGTCAGACCCAAGTTGGCGATGTCGACGAGACCATCGGGCCTTCTGATCTCCAAGAGGTCCGTGCACGGCCCCTCACCTTCAGCCCCGATCTTCACCAACCTCAATACCCAAGCCACGCATCCACCCTCGATCAGAGAACGAACGCGAGAATACCCAACTGGCCGCCACACCCGCAATCTTGCGACGGTCCCAGCGTGGTGCAGGGATCGGGCGGTGGTTCTGAAGCGTTGGGTGACGTAAGGAACCGTCCTCCCCAACTCCGGATGCCCATCTTGCCTTTCAAGCTGAACCAGGACCGCCGTCGTCACATCCCGCGCCAGCAGCACAAGGTGACGAACTCGCTGGGAGCGCTGCTCCGCAGCAGGCCGGCCTATGACGCCAGCCTGCGCCAGCGCGGCAGCCTGACGGTGTGGTTTACCGACGATGCAATTGCGGGATGGGCGGCCGAGCCACGCACGACCCGCGGTGGGCAGCCTTGGTATTCGCCGCTCGCCATCCTGACGGCGCTCACGTTGCGCGCGGTGTTCCGCCTGGCCTACCGGCAGGCCGAGGGCCTGCTCGGCTCCGTCATCGGCCGTAAGCGTCCGGCGCCGACATACTGACAGCATTGCTCGTTTTGTGGTGCACCTGACGACTCAATGTCAGGAGTTCATGGACGATGGGTGACCGGGAACAATTCTGGCAAACCCATGTCGACGCATGTCGGGTGAATGGGGAAACTCAGCTTGGCTTTGGCCATTTCCAGCCACAATCTTGCTGGGCATGAAGCCTTACTCGTAGGCGACATGGTCCATGATGCCGCTGTCGAGAGCGGCACGATAGATGGCGGTAGCGAAGCGCGGGTCCTGGGCGACTTGCCCTGGGTCGCCGCGCCGCCAGGCGAGCGTGTCGAGCGTGACCTCCTCGATCAGGTCACGAGTGACCGGCACGATGACGCCGCAGGTCATCGCGAAGCTGTCGGGTTCGCAGACGCGCCCGGCGAACGCCATGTTCTCCGGGGCACTCGCCTCCAGTTTCTCGTCGACCAGCCACTCCTCTGCCTCGCGCAGCACGTCGCGGACCACCAGCCCGGCCGTCTCGTGCCGGCGCTCGATACGCCAGATCGAGAAGCGGGCATGGCGCAGGGCGTCGAGCATGCGCGCCTCGTCGGAGCCGGAC
>JAABUJ010005728.1_pt1 | contig 12303 bp, 10 predicted proteins | sample 5559131 | NCBI WGS metagenome assembly JAABUJ01 (sample SAMN10711875, study PRJNA513366) | rock metagenome | isolation source: Antarctica rocks | place: Antarctica: Victoria Land, Mt New Zealand nord | collected 2016-01-07
CGTTGGACTAACGCCTGGTTGTAGTCCTTCCAATTGGTGACGCGGTAGGCGGACTTCTTGGGTGTCTGGCTCATGCCCGGATTGTACCAAAGAGAACGCCCGTCAACTACTCCACGCAACAACGCCTAGCGGCGGGTGATCTCCTCCTTCTCGGGGTGCTGACCGAGCCATCCCTGGCCTTTCTCCAGCAACTTCTCCATCTCGTCGTCGCCGACGAAGTAGTGCTTCTGGTTGTCGAAGACCGGCACCAGGACGTACAGGTGCGTGAGGAGATCCGACAGCGTGGCCGTCTTGGCGATGGTCACGGAGAAGTACGGGCCCTCGCCCCACTCGGGGAACCGCTCGTCGAGCGGGTGCCGCTCCGACTCCACGGAGTAGCCCAGCGGCTCGAACACCGACCGCAAGAACTTCTCGCCGCCCCGGACCGGGAGGACATCCAGCCTCGCCGAGAGCGGGATCGGAGTCGTCGCCAGGTCGGGCCGGTCCTTGCAGCGTCCCTGGAGGGCCGAGCCGAAGACCTGCGAGATCGCCACGCTCAGGAACGACGAGGCGACATAGGGTCGGTCGTTGACGTATTGCGAGAGCAGGCCCTCGGCCGAGCCCTTGCCACGGACGATTCCCACCGGGTCCACGTCGAGGAGCAGGCAGGCGGTGCAGCGGTCCTCGGACGTCTCGGGGTAGTGGACGTGGGCCTGGCCGAAGCTCAGGTCGAAGCTCTGAAAGCGGTCGGGGTGCTTGTGGAGCAGGTAGCCGAGGTCGGTGGCGGGCCGATGCGTCGTGGTGAGCGTCAGCAGCATCGGTCGACCCTCCGGGGCGTTCGGACGGGCCTGGCCTTCACCGCCGTCGGACGGCACGCCGTAACCCTGCCCTCACCGCCAGTTCTACCACAACACCCAACATGGGGTGCCGGTTTGAGCCCGGATGCACGAGCCCCGTCTCCGGTGGCCGACCACGGTGATCCTCGGGCCTCACTCGGACGGACCGGGGATCCCTCGTTTCATCAAGGGGATCCCCGGCCAAGTCGTCACCGATCCGCCCTCGCCAGATCGTCATGACTCGCCCGGATCGTGGCCCAGCCGATCAGGATCAGCACGACGCCGGGGCCTCCGGCTCGATCCGGTTCCAGGGCATCCGGGCCAGCATCATCCCCATGCCGCAGGTGTCCGTGATCCCGGCGAAGACCAGGCCCGCCCCGACGAAGCCGGAGAGGGCGAGGAAGCCCGGATGGACCAACGCCCCCAGGGCGGTCCCGAGCACGACCATCGACCCGGCGGCGACCCGCACCTGCCGCTCCAGGGACATCGCCTTCTTCCCACGGACAACGGGCAGCCCGGCCTGTTCCCAGGCCAGCGTACCCCCCTCGACGTTGACGACGTTGGTGAACCCGGCGGCGTGGAACCTCTCGGTCGCCTGCCGGCCCCGGTTGCCCGAGCGGCAGATCGTGTACAGTGCCTCGTCCCTCGTGCCGTTGCGGGCCTCCATGAAAGCCCTGGGTTGGAGCCGGTCCAGGGGGACCGACCGTGCGGCCTCGGCGTGGACCTCCCGATACTCAACCGGGGTCCGCACGTCGATCAACTCGACGGCCCGCCCCTGCCGTCGCAAATCCTCAAGTGCCTTCGGCGTGATCGTCGCTCTGTCCATCTCCCCCTCCGTCCCTTGCGTGGGAATGGCCTCGGCCCCGCTCGGATCAGAGGCTATCGGGTCATCTCTCCGAGTCGTAGTAACTGGTTATGTTAAATTGTTGATAATTAATAGGTGAAGTAATTCACGGAAAAGCAACCGAATAGGCTTCGGATCCATTGGCTCCTATCCGTCGGGAACCATCAGCCATTAGCCATCTTCGATCCCGGATCGCCGCTCAGGGCTTGAAGTAGGCGAAGCCGTCCTTCTGCTGCTTGCGGACGACCTCAACGGCCCCCGAGGGGACCGTGCCGACTCCCGGCAGCAGGTCGTCCTTCCGGATCGACTTCTGCCGCATCGTGTTCTCGCAGGCCACGAACTTGACACCCTTTTTCACCAGGGCCTCGACCGCCTCGGCGTGGTCGGTGCGGGCCTTCTCCACCAGGCCGATGCCCGCCCCGTGGCAGACGACCTCGACCTGGGTGTCCAGGGCCTCCTTGAGGATGTTGGCGACGTTCTTCAGGCCCGCCCCCTGGACGCCCGACTCGGGGAAGTTGACGTGGGCCACAACCTTCAGCGGCCCGCCCTCGGGCTTGTCTTCCGCCCGAGTCGTCGGGGCCATTCCCAGGGCCACCGGGTGAGGGGGGCGGTCCGTCCCGCCGGGCTGGTACTTCTCCGAGAAGGCGATCTGCTCGACGCTGAGGTCCCGCTTGCCCGTCACCGACGCCCAGGCGGGGGCCGCGTGGCGGCTCCGGAGAAACTGGTCGTACTGGGTCTGGTGGCACCCGCTGCAATTGGCCGCGGTCACCTTGGCATTGATGACGAAACCGCGGTGATCCATCTTGTCCTGCCCGGCCGCCGGCTGGTGGCAGTCCAGGCAGTTGACCCCCTTATCGTTGTGCCGGCTCATCTCGAATTCGTGCACGATCGCCGAGGTCTCCTGGCGGTGGCACTCGGCGCATTTGCCCGAGGCCCGCACCAGCGCCGCGGTCGGCTGGGCGAACTCGACCCTGGGGCGTCGCGAGTTGACGAGGAACGCCGCCACGACCAACGCCGTGCCGAGGAAGATGGCGATGAAGACGCCGCGGAAGGACATGGCCTGCTCCCATGGTTCTCGGCCGTCTTGGGTCACGGCGAATCGGACCGACTCCCGGCAACCCCGAGGTCGGGCGGGCCTCTCCGATGGACCGAACTCCGGCTGACGGGGCACGTCCTCGCGGACCTCGGCGCACCCGGTGAGCATCCTAACCGGTCCGGGGCCGGCTTCGCGCCTGGTCAGGATCTCCCGGAGGTGGCGATCGACCTCCGACTTCATCGGTCCCGGCAGGCCGTCGAAGACTTCGGAGTCGATGAGGTGGCTGCACGGAGGTTTGAACGGGCGCCGATCGAGGTCGAGGTCGGGAAGCACCGCCCTCGCCGGTCGCCTCGCGTACTTCCCGGCGAAGCCCGAGGTCCCCTCGATCGGGGCGGTGAGCGCCGCTTTTTCGGAGAACGGCATGCCGTTCACGAGTCTCTGGAACCACTGGCACGGTTGGGAATCGGATGCGAGGATGTCATCGGGGGCCAACTCCGGTCGGGGAAGTCGGGGCCGCGAGCGTTCCGGACCATGGGACCCGCGTCGGTCGTTGGGGCCGAGACGAATGCCCCGGCGGACAGGCCACCGAGGGTCCGGACCATCCCCTGATGGCGAGGCCGCCGTCGCGGGCGTCGTGCCGGCTCGCGAGCGTGCCGGGTGGGTCGCTTTCTGGGAGGTGCAACCGTGGGACAGAGACCGTACCGGATTGTTCCGTTCCTCGGGGCGTGCCTGCTCGCCGCGGTGGCGGTCGGGGCGGCCCGCGCCTCGACCGCCCCGGCCACGGACCGACGCCCGAATATCGTCGTGATCTTGCTCGATGACCTGGGCTACAGCGACCTCGGTTGCTACGGCGGCGAGATCCGCACGCCCAACATCGACCGCCTGGCCGCGGGCGGGCTCCGGTTCACCCGGTTCTACAACGCGTCGCGCTGCTGCCCCACGCGGGCATCGCTGCTGACCGGGTTCTACCCCCACCAGGTCGGTCTGGCCCAGAACGGGCGGAACCTGACCCGCGACGCCGCGACGATCGCCGAGTTGCTCCGCTCGGCTGGCTACCAGACCGCGATGTCGGGCAAGTGGCACCTCTCGGAGACGGTCCCTATCGGAGGGAAGGCCGACGGCCCCGAGCACTTCGCCTGGCTCAACCATCAGGCCGGCAACGGCAGGCCCTTCGCCGACATCCGGACCTACCCGGTCAACCGCGGGTTCGAGCGGCACTACGGGACCATCTGGGGCGTGGCCGATTATTTCGACCCGTCCTCGCTGGTCGAGGGGACCGAGCCGGTCAAGTCCGTGCCGGACGATTACTACCTCACCGACGCGATCACCGCGAAGTCGGTCGAGTACATCCGGGCGATGGCCCGTGAGGACCGGCCCTTCTTCCTCTATGTCGCCCAGAACGCCCCGCACTGGCCGCTCTACGCCCGCCCCGAGGACATCGACCGCTACCGCGAGACGTACCGCCGGGGCTGGCACGCGCTCCGCGAGGCGCGCTATCGCCGGCAGGTCGAGATGGGATTGATCGACCCCGCGACCCACCCGCTGCCGGGGCTCACCGGACGCGGCCCGGATTGGGGTGCGCTGGACGCAGGGCGGCGAGACCACGAGGCGGCGCTGATGGCGGTCCACGCCGCGATGGTCGATCGGGTCGATCAGGGCGTCGGCTCCATCCTCCAATCGCTCCAGGAGACCGGCCGTCACGAGGACACGGTCATCTTCTTGCTCGCCGACAACGGCGCCTCCCCGGAGCGGTACACCGACCCCGGCTTCGACCGGCCCTCGGAGACCCGCGACGGCCGGCCGATCCGGTACGCCGCCCCCTTCGAGCCCGGGCCGGAAACCACCTGGGGTTACATCGGGCCGCAATGGGCAAGCGCGGTGAACACTCCTTACCGCTACTGGAAAGCCGAGTCGTTCGAGGGCGGCTGTCGGACACCACTGGTCGTGTACTGGCCGGGGGGGCAGGGAGCCCCCCGCGGCTCGACCACCGACCGAGCCGGTCACGTGATCGACCTGATGCCGACCTGCCTGGATCTCGCGGGGGTCGCATATCCCGGGCGGTACGCCGGGCACGAGCTCAAGCCGCTCGAAGGCGAGAGCCTGGTGCCGGCCCTCCGCGGCCGGCCAGGCGCGGGGGACCGGGTCCTCTACTTCGAGCACGAGGGGGGGCGTGCCGTCCAGGCGGGCGGCTGGAAGTCGGTGGCACGGGCCGGCGGGCCATGGGAGCTGTACCACGTCGCCGAGGATGCCACCGAGACGCTCGACCTGGCCGGCCGCGAGCCCCGGCGTCTGGCGGAGCTGGCGAGGATGTGGCGGGCCTGGGCCACGCGGGTCGGGGCGGCCATCCCGGCGGGGGCCGGGGGACCCTGAGCACGGCATCGCCCGGCGAACTCCGGGTTGCTCAAGCAGGAAATGGCGTACGAGTCGATGTCCGAGGATCAGCAGGCCGCCTGGCGTCTGGAGGAAGCGGTCGCCCTCTGGCTTACGACGTCCGTCGAGGATCGAGCTTGAGGATGGTCGCCTTGATGAGCCTGAGTCGCCCTTCACTCGGCAGGTGTCCCCTGTTCGGGGGTCGAAGGCGTCCAGGCGAATCGGTAGCGGTCTCCCAACTGCAAGCGAGTGAGGTGGATGATCTCCTGGGCGTGCCCGCCCAGGTGCTCCAGGCTGTGCCATGTCGCCGAGAGCACCGTCTCGTTGAAGCCCTGGATGCGGCGGGGTTCGAGGAGCCGGCCGTCATCGAGGTTCGCCAGCACCCCATCGACCTCGGCGACCACCGCCCGGAACCGGCCGAGCAACTCGTCCTTGGGGATGGCCCCCCGCTCGGAAAACTCTCCGGGACGGTCCCGGACGCCGGGCATCCCCCCGACGCCCGAGACGATCCACTGCCTCAGGTTGCCGCGGAGGTGGAGCAGGAGGTTGGCGATGCTGTTCATGGACTCCTGGGGCCGCCACCACACCTGGCCTTCATCGAGTTGCCCGACGCAGTGCCCGATCCGGTCGGCACGCTCGGCCAGTTGCCGCCTCGCCACGCCAATGAAGGCCAGGCCCAGGTCGGGGACCCCTCCGGCCCCATCCCCGCTCGACTCCCGGAGCGTCGTCATCTCAGTTTCTCCCCCATCAGGTCGGCAATCGTCTTCGAGTCTTGATCCGGTCGCTCGGCCAGGGCACGCACGACCTTCCGCCTCCGCTCCTCGGGGTGGTTCTGCGAGAGCTTCCATTTTCCTTCCAGGCGAGTGATCTCGATCCGGAACCCGACGATCGCCTTGAGCATCCCCTCGACGTGGGGAGCGGACTCGTCGAACGCCCAGGGCTCGGATCTCGGACCCTCATGGGTCATGACCAACCGCCGCAGTATGTCCAGGAGCCCGTCCCGATCCTCGACGAACCGGAACGCCCCGTAGGCGTGGACGGCGACGTAATTCCAGGTCGGAACGGTGCCGTCCTCCTCGTACCAAGAAGGCGAGACGTAGGCGTCCGGCCCGGAGAAGACGGCCATGACCTCGCCCTCGACCCGCCGCCACTGCGGGTTGGCCCTGGCCATGTGCCCGAGGAGGTGGCCGCGCGGACCGGCGGCGACGTCCAGCAGCAGCGGCAGATGGCTGGCGACCAAGCCGTTCCCGCCGATCGAGGTCAGGATGGCGAAGCTGTGCCGCCTCATGAACTCGTGGAGCTTGGCCGTGTCGGTCTCGGCGAAGGCGGCGGGGATGTACATAGCTCGACCAACTCCTCCGTCCTACCTATCGCTCGGAGTGGTCCCGCTCCACCCCGTCCAAACCAGCCCGTATTGCGGCAGCACTTCTTGAACAAGAGGCCGCTGCCGCACGGGCACGGGTCGTTCCGGCCGAGCCTCTCGTGAAGCTCCTGGTCCCCGTGGACGACCCGGCGGCCCCGCTTGATCCGATGTCCTATGGCCCGGAATCCCGACGGGCCGCCTCGCCCGGTTCGGGATAGCCCTTCGCCTCGTCGTCCAGGATTAACACCCAGTCGTGGCCCTTGCCCTGGGAGGGTGGCCGGAACTCCTTCTTCCCCCCACGGGGTAAGGTGCCGATCGCCACCGGAGTCCCTTTCCTGGGGTCGTACCAGGACGCCCTCAGCCGTTCGCCCGAGAGCTGATCCAGGTCCACCCTGAACGTCTTCCCCGACGCCGAGTAGATGAGGGCGTAGCTCCCGTCCCCGGCCCGAGTCGCTTGAACGTGGTCGGTGCCCCGGCCGGGGTCGGACGCCAGGAGCGACTGGTCGGGCACCCGGATCAGAACGGGCCGGGATTCGAGTAGGGCTCGCAGATGCCGCATCTGGCCCGCACCGGGCAGGTCCTTCGCCTCCCGCCACGGGGTCCGGGCGGCGGTGACCGGCGGGCGGCCCGGCCCGAGGAATTGCCAGATGTCGTGGCAGCCGTAGGTGTGGCCGCAGGCCCCGGCGAAGGTCGCCCAGTAGGCGGCCTTGCGGACGTCATAGTCGTCCAGATAGCCGTTAGCCGCCTTGAATCCCGCCGGGTGGTCCTCGTAGCCCGGCTCGCCGTCCAGGCAGGGCTTGGTCGGCTTCCGGGCGTAGTCGGCGGCGATCCGGTCGTAGTTGGCGTTGTCGTAATTGTGGCCCGACTGGAGCATCTGGAACGCCAGCCATCCCTCGTCGGGGAAGTCATCCGCCGAGGTCTTGCCTCCCATCGGATGGTAGGTCATCAGGTGGCGGCCATCGTCGCCCTTCCGGAGCCCCGCCGCCATGGCCCGGATGATCGACTTCTGGCGGTCGTTCTCCACGGGGCGGTCGCCGCCGAGTATCCAGAGGATGGGCTTGTCCTTGTATCGCCGTCCGAGGAACTCCCCGAAGGCCGCGGCATTCTCGGGGGTGAAGACCTCCGGTCCCTGGCCCCACTTCCTGTTCCACTTGTCGCCCCAGGTCGGCAGCATCCCGACGACAAGCCCGAGTTCCTCGGCCCGATTCACGACGTGATCGACATGCTCGAAGTACGCCTCGATGGGGCGGGCCGGGTCCTTGTCCGCCAGCGGCAAGTCTCCGTAGGGATTGGGGACGTCGAGGCCGCCGTACTCGGCCAGGACGACCGCCTGGATGACGGTGAACCGCTTGGTGGCCCGGTCCCGCAGGTAGAGCTCGGCCTCGTCCCGGTCGAGTCGGTGGAAGAGTTCCCAGGCCGTATCGCCGAGGTAGAAGAAGGGGCTGCCGAGTTGATCGATCAGGTAGTGGTGATCGTCGCTCACCCGGACCGGGTAGGGAGTTCTGCCTCCTCGAACAATCGGGCCGGATCGGGCCTCGGCCGGTGGATCGAGGGATTCTCCAGCGGCGACACCCGAGGAGGCCGAAGATGAGATCAGGGCGAAGGTGATGGCCGCGATCAGTCGCTTCATCGAATTCCCTCGGTGGGGGATCGAAAGAACTTGCCGATCCGACGTGCGGGGCTCTCTTTGGTGATGCAGCCGGGTCGATCGATCGGGGGCCGGAGCTCGCACGGTCCGTCCGGGTCCTCCATTGGACACGACGAGGGAGGCCGGGGCCATCCGGGATCGTGGAAATCGAGGCCAGAGTTGCGGCGTGCGGGTAGGATGGGACTACGGGGCGACATGGCGATGGACCGTCGTCACCCCGGCACGACCTGGCGTACGGGACGGACCTGGGAGGGCGGGAATCCGATGGTTTTGAATATCCCCCTGGTCCTCCGCGCCGTCCTTGAAGACCACGCCCTCCCGTGGGATTCTCGCTCTCTTGCCGACAAGCCAGCCGAAGTCGAAAGCCGCTTGATCTCACCTACCCCGCCCTGTGAACGGCGACAATCCATCGTTGAGGAGCGATCATGGGTCGAGGATTGATAGTCACCACGATCCTGGGAATGATCTTTGGCCTGGCAAGCACCGTCACCACGGCCCAGGTCGTCAGGGAGGGGCAATCCAGGCCCTTGATCCTCGCCCATTACATGCCCTGGTTCGAGTCCAAACCGATCAGCGGCACCTGGGGCTGGCACTGGACGATGGGCCACTTCGACCCCGAGAGGACGGACTCGACCGGCAGGCGGGACATCGCCTCCCATGACTACCCGCTGATTGGCCCCTACGATTCCGCCGACCCAGACGTGCTGGAGTATCACACGCTCCTGATGAAGGTCGCCGGAATCGATGGCGTGATCGCCGACTGGTATGGCAGCGAGGACTTCAACGACTATGCGATGATCCACCGCCGCACGGCCTCGCTGTTCGACTCGCTCAAGCGGCGGGGCCTGAAGTTCGCCGTCTGCTACGAGGATCGTGCGCTCAAGGCGATGGCCGAGCGAGCCAGATGGACGCCAGCACAAGCTGTTGAGCATGGCAAATCCCACCTGCGATTCTGCCAGGAGAAATGGTTCAAGGAGCCCGCCTACCTGACCTGGCAGGGCAAGCCGCTCCTGATGGTCTTTGGGCCGGATCTCTTGGACCCGCCGCAATGGGAGGCCGTCCTCAGGGGGATCCGACCGACCCCGGCTTTCTTCAGTTTGCACGAGCGTAGGCCCCCGGCGGACGGGAGCTTCGCCTGGCCCCCGATGTGGGCGGCGAAGGGCGGCGTGCTGGATCCGAAGGGGATCGACGATTATCTCGACCGCTTCGACAAGCAGGAGGGGCTGAAGATCGGCTGCGCCTTCCCCGGCTTCCACGACGTCTACAAGGAGGCGGGCGTTCAGCCGTCCCACGGCTACCTCGATTCCCGCAACGGCGAGACGTTCCGACATACGCTGAAACGAGCCGTCGCTTCAAAAGGCCCCTTGATCCAGGTCGCCACCTGGAACGACTTCGGCGAGGGCACCTGCATCGAGCCGTCTCGAGAGTATGGCTACCGCTACCTGGAGGAGGTCCAGGACGCCCGGCGCCGATTGATGGTGGGGCCGTCCCCCTTCCGGACGGATGACCTCCAACTCCCCCTCCGCATCTATCGACTTCGCAAGCGGTTCGCCTCGTCATCCCGGGAGCAGAAGGCCCTCAATCTGGCGGGGGATGCCCTCTTCGCCGCCGACGGCCAAGGTGCTTTGCGACGAATCGATGCGTTGGAGGGGGCCGCTCCGCAGCCATCCTCACCGTCGAAATGACGGAAAGCGGAGAAAGTCGATCGGCACCCCTGCTCTTCGGTGCCCGCTACTCCGTGCATCGTGTCCGTGCGGAGTCTGATGGCCGTCCAGATTCCCGGACCGCCGCCCGAGGTCCCCCTCTGTCCAGATCCAACGCCTCGCTTTCCATCTCCCTGATGGTGGCCCTCGCCCCTTCGGTCGCCCGGAGCCAGGATCGACCGGAGTGGTAAGTGGCTATCCGGTATTCTTTCTGAATCGTAGTCATAAGTTATGGTCAATGGTGGTCGTGTCTTAGGCCGGTTGCTTCGGTTGTTCGCTAACGAAATTCTGGCGATCGTTAGCGAAGCTTCGGCGCTGCGAAACCAGGAATTTTTAACAACTTCCGGCTCGAGCGTCGATTATGCCCGTTAACGAAATCTTCAAGAAAACAAGCGGAAGTAAGGCCTAAGATACGACCGAAAGCGACGTACGACCACTACGTTGGCGAGCGGGGCCTGCAGCACCTCGGCAAGAAGCGCTGGCGGCATCGGGTGACGAAAGTGGTCGAGGACCTGAGGAACGCCCTGGAGCCGACCGACGTCGTCATCGGCGGAGGCAACGCCAAGAAATTGAAGGCCGCCCAGAAGGGGGCGAGGATCGGTGACAACGCGAACGCCTTTTCCGGCGGATTCATCCTCTGGACGGGTAACAAGTTCATCCAGCTCGCTTCACTGCCGACCTAAGGGGCCGGGCGGGCGTCCGAGGCGGTCCCTGTCCCGGCCGGGGTCGATCCGGAGCAGAAACCCTCCGATCCGTCGGGCGACTGAAATTTCGTTCGGATACTGCACGCGTTCCAGTCATGAAAAGGATTCCCAATGCAGCTCGGCATGATCGGTCTGGGTCGGATGGGCTCGAACATGGTCCGCCGCCTGATCAAGGGCGACCACGAGTGCGTCGTCTTCGACATGCACTCCGAGCCCGTCAACAAGTTGGTCGGGGAGGGCGCCAAGGGGTCGACCTCGCTCGAGGATTTCGTCGGGAAGCTGGAGAAACCACGGGCCATCTGGCTGATGGTCCCCGCGGCCGTCGTCGACCAGACGCTCACGAAGCTCGGCCCTCTCCTGGAGTCGGGCGACATCATCATCGACGGGGGCAACTCGTATTACATCGACGACCTGAACCGGTCCGAGATGTTCCAGGGCCGGGGCATTCACTATGTCGACGTCGGGACCAGCGGCGGCGTCTGGGGGATCGACCGGGGTTATTGCATGATGATCGGCGGCGAGGATGGTCCGGTGAAGCATCTGGACCCGATCTTCGCCACGCTCGCCCCGGCCGTCGACTCCGCGGGGCGGACCCCGGGTCGCGAGGGGAGCCCGACCACCGCCGAGCATGGCTACCTCCATTGCGGGCCCAGCGGCGCCGGGCACTTCGTCAAGATGGTCCACAACGGGATCGAGTATGGTGTCATGGCGGCCTACGCCGAGGGGCTGGCCATCCTCGCCCACGCGAACGTGGGCAAGCACCAGCAGCAGGACGACGCCGAGACGACCCCGCTGCGCGACCCCAAGCACTACCAGTACGACCTTGCCATCCCCGACGTCGCCGAGGTCTGGCGCAGAGGCAGCGTGATCGGCTCGTGGCTCCTCGACCTCACGGCGGCCGCCCTGGTCAAGGACCCCGGCCTCAAGAAGTTCGAGGGCCGCGTCTCCGATTCCGGCGAGGGGCGATGGACCATCAAGGCCGCCATCGACGAGGCCGTGCCGGCCCCGGTGCTGACCACGGCGCTCTACGAACGCTTCTCCTCGAGGGGCGAGGCCGGCTTCTCTGACAAGCTGCTCTCGGCGCTGCGGTTCGAGTTCGGCGGCCATGTCGAGAAGTCGGCGGAGAAGTGACCCGTCCTCCCGATCCGGAACGACCACGGGAGAGGCTTTTCGCATCGACCGCACAAGGGACGGATTAGCCATGCCCGCACCCAGATCCGACGCCTTCGTGTTCTTCGGAGCGACGGGCGACCTCGCCTTCAAGCAGACCTTCCCCGCCTTGCAGGCGATGGCGGGCCGAGGCCATCTCGAGATGCCCGTCATCGGCGTGGCCAAGGCCGGCTGGGACCTCGAGCGCCTCAAGCAAAGGGCGAGGGAGAGCGTCGCGCAGCATGGCGGGGTCGATGAGCCGGCCTTCGCCAAGCTCTGCGAGCGACTTCGTTACATCGACGGCGACTACGAAGACCCCGCCACCTTCGATTCCCTCCGCCAACAACTCGGGTCGGCCCAGAACCCGGCGCACTACCTGGCGATCCCGCCGTCCCTCTTCGTCAAGGTCGTCGAGGAACTCGGCCGATCAGGGTCCGCGAAGGGGGCCCGGGTGATCGTCGAGAAACCGTTCGGCCATGACCTGAAATCCGCCCAGGAATTGAACAAAGTTCTCCTCCGGATTTTCCCCGAGCCATCGATCTTCCCTCGTGACTCAATAATGTCGCACGCAGGCGGCCCTCTCGGTTATCCTCGGGGGAGACCTAACATCCGATCTCCCGCGGGGATCGACCGGCGGACCAATCCCATGGACGACCTGTCTCGCTTTTGCT
>JAABUJ010005730.1_pt1 | contig 12298 bp, 12 predicted proteins | sample 5559131 | NCBI WGS metagenome assembly JAABUJ01 (sample SAMN10711875, study PRJNA513366) | rock metagenome | isolation source: Antarctica rocks | place: Antarctica: Victoria Land, Mt New Zealand nord | collected 2016-01-07
TCATGTGCCCTGGTTGTATCGATGACCTACACCGCCGGGGCGTACCTGCACCGCGTGCTGACGGGCTAGCTAACGGGGCCGCCGATCCGTTCGCTCTGTGCCGCTCCAACAGGCAATGAAATAGTTGCGCCGCATCCTTTCGCCGCGCCTTTGAGATACTTCGGCGCAACTACTTCACGGCTCGTTGGGAAGGCGCACCATGAGTGGGGCGGCGTGCGTTGATCAGCGTGCGGGAGCGCGAGAAGGGCTGCAGCTCGGGCGGAGCCGCACTACGGGGCACGGTGATGGGTAGAGCATGGATGAGTATGCATCGCACCGCATCGACATGCAGGTACGGCTCACGCAGGGCCACGCCAGAATGGGCTACGCCCTACTCCGTCGACGTTAGGGCACGGCCGGGAGCGATGCGCGCACCGCTTGCATGGGGACGCGCGACATGGGGTCATGCTGGCGGTTGTTCTGTCGTTAGCGGGCTACGTGCCAGGCGCACGGACGTTTGCTGACGGTGACGGTGACGGAGGATGCGCTCACGCTTACCATCGGTTGTGTTCGGGCTGAAGGGCGAAAAACGCGGGCATCGGTAGGACTGCAATATGTCCCGGTTATCCGGGGCGATGGGGTGTTTCGTCAGGATCGTCGTGGCAGGTCAGTCCGTCTGAGCGTCCGCCGCACCTCCATTGCCGTCCCGCGCGCGTTCCAGCCAACGCCGTTGACGCGGTGAGAGCGCACCCGGCCGTGCGACGCACCGAGAGCCGCTGGGCGGCGTTGTGCGCGGAGGCGAGTCTCGATCGATCGACCCGTGCGTTCCCCGACACCTCATCACGACGCTGTGGCCGCCGTCGTCGTGCACCACACGTCGGCTTCGTCGATCCCGCCCCGCTCGTTCGGTGCGAGGAGATCGTCGCCGGGGGGGGTACGGGGCGGCGGCTAGTACTACAACGTTAGGTGGTTAGGATGAATCGTGGCGGTGCAGCGTACGCGTGCGATGGGAGAGGTAGGCGGCATAGTTCTGCTGCTGGATATAGCACAGGTGGCGTCGCACCGTGGGGATGTCGCGGGGTCGGCGCGGCAGCACGGCCTGGAGCAGCAGGCGTACCTGCGGCACGGTCAGGGCCGGCGCTTTTTTCCCCCAAGCGGAGCCGTGCCCGGACCAGGAAGTGGTGGGCGAGGAAAGAGAGCGTGATATGGTGCTGCCAGCCGATCCAGCCGCGCACCTCATAGTGGTCCAGGCCGACCTCGCCCTTGGCTTCCAGGATGGCGGTCTCGACGGGCCAGCGCATGCCGCACAGCCACACCAGCGTCGCCAGCGGGGTGTCTGCCGCCGCATTGGAGAGGTAGGCCTTGAGTGTCGGCGCCTCGCCCAGGCTGCGCCGCAGGACCACCCACACCTCCGGCCCCGGCTGGCCGTCGCGCGTGGCGCGCACCCGCACGCGCGCGATGTCCGCCTCCAGCGGCCCCTTGGCCCCCTCCTTGATCAGGTGGCGCGTCCACGCGGCAGCGGGCAGTCCCGCCGCCAGCGCCCCGACCTCCACCGCGGTCGGACCGGCGCCGGCGCCGTCCCCCGGCTCCCGCCACACGCGCGTCGTGTGTGGGACCTCGGTCAGGTAGATCAGGTCGGCGGCGGTGAGTTGGTCCAGCAAGGTGGTGTTGGCTCCGAAGCCCTCGTCGCCGGTGACGTAGCGGAACGGCAGCACGCGGCGCGCCCGCACGGCGGCGATGATCTCCCCAGCCAACTGCGGCTTGGTGCGGAAGGTCACCTCCGGCGGCACGCCGCAGCGCGCCCGGCGCGCCGCATAATCCGCCGCGAACCACTTCTCGGGCAGGTACAGGCGGCGGTCGACCAGCGTATAGCCGTGGCAACTGGCATAACAGGCCACCACGCTGGCCTGGCAATTGGCGACCTTGCCCAGCGCCCCGCACCATTGGCGCGCCACGCCGACCGACTCCGGGCCCTGCTTGGGGAAATCGCAGCCGTCCACGATCAGCACACCCGTGTCCACGTCACCGAGCGTCTGGGCCACGACCTCCTGATGGCGCATCAGCACGGCCTCGGCGTCCCAGGTGCTCTGGCCGATGAACTGCTGCAGCGCCTGCACGTCGCCGCCCGGCAGAGCCAACGCCAGCGGTTCGATCGTCTTGCGCTCCAGGTCAAGCAGCTGGCCCTGCAGGTAGCACAGCGCCCCGCGCCGCTGCTCCGCGCGGGCGAACAGGGGCGCGAACAGCGCGTGATACGCGCTCAGTTCGTCGGCCAGCGCCGCCACAGCGCGTGGCGCCAGATTGATCTCCGGAGGCCGCCCCGACGGCGGCGGGATCCGTTGCATGGTCGTCGCGATCATATCCACCTCGTTTCCTCCCGCCGGCTGCTACAGCAGGATCACGGCCACCTAACGTTGTAGTACTAGCCGGCGACCTGAGCTTATGCTATGACACACGACCGGCGTGCGCTCCCCTGCCTACTCAGACAGGAGCAAGGGGCCTGAGCAGAGAAGCCTACGTCGGTGACGCCCTCGCTTGACGTCCAGCGATGGCGCCTGTCTCACGCGTTGGTTACTTCTTTTTTGACGTGGTCGTGGCGAAGATGCCAGCGCCGCTTGTCTGCGTCGCGATGTTCGTATGGTCGCACGACGCGCTGGTGGTCTGCGTCTGCGTACAGCCCGTTGGTTGTGCCGGATCATACTGGTCATCGCTGTAGATAATGGAGGCCAGGCCTGTCGTCGGGCTCGCGGCTACCCCAAAGTCGTCGTAGAGGTCGCGATTGCCGGTGCAGCCGACGCCACTCTCGCACACGCCCCCATAGTGGTTGATCGGCGAAGCCGTGGTCTGGCTAAAGGCGCTGCCCGGTGTCGTCGCACTGAGGTTCTGCGCGAAGTAGACGTTCCAGGAGGCGCTGCTGGGATAGTTGTCGGGCGTGTTGACGCCGTCATAGTAGGAACTACCATACCACACGACATCGAGTTTGCCCGCGTCACCAGCCACGCTCCAGGGCTCGATGGCCGTCGTGGAAGGACTCGTGTTGATCTGGGACGGACCGCTCCAGGTTTGACCGTGGTCCGTCGAGAAGCTGTAATACAGATTGTGATTGTCGCTGTATACCGAGTAGACGTTCCCGGCCTTATCGACGCTCACGTTGACGAATTGGTGGCCGTAGGAGGTCGATGGGGTGGGGTTATCGTAGACCGGGTAGTCGGTGAAGGTTTTGCCGCCGTCCGTTGAGACCGCCATGTACACCACATGGTAGCCAACGCCCGTGCCAAGGGTACTGCCGACGAGGTCGCTCTGGTCGATGCCGGAGAAGGTCTGGTACACGATGTGGCTCGCCGGGTCGATGGCGAGGTTGCCGATCTCGTTGTTGTTGACGTTGTAGAGGTGCGCCTGATCAATGGCGTCGCCGAGTTGGGTGAAGGTCGCGCCCGCGTCGTACGAGCAGTTCACGTCGATGTTCGAGGTCGCGATGTCATGGTAGCTCAGGCAGACCTTGTTCTCGTTGTCGGCCGCGACCCACTCGCGGTCGTCCACGGGCACACTCGCGCTAGTCGGGTTGAGGGTGAAGGTGCCGCCGCCGTCACGGGAGGTCCCGACCGTCACGTTCGCCAGTGAGAGGCTCGCCACGTAGACGTTGTAGTAGCCGGCCGCGTTTTTGACCGGGGCCGTGGCGAGGTCGACATCGCCCCCTCCGGGCGCGAAGCCCGTGTTATTACTGGTCGAGCCCGCGTTGACGACTCCAAGGTAGCTGTTGTGCAGGCCGCCATCGGTCGACTTCCAGCCATTCGTTCCGCCGCCGAGGCCGTTCTCAGACACACCGTAGAAGATCCCCGCGTTGTCGGACCGGATCTGTGGCTCCGAGGCGTTGTTGGTACAAGGGCTCGTGCTGCCCGGGCAACTCTGGCCGACGTATGCCGTGCCGAGTTGGTAGTTCGTGAAGGTGGCGGACTGACTCGCGGCCCCGGCTGTAGCCAGCGGCAAAGCCGCGAGCGCCATGGACAGCGCCCCAGTCCTGGCGATCACTTTCACCCTATTTGTTCCCATCGTTACCTCTCCTTCTATCTATCCATACACCTGTAGATAAGTAGAGACACCGCATGGTGCCACCCCGTCACTCAGCGACCAAACCACAGGCTCCTCCTGGTATCGCGTAGGGCGTGTGCCTAAGATTATCACCGTGTGTCCTGTCCATCGGTTCGCGCACGACACGGACCGCCTACACGTCACCGACGCCTCATGAACACGCCGACTGTGACGGTGTGTCGCCCGGCACACTCTTCTGTTCCCTCCTTCTTCCTTCTGTGGGCGCCCGCTATCGTGCGGGCCGGTTGGAGTACAGGTTCACTTCTCATACGCGCGCGCAGCCAGATCGGATCACCGTGCCCGATCACGGGGACAACGCACAGCGTGTGCTTCGACGCCGGCGCCCGGTGAGACCTGGGCGTGACGGCTGGTCGTGGTGACACGGCTCCCGCGGCCAACACGATTCACCGTTGAGGGGGGTGGGGCAGAAATTATGCCATGGCAACGTGAGCGAGGCGCACACCGGGCGATGAGCAGCGTCACCGCCGTGGGCCGAGGTGTGGCGCGTGTCGGCGAGGACCCCGTGCTCCGTCCAGCGCGCAACCTTCAGGCGATGGAGAAGGTCGGGGCCAAGGACGCGCTCTCGCACAGGTGTGCAACGTAGCTTGGCGGCCCGAAATGAGGCGGATTATGGCCTTGTATTCTGAATTCTGACGCTTCCGTGCAGGGGCCACCGGCGCGGGTGCCGCGTCCTGGGCGGCGTGTGGGGCGTCCAGGGCACACAACCGCTCGCGCAGGACGTCGATCTATAGACGAGACGCCTCAGGAGCGGTCCCACGCGCGTAGGTGCGACGACATGAGCCATGCATGGCTTTGTGACTGCTATAGCGGCCCTACGCTGCGCGCAGGCGGGACAGGCGAACGTCCCACGGTGGTAGGCTGGAGGGTGCGGACGGTCTATGGTGTCAAAGCTCCACCGTGGGACGTCCGCCTCTCCTGCACGCTCCCAACGGGTTAGAGGAGGCCGCTCCGCCACTCGGCTTCGTGCCACTCCGCACATTGTTGTCGCCACTCCGCTTCATAGTCGCGCGCCAGGTTCACGGCCGCCGCGTAGGCAAGCTTGCTACGGATAGCGTAACCACGAAAGCCGTCGTACACAGACCAACTGCGCGTCAAGACGTTCTCGTGAACAGTGAAACGAGTACGTGGCGCCATGGTCCGTCCTCACTAACGGCGCTGGGATGACGACGACGTGCGTACCGCACGTCGTGACTTAGCGGCTCCCTAACAGCAGTCTAAGCCTCCACGGCAATGACCGGCGTACACCAGCGACCCCTCCCTTACTCTCCCCCGATTTCACGTAAATGATTGATAGTCCAGGCAGCGAGGAGAATGACCCATCCCCAGGATAAGGCGAACTCAATTAAGTGTGACCAAAATCTGTGGAGGCAACGCAACTAGGCCGCATCAGCCAACACCTGCATCTCCGGCACCGCCATGGCGGTGCCGGAGGTCCCGTACAACCGCCGATGTTGCTACTGGCGATGGAACGGGGCATAGGCGTCCCACTGGCCGTTGAGCCGGAGCGCCCGGAGATCAAGCACGGCCTGGGCCCCGGCTTTGGTCCAGCGCATACCCGCTTGTTCCATACGATCCTTGACGAGGTGCCCACAAGGGCCTTCCACGACCCCCGTGCCCACCGGCCAGCCGCGCGCGAGATACACATCATAGTGCATGTAGGGCGCGTTGCGGCGGTAGTATCCGGCGGCGCCCCGCAGAGCTTTGCGCTGCGTAGCAGTGCACGGGGGCCTGCGCGGCCCTCTCCAGCCCGGTGATGACGGCCGGTGTGTCTCCGGCGAGGAGGTGCTCCAGATGCGTGCGGATCCAGGCAAGGCGGTCCGGGTGCGTTTCCCCGAGCACCATATTGGCGGCGTCCCAGAGATAATCCGTGGCGTGGATGATGTCGAGGACCAGCGTATGCTGTCAATGCACCCGGACATAGAGAACCTGCGCCTCCGCGTGACGCAGCGGCGCTATCACCCGTGGGCGCTAGCCACGTTCCTCGTGGCCTCTGGCGGCGTCGCGCGGCGAACGGCCAGACGGCATCCAGCCCTGGTCCGCATGTGGTTCCGTAGGGCGCTGTACCGCGCGTTCGCGCCCCCCCCTCGTCGCGCGGATCCTCGGCTGCTCTCCGCGGAGTCGACCCCTCTGGCTCACGTACCTGTGGCAGCAGGGCGACCTGTACCTCCATCTCGGTCTCAACCGGCGCCCTGACGCGGGCGTCCTGCACGCGGCCTTCACGCTACCGACGGAATGCACACTGCTTCGCGCCTACGCCGCCGCGGCGCTTGCGGGTGGCTGCGCACGCCCACGCGGCGCGCTCGTCCCTGGCGTCGCCACCGATATCCTGGACGGCTATCTCGCCGGGCGCCTGCGGCAAGAGAGCGCGCTCGGCGCCCTGCTGGACAGCGAGTACGACGCCTATCTCGCCCTGGCCGCCCTATGGGCGATCCGGCGACGTGGCCGACCCGAGCGGGCCCTGGAACAGGCCATCGCCCTCCGCTTCGGCGGGCAGTTCCTCACGGGGTTGGCCGGCTTCTTTGCCCGTTCGCTGCCTGCCGTGGTGAGGTCCACGGGAGCCGGCAAGCTCAGCGGCGCCGTGCAGGCGCTGGCGCTGTATCGCGCGTTAGGCGGTTCGGGGACTGGATTGGAGTACCGGGCGGGGCGCCTCATGCGCGTGGCCCTGCGCGCGACAGCGATCGGCGCCGTCGCGGCCCAAGGTCTGCGCTACGCGCCCACGCGCCATGGCGCCGGACCGCCACTCCCATGAACGCGCGCAGGCGTTGGCGCGGGCACATGGAACTGGATGGCCACGATGCCCGGCGCCACGGTCGGCGCCGCGGTCTTCGCCGTCAACGCGCGTCGTTCGCCGCGTACCGGCGTGGGCGCTCCCAACTCGCGGCCGTTCCCTCCGCTGTGAGCACGAACTTGCGCACGCGCGAGGAGGCCGTCTTGGGCAGGTCCGCGCGCAACTCGATGTAGCGGGGGCGCATGAAGGCGGGTAGCAACGGATCCAGGTGCGCGGACAGGTCTTCGGGCCGCGGACACATGCCCGCGCGCGGGACGACGCAGAGCTTAACCTCCTCCTCCACCCCGTCGCGCGCCGGAACCCCCACGGCCGCCGCTTCGAGCACCGCGGGATGCGTCAGGGCGGCTTCCTCGATGGCGCGCGCGCTGATCAGCTCACCACGGCGGCGAATGGCTTCGCGCAAGCGCGCTTGGAAGGTGTAGTCACCGTCCGCGGTTCGCGTCATGAGGTCGCCGGTGCGATACCACCCGTCGGCGGTCCAGGCGCTCCGGGCGTCCTCATGCAGGTAGCCCTCGAACATGACATGCGGCCGGCGCGGGCGCATCCACAACTCGTCGATCTGCCCAGGCGCGATCTCCCGCCCCCGCTCGTCGACTAGTGTCGCCTCGAAGCGCGGCGACGCCCGCCCGACCGTCCCCGGCCGTTGTGGCCGGGTGGTCGGGACGGTCCAGCAGGACGCCGTTTCGGTCTGCCCCCACGTTTCGATGATGGTCAGGCCAAAGCGGCGCTCGATGTCCCGCCATGTGTCGACCGGGGTGGCCGCGCCCAGCGCCCACTCCACCGGGTTGTCCGCGTCGTCGGGGCGCGGGAGACGCTGGGCCAGCACGGAGAGGATCGTGCCGACAAACGTGAACGCCCGCGCGTTGGCCGCGCGCGTGCGCGCCCAGAAGCGGAACGGGTCGAACCGCGCGTCCACGGTGACATGTCCCCCACACCACAGGGCGGCGAGCACCGTCCCCTGCGCCGTGACGTGCGCCAGCGGCAGGCAGGTGTAGAGGCCCTCGCCCTCGCCGATGGGCAGGAGTTCGCGCGCGTAGGCCGCGCCGTGCGTGGACTCACAGGCGCGGCTCCACAGCACTCCTTTCGGCTGGCCGGTCGTCCCCGATGTGTACAGCAACTTGCCTGGCCGTCCTGGATCGATAGCAGGCGCTTCCGCTATTCGCGCCGGACCTGCCTCATCGAGGAACGCCGCGAACGTCGTCGCGCCGGCCGGCGGCGCGTCCGTGGCGACGATCACGTCCCGCACCCGAGGCAGGTCCGCGCGCACCGCCTGGACAGCGGGAGAGCGCGCCCTGTCGCAGAGCACGAGGCGTGCGCCCGCGTGGGCCAGAACCGTGCGTAGCAGCGCGCCGTCGAGCAGCGTATTAACGGGCATGAAGATGGCCCCGAGCTTGGCGCAGGCGAACCAGGCCACGACCAGGGGAACACCGTTGCCGCACAGGACCGCCACGACATCGCCGGCCGCGTAGCCGCGCCCGGCCAGGGCAGCGGCGAAACGGTCGCTCAGGGTATCCAGGTCGGCGTACGAGAGGGCGTCGTCGGGGAGCGTGATGAACGGCCGTGGTCCCAGGCGACGCGCTTGCGCGGAGAGTTTCGCCCCGAGCGAGGGTTCTACCGCAGGGGCCGGAGCCGCTCCTGATTGCGCGCTCACGCCTGACCCTCCACGCGCACGGCGCGCGACACGGACTCGACGGTGAAGAGCGGCGCGCCGCGCAGGGCGCGCCGCAGCCGCGGCCAGAGCAGCAGGGCGGCGCCCGCGGCCAACGTGGCGCCCGCCGCGTCCATGCAATAGTTGAAGGGGAAGGCCGGGATCGGGTAGACGGTGCTCTTCAGGACGTAGCCCATCACGACGACGCCGACCAGCAATACCGCTGCCTGTAACGGGCGATGGCGGCGGCGCAATGTGTGGACGAATGCCGCGATCACGGTCAACAGGTAGACGACGATGATCAGGTCCGCCCCGTAGGTCGACAGGTAGAAAAAGGCGTCGAGTGGTGTCGCGGCCACAAGAGGTAGGAACGCGGCGAGGGACACCAGCGCCACGACGCCGAGCGCCCCGACCGGCGAGCGCTGGGTTGAGCTTGTGCGCGCGAGCCAGCGCGGACCCACGCCGTCGCGGCCCAGCGCGAAGAGCAGGCGCGTGGCGCCGTTGACGGTGGCTAACTGCGCGCCGAAGCCGCTGATGAGCGCCGCGACGTTGATGACCGTGCCCATCGCCGGCGACACGTAGGCGCGGGCCACATCGACCAGGGGCACGCTCGAGTGACTCAGCGCCGTCGCGTTGGCGAAGCCGACCGTTTCGATCCAGGACATCAACGTGTAGACGCCGCCGGACACAAGCAGCGCGGTCACCAGTGAGAGCGAGACCACGCGCTGGGGCTGGCGCGCCTCTTCGCCCAGGGTCGCCGCGACCTCGAACCCCGAAAAGCCGGTGAAGGCGAACACGACGCCCAGGCCCAGCGTGGAGGGGCCCAGCCCCGGCGGGAGCAGTCGCGTGGCGGCGATCCCGTGCCCATGGTAGCCGCCGTGCCCGATCACGGCGGCCGCGACGACGGCGACCAGCGCCAGCGAAACGCCTTCCAGGGCGAAAATGAGCGTCGCTGAGACGGCGATCGCGCGATAGGCGAGGACGATCGTGAGCAGCCACAGGCCCGCCGCCAGGAGGGGCCACGGTAGCGTCAGGCCGCTGGCCCGGAGCAGCGCCTCCAGGATGTTGGCGTTGCTGCAATAGACCGAGGCCGCGTAGGCGATGTACACGCCGAGGAGAGCCCACACCGAGAGGAACCCGTAGGCCGGCCCCATCGCCCGGCCATTGTAGGCGTAGACGGACCCGGCCGAGGAGGAGTCGCGCGTGAACGTGATAAAGGCGTAGGCCACGAAGAGCATGGCCACGATCGCCAGCCCGAAGGCCAGGGGGCCGGCCGACCCGACGATGCCGGCCATCAGGGCGGGCAGGAAGGTGACCCCGCCGGTGGGCGCCTGGATGCCGATGGCGCTGCCGACCGTCCCAATGAAGCGGACGCTATCCACGCGCAGGGATCGCCGCGGATCGTGCGCCGTCACGCCCTGACCTGTGATAACCTGGGCTTGCGCCACCTGTGTCTCCTCTCACGCGTCTCTCGTCATGCTGTACGTGTCATGCCCCGTGCCCGCGCCGCCGGTCCGCGCCGCCCGTCGGCGGCGCGGTGTAGAGGGCGTCCTCGCCTGGCGACGCGATGCGCCCTACCCCGACCGTTCGGCGACAGGGCCGCGCCGAACCAGGGCGCGCAATGGCCGGCGGGCCAGACGGGCCAGCGGCCATTGCGGGTAGAAACCCAGCGCGGCCTGTTGCACCGCCATGACCAGCGTAGGATAGACATGAATCGTGCCCGCGAGCGCCGTGACGCTCATGCCCCTTTTCATGGCCAGCGTCACCTCCTGGATCAACTCGCCGGCCTGTGGCCCCACGATGTGGCCACCCAGGATCTTTCCACGCCACGGCGTCACGATTAGCTTGACGAAGCCCGTCGTCTGGCCCTCGGCCTCGGCGCGGTCGACGTGCGCGAAGCGGTGGCGCAACACCAGCACCCGGCCGTGCGTGCGCCGCGCCTCCGCCTCGGTCAGCCCCACGCGCGCCACCTCGGGGTCGGTGAACGTGGCCCACGGCATCGGCTCCAGCCGCACTTTGGACTTGACGAGGGGCAGGAGGGCGTTGCGCACGGCGGCCGCGGCCTGGAAGCCGGCGGCGTGGGTGAACTGGTAGGGGCCGGTGACGTCGCCGCAGGCCAGGATGTGCGGCGCGCTGGTGCGCAGGTAAGCGTCGATCGTGATGCCTGTCTCCACGTCGTAGGCCACGCCGGCGCGCTCCAGGTCCAGGTCCGCGACGTTGGGCCGCCGGCCCAGCGCGATGAACAGCCGATCGCCACGGACCGGCCCCGCGCCGTCCGGGCCGCTATGGCGAGCCAGGATGCCGTCTCCAGCGCGCTCCACCGCCGTCAGCCGCACGCGTTCGACGGCGATGCCCTCCTGGGCGAAGACGCGCGCCAGCAGGGCGGAGGCGTCGGCGTCCTCGCGCGGCAGCAGCCCGCGCTGCCCCGCGAGGACCGGTCACCCGGCTGCCCAGGCGGCGGAACGCCTGCGCCATCTCCACGCCGACCGGCCCCCCGCCGGCGACGATCAGGTGGCCGGGCAGGTCGCGCAGGCCAAATATCGTCTCGTTGGTGAGATAGTCGACGGTATCCAGGCCAGGGATGGGCGGTACAGCGGGATGCGAGCCCGTACAAAGCAGGAAGGCGCGGGCGCGCAATACCTGGCCGTCCACAACGAGCTCATGGGGCGAGCGGAAGGCGGCGTGGCCCAGGTAGACGTCGACGCCGCGCCGGCGCAGCGCGTCCGCGTCCTCGGTCTGGTAGATGCGGTCGATGACGCCCTGGACACGGTCCATCACTGTGCCGAGCGTAACCGGGCCGAGCGCGCCCTCCAGGCCCAGCGTATCCAGGTGGCGCGTCTGATGCGCGGCCGTCGCGCTGGCGATGAGGCTTTTGCTGGGGACGCAGCCGGTCCACAGGCACTCGCCGCCCAGGCGCTCCCGGTCCACCAGCGCCACGCGCGCGGCGAGCGCCGCCGCGGCGGGGGCGGCGACCTGCCCGGCCGAGCCACCGCCCACGATCACAAGGTCGTAGTCATGGCGCGTCACAGAGCCCATACCCCACCTCCATGTCTCACCATCGTAGGCGCCCTCATGAGGCCTCCCCGCGCGCCGCGTGCAGGGCGTCCGCGACGGCCTGCGTCGTGATGGCATGGTGCGACGCGGACCAGAGTACCCGGCCCCGGCACAGCACGATCGCCTGCGGCGATTCGTGGCGCACGCCGGTCCGCTCCTCCACGGCGTGGGAGACGTCGTGTGCCCTCCGGACGTCGACGAGCGGAATCTCGTCGCCCAAGCGAGCCATCTGGCGGTAAGCGGCGCGACTGATCGGGCAGCCTGGATCGTGCAAGAACAGGATAGTCGGCACGGCGCGCGAGGCGACGAAGAGCGGGGCCAGGGCGGCGGTATCCGCGACGGGAACGAAGCGCGTCGCCGTCTCGCCAACGCCATCCCTCCCGTCACCGGCAAAGAGATCATCCATCGACAGGCCCATGCGGCCCGCCACGACGTAGCCGAGCGCCAGCGCGACGACAACAAACAGCGCGATACGCACCGGGTCCACAAGCCAAGCCATCCTTTCCCCCAATCATACGTGCGGCGGCGCGGCCATGTGATGCCGGCGCGGCGGCCACACTCTTCCAGGATGCCAGATTGAATCATCTCTCGACTGTAAGCGCGCTTACAGTCGGGAAACGACATCATACGCTAGCTTGGACATGGTATGGTATGTCCGCGCGGGCGCATCACGGGCGGCCAATGCGCGGCAAATAGTATGACAAGGAGATGTTATGATGAAA
>JAABUJ010005731.1_pt1 | contig 12296 bp, 9 predicted proteins | sample 5559131 | NCBI WGS metagenome assembly JAABUJ01 (sample SAMN10711875, study PRJNA513366) | rock metagenome | isolation source: Antarctica rocks | place: Antarctica: Victoria Land, Mt New Zealand nord | collected 2016-01-07
GCATTTCACCCCGACGTCGTCGTCCTGGTTGAATCTAGTTGAGCGGTGGTTTCGAGAATTGACGGACAAGGCATTGCGGCGCGGTGTGTTTCACAGCGTCCCCGATCTGATCACAAAAATTCAGGAGTACCTGGATGCGCATAACGACCAACCGAAACCGTTCGTGTGGACCGCGAAGGCCGAGGACATCCTGGCCAAGGTGCAGCGCGGTCGCGTCGCCCTCCAAGCAGTCAACCAAAACTGAGACACTGCAGAAGCATCACCGGGCGCCCGCGCCTACTACGACGCAATGCGATCCCGGAACATCGGACATCACGCCGCACTTCGACAGCTGGCCAACCGACTGGTCGGCATCCTGCACGGCTGCCTCAAAACCGCAACGAAGTACGACGAGAACACCGCCTGGCATCACCATCAACCGGCCGCCCAGCCGATTGCCGCTTGACACGGATCAACATGGGATGTCTGACACGCAGGGCCACTGGTGGTCTGCAACAGACCTACGCTGCGGTCAAGAATTAACTCTGAGTACCTGCGCGGCACGCCGCTGCAGAATGGCGACGTCCGAACGGCGCAATCCGTAGAAGTCACGCACGCGCATGGACGTACGTCGACAGAGCAACCATATGTCTAGCTGCGAGAGCACAGCACCGCCGATCAGATTGGCCAAGGCGGCACCCAATGCCCCCATCGTCGGCACCAGCAGGAACACAACCGTGACGTTCACCAACGCGCTGATCACCAGGGAAAAGCTGTGCAGTTGCGGGTGGCCGCGGGAGTCCAACCCAGCCCCTGCGACCGCACCAGGGGCCAGTAGGGCTACTGACAGAAGAAGAATCAGGGCCGCTGGTGCAGCGCCACTAAAATCTGCCCCCCAGATCAAACTGATACCAAAGGGCACACACGCCGCCAGCACGAGGCAGAAGCACAAAGAGACGAAGCCTGAAATTCGCGCGGCTGCGACCAGTCGATCGTCGTCGTGGCGAGCGCTGTCGGACGCGAATGAGACGTCCCGGATTGCACTGCCGACTACGAACGCAACGTCGTACATGTTCACCGCTACCGAATACAACCCGAGCTGATACGCCGACGACAGCGGAGTCAACAGAACCTGATCAAGTCTGTTCAGTAAGACGACCGCGATGGACCCGAGCCATACCCGGCCTCCGTACCTGAGGAACGCCCCAGCGGCAAAGCCAGACGGCGCGATCCCGGACTCGCTCGATCGTCCCGACAGCCCTAGATAAGCCATCGACCCCACCAGAGGCGCAGCAGAAAGTGCGATGGTCGCCGACAGCGGGGTCAAGGCTTGAAAGAGCGCCAAGGCGCACACACTGACCACCCGCAGCAGACCAGTCACAGCCTGCTCGATCGCGACCAGCCTCCAGAGCCCCAGCCCGGCTGCACTGGCCCGCAGCACCAGGCCGGCCAGCGTCGGTATCGTCGCCAGCACTGCCACGACGATCAGCTTGCGGATCACACGATCGTCACCCGCAAGGATGGATGACGCCAGCACGCAGATCACCGTGCCCAGCGCGCCGCAACCGGCAATGAACCAGAGACCCCGAGAGATGGCCATCCGCATCAGTTCTGGTCGCTTGGCCACGAAGAAGGTGACGGCTTGCGGGAGTCCCAAGGTACCCAGCGACGTTGCCAGCAGGAGTACGGCCGTAGCGGCCGCCACCTCTCCTCGGCCGGCGACGCCGAGCGTCCTGGTCAGAACCGGGGTGATCCCGAGACCGGCCAGGGGCACCATGATATTGGCGATGAGAACCAAGCCGACGTTACGTGCGCCCGACTGATGACCCGCGGGCGCGGACTGTCGCGATCCTCTACCGCGACGGTGACGACCATCCCGCTTTCCACGGGCTTCCGAGACCGCCACCCAGATCACTACTTCCCTTCACGTCTAACGAATTGATCGCCCGTGACCCTACGGAGATCGGAAGGCCGATGACCTCAAGCAGACCCTCGATCCAGCTCAGACCCAGCTACCCACCGGCCACGATATCCGCGACCGCAGCGTCCAGTTCTGCCGAAAGCCTTCCGTCGGAGTAGGTCTTCCGCGCACGTGTTGCGGACGCCTGGCGCTCGCTCGCAGAGGGCTGAGCGAGCCAAATCGTCTTCAGGGCACCTGCCATCGCGGCGACATCATCTGATGGGACGAGCTTGCCCAGCGGTTCTGCAGCCAACAGTTCCACCGGCCCGCCTTGTTCCGTGGCCACCACACTGAGACCCGCCGCAAGCCCCTGCACGATGACCTGGCCGAATGGCTCCGGATGTCTCGAGCCCACCACCAGTACGTCATGGCGGGCCAGGACGCCAGCGACGCCATCCACATGCCCGATATAGGTGACGTTCGCCGAGCTACGCGATATCTGCGCCAGCACGCTTTCGAGATACTCAGCATCGGCAGGCGTGGCGGATCCCGCCACCGTCAGCTCAACGCCGTCGCCGATTTCGGCAGCTAGCTGCTCCACCGCGCGGATGACCAGATCGATCCCCTTCCACGGCGTGATTCGACTCAGCGACAACACCTTCAACCGTGTCGGGGCGGGCGGCATGCCCTTCGTGCCCTTCGTACCCCGCGGATCACTCGATTCATGCACGTTGCAAATGGGGAACGCGATTCGCATCGGCCGACCCGCCAGGTGAGAAGGTAGCGTGCTCGCAGTCCAGACACTGTTGGCCACGAAGCCGTCGAACCGCGGAAGCGCCAACCGGGTGGCCACCCACCGTTTCATCCCGCTGATCCATTGCGCGGACAGATCTTCGTGCAGGAGGTAGACGTAAGTCCGCCCCCTCTTCGGCACCACCGACAAGACCATTGCCGCCATGAAACTATTGGCCAGTACCGCCGTGTCAGACACTCTGCGTCGAAAGAGCCACAGCAGCACCAACCACGCCTTCAACAAGCCTGCTCGGCTGCGCCGACCCTGCAGCACGAGCGGCTCCGAGGGCGCCTGTTGGCCATATTGGCCGAGGGGGCTTGGCGCCAGCATGATGACCGTCCGGTTGAATTGGCTGGGCTGGGCCATGTATTGCTGGAGGTGTACCTGGCCTCCACCGAACACCAAACCGTCATCGACCAGGACCAGTTTGCGTGCCGGTCCGCTCGCCATTCCTGTCACATCGTCGCCCCGGTGGTCACAGTTGATCCAACCGCTCGTCCGAGGAGCGGAACGTTGATCTGGCCCTACGGGCTGCGGAAGCCCGCCACGCGCCGAAGGCAACCAACTCGACCAGAATCCCCACGCCCAGCAGCGTGATCAGAAAGGTGATACCGGACGCGTGTGAAGCGACCGGTCCGGGCGCCACCGCGCAACCCTGGGCGGAGCCGGCGCTCGCGAGCCGGCCGACCTGCCAGACTCCCAAGCCTTCATATCCACGGTCGCTGGCCTGGAACAGCAGCCTCCCGTTTGCCTGGATCCAGCTCGACAACTCGGGACTCATGTTCCCGTAGTGCAGGCGCGCATCTTTTTCCGACACCAGGAAGATATGGACCCCCGCGGCCAGCGCGGTCGGGCCGTCGCTGTACTGCTGCACATGGTTGGCCGGAAGGGCGATCTGCCAACGGTCTTGCTGTCCGGTGGCATTGACGTCCTGGCAGGCAAGATTGGAATTGAGATAGGTGGCCACCCGGTAGGTGGCGTCGTCGCGGTGAAAAGGGTAGAGAAGTGCCCAGGACAGGACACCGATCAGAAAGACGACGAGAAGAGTGAGCGCTGCCAGCACGTTCCGACGACCCGGTAACTTCGCCGCCCGGCCGGGTCGGATGCGCTTGGGCGCAAAGAACCAGTAGATCAACACCACCGCAGAGGAACCCGCGATGTAGACCGAAAACTGCTGATTGGCGGCGCCGAACAAGACCGAGAACCCGACGAACAGGTAGGTCAGGAAGGTGTATGAGATCACCATGGCCTGGGCACTGGTCAACGCACCGAACCATTTCCCCTCTGACCATGCGCGCTTGAGGATGAGTAAAAATCCCACACCACCAAGAACGGCGACCAGATATCCGACAACGTACAGGTCGAACGTCGAGGTGAACTGGGTCAACGGGGAAGCACCTGGCAGGGTGACCCCAGTGACTTTGACGATACCCAGCAGCCTTTTCAGACTGAATGTCTGTTGCAACCAAAATTGCCCGGAGATACCCATGAAGGCGGCCCACAGAGGGAACGCGAGCCAGATGAGTGCACCGACTACGAGTGCCCACAGCTGCGTCAGGATGTCGCGACGGACGCGGAGCAGCAGTCGCCAAAGGATCGGGCTCAGCGCGGCGAAGATGACGATCTGCTTGACCAGGCATCCAACACCGATCACGGGTCCGAGCGTCAACACCTGAACGATGGGGCTCCGCTCGGAAACACGTAGCGCGAGGTAGACGACCAAGGCACCTGCTGCTACGGCGCCGGGGTCGATGAGAGCCGTTCGCCCGAAACTCAGCACGAACCCGTTTGTCGCCACCAGGCCCATCGCGGACACACCCGCCAGCACCCGACGGCGCGCGGACACTTCGGGAAGCAGTTCGCGCACGGTCAAGGCAGTCAGCAGACAGGCAACTGCAGACATGGCAGCCCCGACGGTCCTGGCGCCCTGCAGGGCGGCCAGTCCGAACTGTGAAGTATTTCCGGTGATCCATTCCCACACGCCTAGGACGAAGAAGTAGACCGGGGGATGGACCAATATTGCGCCAATGCCGCCGCCCGATATCGCATCGGAGGTAAAGATGTTGAACCCAGCTTTGGCATAGATGACCTCATCACCGAGGAAATCTGGGGTCCAACGTAAATTGATCTCAAAGAAAGCCAAGATGACTGCCGCGCTGATGACCGAGAACATTGCCCAGTGTGTATCGATCGAAGCTGTCACCGTACCCAGCCTGGTGGTCCGAGCGCTTAGTCCGTGCGGCTCGTATCTCCTAGTATCAGACACTGGGTGGTGAACCTTTTCTTTCTGTCACAGATGGTACCCCACGAAAGTAGCTGTTCAATGGGCTTCTTTATCCTCGAATTCTAGCAGACGGGCTCTGACCGACCGGTGGCCGTTGCCGCCGGTCCCGAAGAACTCTGAGTGGCGGTGTCAACGCCACTATCGCTAGGCCCGCCTGGCGAAATATGTTTGACGGGAGGGGACCGGGTGCGTGCCCTCCGCCAGGATATCCAGCGACAAGCCCACGTGATCCGATGTCAGCCTGAACCCAGACGTGTGCGTCGTCGAAAGCGAGAGGACCGAGGCATGTTGCCCACTACGCCCCAATGGAATCACCAGCGAAGAAGTGAGGTCATTCCTGTGGAGGAAATTGGCATATGAGCTCGGCACCTGGGCCTTCGCGTCGGGGAGCACGACGGGACGTCCCCGTCCGGCTACCACCTTCGCGATCGGAGCTTCACCCCTGATGAGCAGGCCGGTGTGGAAGAGTGTCTTGGCATGCGGTGCCGAGTCCCGCATCGACACCACGGAGCTGCTGGCCGATGCCACCCCGAGCTCGGAGACCAGGCGGCATAGCGTGTCCCTGTCCAACATGCGGCCCTGAGTACGAGCCGAGTCGGTCTCGTGGGCGAGGAGGATGGACGATCGGAACACCTCGGAGTAGCTGTTCGACATGAACGGCACTGTCATCTGACCGGCCCGAAGAGCCGATTTCTCGGATAATTGCCTGGTCAGGGGCCTATCTCTGGCCAAGGACAGCAAAGCCTGGCGTAGAGCGCCGGCATCGCCCGGCTCCACCACTATCCCCGAGGGCGACGCCACTTCGGATACGCCGGGCAACGCGGAGGCAACCGGTACGCAGCCGAAGGCCATACCCTCGACAAGTACGAGACCGAACGCCTCGGCGTTGGTCAGACTCGGAAGCACGATGACATCGTTCTCGGCGTAGCAATCGGACATCTCTGCATCAGAGATGCGGCCGAGCATCCTCACATTGATAAGATCGGGCGATTTGATTCGTTCGCTCAGCTCCTCACGCATGGGACCATCTCCGACGATGGTCAGCGCCAGCTCAGCCTGGCCGGCCAACGACTCGAGCAGGACATGTAACCCCTTGTACGGTCTGAGCTGGCCGACGAACAGCACCTTCAGTGGCTCTAGGCCGATCTGTTGATGGTTGCGTACGCGCGGAACCGCACCCACCTGCACCGCCCAAGGAATCACACTGATCGGTCTGGTACCCGCCAACTCCATCTTCGCCCGATACGCAGTCGAACTCACGACGACATGATCCGCCCGGTGGGCCAGGCGGTTCGCGACGCGGTTGTAGATCCTGCACGGCCACTGGAACGACGGAATCGCCAGGTCGCTGTGATGGGTATACACAATGGCCGGCCGCCGGATGGCCGGCACGCGGCTGGCCATGAAAAGCAGCAGATCGCTGATGGTTGGTACCGGGCCGTGGAGATTGACGACGTCATAGGCCGCGAGGTCTCGACGGATCCGCGGCCAGAAGAATGCCATGGCCGACACCCTGAACTCGTGTCGTATAAATTTGGGATAGTCGGCGCGACTGATGACGTCTACCGAGTGTCCCTGCTCCTGCAGACCATTTCGTAGCATCGCGACCGTCCTGGAGATACCACTGACCACCGGTGGCGCTTCTGAGGTAATGATGAGAATTCGCAGGGCCGAGGCGACCGTCATTGCCGAGACCGACCCATTCGGCCCTGGGGTTGTCGCCTCTGACCTTGTCGAACTGCGCTGGTCCTCGGAAGCACGGCGGTCCCCGGAAGTTAGCTGTGCCTCGAAACTGCGCTGTGGTCGACGCAGGTATTGCGGCAGTCGCTTGACGATTACCGATACTGAACCCACGGTTGATCTCCCTCTGTGGCCATTGTTTTCAGCTTGCTGCACTGCAGTATTTTCGATCTCGACTATCTCGATTGTTTCTACGTCGCAGATCTTGGGCTGACAAGCATGTGCCGAACACAATTCGGTGTAGTGAACGCCCATCGTTGGACAAGGTAGGCGGCTGGACGAGCGCCGATCAGAAACCCGCAGGATCGACGACTGGCCCCTCTACCATCTTCGCGTCCGAGTGTAGACGAGTTGGTCACCACCTGTGACGTGGGCGGCGCAATAGGGTGACACACGTCTCAATTTGCGCCGTTATAGACTCTGAAGTCCGATCTGTGCAATCACTGAGCGTCACCTGTTGATCAGTGCCGCTGACCTCACGAGTCCTGGTGGCGAGATGGTCAGCGGGGACCGGGTGGCCCGAATGCTGGCCCATTGACCTACGGGTTCGCCATCCTGGCTGTTCCAGCGAAGACGAGCAGTGGATACGATCCCCTTTCGTGCATCAGATCGACCATGCGCGCATGCCTGGGCTTCGAATCGATCACTTGATGCCGGAACTCTGACGACATCGAAAATCGTAGTGTTAATGCGGATTTCATGTCGGCTCATTGACTTCGGACCTGCGCTCAGCCAGGAGATCGGTTTGTCGATGCATTTATCGCGTCTGGATGCTTGCGGCGTTGGCACCAATTGCCTAGTACTGTCAAGCCTGGCTTCCCGGTGCGGTGGTCGCTGGAACCACCCCACCAACACGTGGGCCGCGTTGATGTGGTGCGCGGCGTTGTCACTCCCAAATTCGACTTTCTGCATTGGAGGTCCGTGTGAGCTTCACGGTTGTGGTCCCCACTTTCAACGAGGCGGAAAACGTCGTCGAGCTGGTGCAGCGTCTCTCGGCGGCTTGCGGTCCAGACACATTTGACCTGTTGTTCATGGATGACGGATCCGACGACCTCCCCGGTGTGGCTCGGAGAGTGGGCCTGCAGACAATTTGCCGGCTCGTCGTGCATCGGCGCACGGCCCCATCCGGCGGACTGTCCGGAGCAGTGGTCGAGGGCCTGAACCTATGTGAGACTCCTCTCGCGGTAGTCATCGACGGAGACCTACAACATCCCCCGGAGATGGTCCCGGCCATGATCGCAGCGCTCGCCGACGCGGACATTGTCGTAGCGTCCCGGTACATGAAAGGCGGCGCTTCTTCGGGGCTGGACCGGCCATGGCGGCATGTCGTGTCCGGCGTATGTACCGGGCTGGCTCGAATACTTTTCCCTGTACGTCTGCGCCACTGCACCGACCCGATGGCCGGCGCCTTCGCGGTCCGCCTCGACCGGTTGGACGCGGAGGTGCTCCGGCCGCGCGGCTACAAGGTGCTGCTGGAAATCCTGGTGACACACCGACTAGCTATCGCCGAAATACCTTATTCGTTCGCGTTACGCTCCCGGGGTGAGTCCAAAGCTTCGGCCCGACAGGGCCTAGCCTTCGTGGTGCAGCTGCTGGCTCTCCGGTTCCGACCGTTGATCTCCCGACGTCATGCCTCGGAAGCGATGGTTCGCCCGATCTGGGACGAGGATCCGCCACTGTCCAGCTCTCACGCGTCGTGATTGCTGTCATCGCCGGTATGACGTCCAAGGTCTTGACAAGGGAGTCAGTTGAAGTAGGGATATGGTGTGTCGATGGATCAACCCGTATCAGTGCGAATAGGCGTTGATTGTCGAGTCCTCGACGACCGATATCACGGCATCGGGCGCGCTACGTTAGGTCTGCTGGAAAATCTTCCCGAGGTGCCCGGGCGGGTGCTCGTGCTTTTCATGTCTCGAGACCAAATTGTCTCCAGGTTGGATATATCTGCCCTGCTGGGTCGTGGAGATATCGAAGTGCGGGATTTCTCGCATGGTCTGAGCGGTGTCGCGCAATTCTTCGCCTGGCCTGGCGCTCTACGACGAGCGCGCATCAAGTCCGTCCTCTTCCCATATCACCTCGGGGCCAGCGTCTTCGGACGCCCGCGGCGCTATGCGATCATCCACGACTGCATTCCAGAGCAGGAGCGGCGATTCGCGCCGAATGCGACCACCCGGCTTCTCTACATGTTCTTGACCCTGGTGGTGGTGTGGCGGGTCAAGTTGTTCTCGCCCAGCCGGGCATCCGCGTTGGCCATCGAACGGTTCTACCGCCGCAAAGCCTCTGGAATAGAAATTCTGCCGTGGGCGGTGGGAGATCTGTTCTTCCACACTGCCGACGTGCCAGAAACGATCGGTCCGTCGTCCATTCCGGCGAAGTATCTACTTCATGTCGGGGCCCGCCGGCCGCACAAGAACGTTGATTTCCTGTTGTCGGTTCTGAGCTTACTGCCCGAGGAGGTCAGCTTGGTTCTGGTCGGAGATGCAGACCCACGTTGGCGCGACGAGACGGACACGATTGCCTCGTCATTGGGAGTCGACCATCGCGTCGTTGCGCTTTCAGCTGTGACCGAGGCCGACTTGATGGGTCTCTATGCGGGGGCACACGCATATGTCTATCCCTCGATCGTGGAGGGTTTCGGGTTGCCCCTGTTGGAGGCGATGGCCGCCGGGGCGCCCGTGATCGCCAGCAGGATCGATGTTTTCGAGGAGGTGGTGGGTGACGCGGCGATCCTCCTGCCCCTGACCGATCCAGCATCCTGGAGCGAGGCGATCTTGGGCCTGGACGAGCCCGGCCACCGCGCGAAGATGATCGAGGTCGGTCGTCGGCGTGCACGGGCGACGTCCTGGCGTGACCCCGCTGCACACCTCATGCGCATCATGACCTCCGGCTAGTGACCACCAGCGAAAATGCCGCGCCCACACGGTCTGCCAGCGACCCAACTCCTCCGGCAGATCCCGCCACGGCGAGCCCGTGCGATAGCGCCAGCAGATCGCCTCCAGGACCTCGCGGTGCTCGTTCCACGGTCGGCCACGCCGACCGCCGTAGGTCGGCATCAACGGCGCAACCACTGCCCAGAACTCACCCGAGATCACACCAACACGCACCACATGAAGATCATTCAGCGTCGAGGGCCCGCAGAATTAGCAGACACGCTCTAGTACTACAGCCGCACTTAGGGTCCCTAAGTGCGGCTGTAGTACTAGCCCCGCGCCCACGAGGGGTGGCGCTGCTAGTTGCCACCGAAGCGAACTGATAGTAGCGGGTGGTCTACACATAGTGATATCCTTCGCTCAGCGGTGAGGTTGGGGGGCCGAGCATCCATGCTCGGTTCAGCCCTCCCGCTCCTCCCTTTATAGGGCTCGGGCAGGATCGAGGAGGACGTCGATGCGTAGTTCCATCAACTGGCGAGGTCGGTTCAGACGCCTTGTCGTAGTCGCCGTCATGGGCGGGCTCCTCGGCACCACCGCCTTGTCCCACACGGCGCCGGCTGGTGCATCCACGACGAACGCGGGCATGTTTTTCGGCACGCTGGAGACTGTCGGCGCGCATGTCGCCCAAGAATCGCGCGACGGTGTCAAGGTGGCGATGATCGAGCTGAACTGGTCTCAGTTCGAGCCCGCCGAAGGCAGCTGGAACGCTCAGTACGAGAACCAATTCAAGCAACGCATTGCAGTGCTGACGGCTGCCGGTATGCGGGTGAGTCTAGGGCTGGGCCTTCAGTACACACCGGCCTGGGTTCTGGCCAAGCAAGGAAGCCGCTTCGTCAACCAGCACGGATCGACCTCTGACTCCCTCAACATGGTTTTCAGCCTGACCGCGAGACTTCTGGCTCAGAAGTACTTGACCCAGGTGAATAGGATCGTCCCACTTTCGTCCTTCTGGGCCGTCCGCATTACATCCGGTGGGCAGGGCGAGCTCCTTTATCCGTCGGGCGGGAGCTACTGGGGGTTCGACGCCCAGGCGCTCACCGGCCGTGGGCTGCCGTTCGGGGTTAGCCAGAACCCCTTCCCTTCCTGGAAGCCCGGGTCCTCGGGTCTGTCGCCCGCCAACATGCGTACCTGGGTCAAGTGGTATGTCGATTCATTGGCCAACGAGGCGAGATGGCAGATTTTCGTCATGGGGTCGCTGAAGTTTCATGGCTTCTATCAGATCATCACTCCGGGTGTGGGGGTACCTCCTCGTGCGCTCGATCGGCTTGTATCCGCGAATCTTCCGGACGGCACCCTCGGGGTCGGGGCCCAGTGGACCGAGATTTACGCGCAGCTTTCCAAGACCCACAACGTGGTGGCCTACGTGAGTTCATTGGCCGATGGCTCGGGTGAAAACGGCGGTTGCGGGTCCTCGGACTCCACCGTTCCGCTCACGTCGCCCTCAGCTGATTCCTGGTCCGCCGCCCGGTGGATAAGCAGAATCGCCGACACCTATGGAATGGCGAAATCCGGCGAGAACCCGGGATATTCAGATTCGGTGGGTTCCAATTCTGCGTTCTACCGTGACCGAAGCAATACAGGCATGATGGCCGTATCCGTGCATCAAGCCAGTTCATGCGGATTCCAGGGACTTTACTGGGCTCATGACGTGCAGCTATGGGATGAGACAGGCTCCTTCTCACAGCTGGCAACATTCTCCAGGAGTTCAGCTGCGCTGCCCGCTGCTGCACGATGACCCTCGACCGGCGACCATGCCGATTGCGGCGGGACCAGGCGCCTTCAACATCCTGGATCGACGCGAATTCTCCGCAGCCCGCCTTCCGCATGCGGACAGGGAAAGTCTGCGGCGCGGTGAAGACCCGCGGGTTGCCTCTCTTCGGCCGAGTCGTTTCCGATGTCCAGAACCCGCGGCCACCAGAGCGCCCTGGCCCGCTACATCAGGAACCGGTACGCAGCGCTCCCAGGTTCGATGCGTTCTGATTCCATCGGCGTACCCGCCATCCTTTCCAGCACCCTGTGCCCCGCATCGGTACTCTGCCCCTCACGGTTGCTCCCGTTTGGGGTCCTCCCTCTTGCCGGCCAAGCGGCTGAACAAGCCCACCACAACGGCCGGATCGGTATCGGGACGACAGGTTCTCCTGTTCCATGCCAGCGCCTACGACGAGCTCACGCCACCTATACACCGGACACCGCCGGGCCAGCACGCAGGCCACCTCCCGGCTCAGGGCACACCCGCATGGGTGTGCCTTCATCCCGGGGACACCTGACAACCCCGGTTTCGATGCCATCGTTCTATTCTTTCGATGCGTCAGCAGTGGTTCACACATGTTCGTCTTCTCGTCGCACACCTGACCCGCTGACAGCGGGCCTTCTACCGCAACGCTCACCACCCCGGCTCTTGACCGACGCAGCTTGCGGTGGTTTGAGTTCTCCGCTTCACGGCGAACCCGGAGGGCCAACCTCCATCACTGGCACAGCACGTATCGCTCCAACGATCTCCTACATCGTCATCACTCCACTTTCAGGACACACTCAGGTCGAAGTAGCTACTTCGACCTGAAATAGTCTGTTTTGGCTCCGGCGTGGTTGGCGGTCGGCGGTCGGGAGTGGTTCTGGGGTTTGCGGTCTCGGGTCCTTGGGGTTTTCAGGCGGTCAGGGCGGCGATCTTGA
>JAABUJ010005734.1_pt1 | contig 12295 bp, 10 predicted proteins | sample 5559131 | NCBI WGS metagenome assembly JAABUJ01 (sample SAMN10711875, study PRJNA513366) | rock metagenome | isolation source: Antarctica rocks | place: Antarctica: Victoria Land, Mt New Zealand nord | collected 2016-01-07
CCTGGCTCCTGTCGCGCGGTAACAGTCATTGAACCTCCTCAGTACGGTGGGTATAGCAGAAAGTTCCGCATTGGTGGCAAGATAGAGCCGGAGCCTTGCGCCACGTGTGGATCTGCCCCAACCTAAGAGCGTGTCCACAAACCTCCCACCTGTCCCCCTCACGTTTTGATCGATCCCAGGATCCGTTGGTGCCATCCACCCACGATCCTGCGTCCACCAGCGGTCACCCGACGCTCCGCACCCGCCCCCGCGCCGTTCCTGAGGGTGAGCAACCGCACGAGGGTGGCGGGCGCGTCCTCCGGCGGCCCCCGCAACCACCGATGTGGTCCCCGTTGGGTCGAAAACGAGACCTGGGAGCTGGGGGGTTTGTGGACACGCTCTTACTCTTATCTGTTATCTATCTGCTACGCATGACGCCGCGCCGGTATCACGCGCGGCGCGTCATGCGCTGACCCCGATGGCCGCGCCTGGAGACGCGCGTCCTACCCTTTCACCCCTGTCACGACGATGCCCTGGATGAACCAGCGCTGCCCGATGAAGAACAGGGCGATGACGGGCAGTGTACTCACGACGGCCCCGACCATGATCAACTCGAAGTGCGTCGAATACTGGCTCTGGAGCTGCGCCAGCCCGAGCTGCAACGTGAGATGGTCGCTGCTTTGCAAGTAGATGAGCGGCCCCAGGAAGTCGTTCCAGTTGTACAGAAACGTGAACAGGGCCACGGCGATCAGCGCGGGCTTGATCAGCGGCAGCGCGATGCTCCAGAACGTGCGGACGTAGCCGCAGCCGTCGATTTTGGCCGCGTCTTCCAATTCGCGCGGTTGCGTCAGGAAGAACTGGCGCGTCAGGAACAGGTACGCAGGGTTGGCGAAGAGTTGCGGCACGATGAGCGGCGCGAACGTGTCGAGCCAGCCGAAGCTCTTGAACATGACGAACTGCGGGATTAATGTCACGAAACTTGGCACCATGAGCGTGCTCAGGGCCAGCACGAAGAGCACGTTGCGGCCCGGAAAACGCAGGCGCGCGAAGCTGTAGCCCACGATCGCCGACGAGAAGGTTGTCCCGATCGTGGCGCAGACGGCGACGAACAGGGTGTTGAAGAAGTAGGTCCCCATGGGCAGGCTCTGGAAGAGCGCGCTGTAGTTCCCCCAGGCCAGCGGGCTCGGGAACCAGATGACGGGATAGGCGGCGATCGCGTCCGATGTCTTGAGGCTGCCCGACGCCAGCCAATAGACGGGAAAGAGCAGCACAGCGGCGAACACGATCAACACCACATAGGTGAGCAGGCGGCCCGCGCCGCGGCGGACGGTGACCAGGGGTCTGTGCGCCGTGCTCTGTGGGGCCATAGGCCGCCGTTCCCCGACGGCGGGAGTGATGCTGCTATTGGTCATACATCCACCTTCCGTCCTGTCCGCACCGCTCACAGCGGGGCTGTCCACACGTTCTACTCGCCGGCATAGAACACCCACCCGCGCGCCGATCGAAACACGCCCAGCGTGAGCAGCAGGATCAGGGCGAACAGGACCCAACCAAGCCCGGCCGCATAGCCGACCCGCCCGAACTGGAAGGCGGTCTGATAGATGTAGACCGACCAGGCGTAGCTCGCGTAGTTCGGACCGCCGACGGTCCCGCCGTTACTGGTCACAACGTAGATCAACGTGAACACCTGGAAGCTGCTGATGATGCCGAAGATGAGGTTGTAGAAGATGGTCGGCGTCAGCAGGGGCAGGGTCACGTTCCAGAACTTGTGCCGGGCACCGGCGCCGTCGAGGTCGGCGGCCTCATACAGCTCGGTGGGGATGCCCTGCAGTCCGCCCAGGAAAATCAGCATGCCGCTGGTGCTGCCCCATAAGGTGGCCAGGACGAGCGAGGGGATGATCCAGGATTCGCTCGACAGCCAGGGGATCGACGGCAGGTTGACCGTGTTGAGCACCTCGTTGATGATGCCGAACTGCTCGTTGAACATGAACTGCCAGAGCAGGCCCTGCGCCACGCCCGTGATCAGCGCGGGCAGGTAGAAGAGCGTGCGCCAGACCGGCAGGAAGTGGATGCGGCGATTGAGCAGCAGGGCGATGCACAGTGAAAACGTCAACCCGAGAGGGACGGCCAAGACGGAATAGAGCGCGGTGACCTTGATCGATTGCCAGAACAGCGGGTCCTTGCCGAGCATATCCGCGTAATTGCCGAGCCCCACGAACGACACCCGCGCGTTTCCTCCGCTGTAGTTGGTCACACTCAGGCCCAGCGAGGCAAGCACCGGCCCGGCCGTGAACCACAGGAAGCCGATGAGCCAGGGGAGCAGGAAGATGTAGCCGTAGATGGCCTCTTTCCGCGCCAGCGTCGAGCGCCGTCGCGGCCGATGCGGCCCGATCACCGCGCGCGCGCCCGTGACTGCCATGGTCTATCTCCTTCTCCGTGATGGTGATACTGTGGCCGGCCGTCACAACGGCCGGCCACAGGCTGAGCGGATTGGCGGCGGTTAGAAGCGGTATTTCTTGATCGCCGTCTGGCCGTCGGATTGCCACTTAGCCAGCGTCTGCTTCACGTTGGCCTTCGAGCCGAGCATGGCGGTGACGGCGTTCGCGGTGATCGTCGACAACTCGTTGTAGTACGGCGTCGTCGGGATGGTGAACGCCTCGTTGATCGTGGTGGGGAAAACCGAGACGTGCGCGGGCGGCAGCTTGGCGGATTTGGCCGTGCTGACCCAGAGGGGCACCGCCGACTTGCGGCCCGGTATACTGCGCGTGGGCTCCGATATCAGGATCTGATCCGAGCGTGTGCTGGTGAGGAAGTTAAGGAAAGTGAACGCCTCGTTGGGGTGTTTCGATGTCGAGGCGATCGACCAGGCGCCGCCGGCCGGAGAAATCGGGCGATGTCCGGTCGGTCCCTTCGGCAGCGGGGCGACATCGTAGTCGAAGCGCTTGCCGATCGTGCTGCGCATCTGCAGCGTGGCCCACGACCCGTTGCCCGACATGGCCAGTTGACCGCTGCTCCACGGGTCGAACCCGGCGGAGAAAGCCCCGCTGCGCGGGGCCGCCTTCGTCACGTAAACGGCGTCCTGCATCTTCTGAAACAGTTCGACGGCCTCCGGCGTGTTGACCAGGAACGAACGCAGGTCGGGGCTGAGCCACTTGCTACCCCAGGCCAGCACGAACCCGACCGTGCCCCATCCGCTGCCGAGTACGCCGGCGATATCGACGCCCCAGGTCGTCTGCCGCGACCCGGAGGTGGCCACGAACTCCTTAGACATGGCGAGCAAATCGTCCCAGGTCCAACTGCCGTCGGTCGGCGGATACTTGATGCCCTTCTTGTCGAACATTGTCTTGTTGTAGAAGACGCCCCAATCGGACCAGTCGTAGGGCAGGCTATATTGCTTGCCCTTCCAGGTCATCTGCGCGACTTCCGCCGACCAAAAGTCGGAGGTGTTGACGTGGGCGCGCGCCATGTACGGGTCGAGGGCGAGGGTCCAGCCGCGGTTGGCGCGGTCGGCCGTGGCGAAGGTGCGATTATAGAAGACATCGGCGAGCGTGCCGCCGGTGGCGCGCGTCGGGATGACAGCGCTATCGTAGGGGCTGTTCGCGGTGCCCGGATAGTTGGTCAGATTGACCTTGATGGTGGGGTAGGTCTGCTCGAAATTCTGGATCACCTTGTTGAAGAGCGGCACGTCGGTAACCGCGTCGTGGTTGGTCCAGAACTGCAACGTGACTTGGTCCGCGGCCGAGTGGCTGGCCAGCGCGGACGCCGGTAGGAGAGAATCGGCGGCGACAACAGCGCCGGCAGCGGCGGCGCCGGCAAGTAGCGTGCGGCGCGAGACAGGTTTCATCACATCCATGGGGGATACTCCTCTGCGAGAATCGAGTCAAATAAGGTCTACTGGTCTATACGGGAATGGACGCGCGCGTCATCGGCTGTATCACAGCGACGGCATCTATCTTACTCTATCCTCTATTCGTTCCGGCTCCTCCTCACTCTCACGTTGGGACAGCGCTCACGCCACAACCGGCGCGGCGGGGGGTGATGACACGGTTAGCCACCCGCGGAGGGCGGGCCGCTCGATTGACGGGCGACAAGCTCGCACGGTAGGACGCTGCGCTGGTGCGGCGCGTCGGGATGTGCGATCCGTTCGAGCAGGAACGTGGCCGCTAATCGGCCAAGCTCCTGCGCGGGCTGGCGCACGGTGGTGAGCGCCGGGGCGACCAGGCCAGCCAGCGGGATGTCGTCGAAGCCGACGATGGAGATGTCGTGAGGGACGCGCAGCCCTTGTGCGGTCACGGCAGCTATGACGCCGAAGGCGGTGCGGTCGTTGACGCAGAAGATAGCCGTCGGCGGTTGGGGCAGGGCGAGCAGCGCCCACGTCTCGCGTTGCCCGCTCTCTTCGTCGAGATCGCCCTCGCGCACCATCTGCACGGGCGCGGGCAACCCGGCCTCGTCCAGTCCCTGGCGGTAGCCGCCGAGCCGCCCCATGGCAATGCCACGGCTGAACTGTCCACCGATGAACGCGATGCGGCGATGGCCCAGGGCGGCGAGGTGGGTGACCGCCAGCCTGGCGCCGCCGAACGTGTCGGTGCTCACCTCGTCGGCGTGTGGATGGACGGGACGACGGCCGATGCAGACCATGGCCAGACCGCGGTCACAGAACTCGTGCAGGACGAGCTCGTTCTCGGCGTTGCGCTCCCCCTCGGTCGGCGTCAACATAATACCGTCGACGCGTTTGTGACGCAGCGTCCGCACCGTCTTCAGTTCGACAGCCGCGTCGTCGGCGCTGCAAATGATAGGGATGTAGCCTGCGGCCTGGGCCACATCCTGCACGCCCCGCGCGATTTGGGCAGAGAAGGGATTGGCGATGTCGGTCAGGAGCAGCGCCACCAACTCGCTTTGTTTCGTGGTGAGGCTGCGCGCCAGGCCGTTGGGCTCGAAGCGCAACGCATCCATGGCTGCCTGGATGCGCTCACGTGAGTGCGCCCCGACGTACCCGCTCCCATTGATCATGCGGGAAACGGTGGCGACCGAGACACCCGCCCGCTCGGCGACGTGGTAGATCGTGACACCCGATGTAGGCTCACCGAAAGATGTAACCTGTTTCATATCGCCTATCATAGACGATCGCCCGCATCGTTGTCAAGAGGCGAGGGACAGTGACCAATCTCGTGCGATGCTCACGACTCCTTGAGGGTCAAAAGTCGTGTTTTCTCCCGCGACATGTGCGCAAGCGCCTATTTCACCTGCGGCCAGTGCGCGAAAACGCCATGAGAGCCTCCGTCTATCGGCTCCGTGTGACGTAGAAGGAAGCAGTCTGTTGTGCAATCAGTGACATATAATGACGTTCTAGGGGCCCAAAAACAGCGTTGCGTAGTGACGATTGTGAAATAGGTTTCACAATCGTCGCGCTGTCACGGGGACGGGGTCCGTGATGTATTGTTGGCGGTGGACATTCTGGATGAACGATTCCGGGATCGTTCATCCTCCGGTTGGAACCTCCGCGTAGTGGTGCGTATGGTCGGCCGGGATCCCGACCTCACCGGCGTACCGCGCGCGATAGGCCGTGGCGCTGACCCCGAAATAGGCTTTGAAACGTCGCGCGAAGTAGTTCGGGTCGGGCCAACCCGCCTCCCGACCGATCCGCGCCATCGGATAATCGGTCTGTAGCGCCAGCGTCGCGGCGCGCTCGGCTCGTTGGTGGGCGAGGTAGGCCATGGGCGACAAGCCGGTGTGGGTTTTGAACAAGCGCACGAGGTAGGAGCCATCGATGTGCAGGCGTCCCGCCAGGTCCGCGAGTGACCATGGGTACGCGAGGTCCTCTTCCAGCAGACGCATGCCGTGCACGACGGCGTCATGCACGGGTTTTGGGCGTCGCGTCCCCGTCTCGCCGGCCGGGTTGACATGATGGGCGAGCTGGGCGAGCGCCAGCAGGAGATGGCCGATGAGATCGACTTTGGTGTCGGGGCTGCCGGCCACGCCAAGGCGATGCAGCGCGTCGATGTGGTGGAGACAGTCCGCGAGCGCCGCGGGCGACAGGCACGCCGCCAGGATGCCGCGTCGATCCAGGCCCAACGGCCCGCTGTAGAGAAGATAGTTCAGCAGCGGGTCGTCGCGTATCCACACAAGCTCGCGTTGCAGCAGTTCGAGCCCAAAGCAGCAGTTGGACACCTCCAGACGCCGGCAGGCGCGATAGGCGTGCCAGACCCCCGGCCGCAGGATGTAGATATCACCCGCCTGGAGGGGCTGCTGGCCGTGGATCGTCTGGTGGACGCCGTGCCCCGCGCCGATCACCATGACCTCGATGAAATCGTGGCTGTGTAGCTCGAAGTCGCCGTCGAGCACGACGCGATTGGCGAAGATCGGCGCGTGCGCGGCCGCGAAGATCCAGCGTCGGGCATAGAGTACGGGCGTCGTCTGATCGTCCATACCGTTAAGCATAGCCCTTGTCGAGCGATTGTCAATTTTGTGCTAGCGAGCCGCGCATGAGAGGCTAACACCGGCCGTCCATCGGCCCTCATACTGGGTGTAAGAGCGCAAGGGCTCTTGATGACCAGGAGGGAACGCCATGACAACCACATCCTATCGCGCTGTCTATCGCACGACGCCCGAAACACTCTCGGATGACACGATCCAGACCTATCGGCGGCAAGGCTTCGTGCACATTCCGGGGGTCATCTCACCCGATGAGGTCGCCGTGTTCCGCGCGGCGGCGCTCGACGCGGCCCAGCGGTTGAAGGACAAGAGCAACACCGCGGGGAGCAAAGCGGAGCGCGTCTTCCTGCAACTCGTCAACGTGTGTAAATTCCATCGTGGGATTCAGCATTTTTCTAGCGGGGAAGGCAGCAGGTTTCAAGCCCTCCACACAGGGGGGGCAGGGCCGCGCGTACGCGTGAAAAGGCAGACACGCGGGCCGAGCACTGTGTTGCTCCGTCGCTATAATCCATGCTGACTTCTTCGCTAGAATTTACAACGTGTGGCAGGACGACGAGACGATGAAGCGCCTCACGCTGCACCCCAACGTGGGCGCCATCGCCGAGCGCCTGGCCGGCGTCCCGCTACGGCTCTGGCACGACCAGATCTTGATCAAGCAACCCCACAACAACGCGCCCACCGAATTCCACCAGGACCAGCCCTACTGGCCGCACGCGCACTCAACCCATCCGCTCACGGCGTGGATCGCGCTGGTCGACGTCCCGGTGGAGCGCGGCTGCATGACCTTCATCCCCGGCTCGCACACGCGCGCCGACCTGGCCGCGCAGGACCTGACCGACGCGCACGACCTGTTCCAGAAGAGCCCCGATTTGATGTGGGAGCCGCGTGTGACGATCCCGCTGCGCGCGGGAGATTGTACGTTCCACCACGCGCTCTGCGCCCACATGGCCACGTCGAACCTCACCGACGAGCCGCGCGTCGCCCACGCCGTCATTTTCATGGACGCGGGGACGACCTACCGTAAGACGCCCCATCCCGTCACCGACCCGTTAGGATTGGCGGAGGGGCAGCCCCTGGCCGGCGGCGTATTCCCGGCGGTCGCCGAGTTCGAGTAACGCGCCTTGTCGTCGTAACGGACTACGCTTTGGCGCTTTTTATCGAGTTATGTCAGTGCTGGCCGTTGAGGTCATTCGTACGAGAATGCCCCTCGCACTCATGCATCTGAAGGGCATTTGCCGTTTAGCTGGCGCGTGTGATTTGGGTGTGTTTCATCTGAGTTGGAGCTGCGGGTAGGGTGACCGTCGCGGTCGGGACAACCAAGGGCCGTCCCAACTCAACTGGAACACACCCATGTGATTTCGGGACATATCGCCCGTGAGACAACGCCATCGGGTTGTTATGGCTTGGCGCGGGCTTGCTCGATACGAGTTAGGATGCAAGCGGCGCACAGCATTCTTATGCGCGGGCGGTCATGCGACGCTGTCAGCCGATGGGAATCCAAATCTTGCAAGGATGACCTCAACGGCCAGCGCGGGGCGGGTGGCGATGAGCGCCTGCCGATATCGGCGCCGAGACGGCCTGATTGAAAGGACAGGAGCGGTCGGTGATATCCTCCTTGTCGTTCTTGTCGTTGGTATCGCCGACCATGGCCGGCGCGCGACGTCGGATCAGTGATGGGGGAAATGATACCGCGCGTAGCCGCCCGGTAGCAGGACATGCCACATGTCCCGCCGACGTTCGACCGTTCCGTCCACGCCATCAACGCGCCGTGGCTCCCCCGGATATACGGGAATCACCAGTTCTCCCGTTACCCCCGGCGGCAAGTGGACCTCCACGTCCCACCGTTCCTCGTCGCGCGACCAGTGGACGTGAACGGGGCCACGCGGCGTGGGCACGGCGCCGCCCGCCCAGGACAGCCCACACTCGTGGGGCGCGACGCGCACATGGCTATAACCTGCCGCCCCTGGCTCGACGCCGAGCACCTGCGTGGAGAGGAAGTAAGCGGGCGCCGCCGACCAGCCGTGGCAGAGGCTGCGGCTCCAATGCCCGGGAATATAGCCCGGGAACGTTTCCCAGAACGTCGTGGCGCCCTTCTCGATCATGCGTCCCCATTGTTCGCGCACGATCTCCACGGCGGCCTCGGTCTCGCCATATCTCACCAGCGTTTCCAGCGTAAAGAACAGGAACCAGGGACTGCCGACCGGGACGACCTCCTCGACTGGCCATGCCTGTGCCCGGCCCGGATCGCTGCCCACGAAGTTCCCCGTGCGCGCCGCCTCAACGAGGGGCAGGATGCGCTCCGTCCGCTCGGGGGGGGCGCACCCGCACAGGAGGACCAGCGTGTTCGTCGGCTCGCTAACGCGCGTCCGTGCCAGGAACTCCTCCGGCTCCTCCGGGCGTTCGCCTCGCGCCACGCTTCGCGCGGCGTAGCGCGCGTACGCCACCTCGTCGCGGACCGTATCGACATAGGCGCCGCGCGACTCGGACCAGCAATACCGATTGATCGCGGCCTCCACACGGTTGGCCGCCGCACGATAGCGGACGGGATCCGCACTGGACTCCTGTCCCTGTGCCTCGGCCGGCCACGCTAGCGTTTCGGCCATGAGCGCGGCGCGGCGCAAGCTTTCGGCGAGCAACGCGCTGCTTGAGGTCACCTCGCCGTCGCGCGTCAGGTCCATTGCCGCCCAGTCGACGAGGTTCCACACGTCGGGGACATCAAGCAGGTCGCGCTCGGTCAGGAAGCCCAGGCAGCGCTCCAGACACTCGCGCACATCGCGATAGAGGGCGGCGAGGGCGGCGCGGTCACCCGTCGCCTGGTAGTGTTCCCACACGTTCCAGATCCACAGGAAGGTCCACATCGGGATCTCGCTAAACCACCCACTCACGACGTGATCGGTCGTGAGGTGTGGCCGCTCGCGCAGGCGCGGAGGCTTGACGCGGTCCAACGCGCGCGAGAGCGACTGCCCGACCAGGCGCAGGCAGCGATCAGTGAGGTCGTAGGCGCCGAAGGCCACGCCGTTGACGAGCGCTGAGTTGCGCGCGTCGCCGACCCAGAACACCTGCTCGTAGGCCGGGCAGTCGACATAGGTGTCCTCCATGCACAGGCGCACGGTGTAGGCCGCGACCTCCCAGATCTTGGTCAGCGACGCGTCACTACAGGCAAAGTGGCCCTGGTTTTCCACCGGATATGTATTGAGCAGGAGGCGCAGGTTGTAGAGTTTGACCGGCCGCGTCGCCGCGCGCACGGTGAGGGAAACGTAGCGGAAACCGCGGCGCACATGCGAGCGGAAGGTTTGGTACCCCTCGCGACAGGTGTAGCGGACGCTGTTACGCAGTCGCTCGGTCCAGAAAACGCCGCTGTCGTCGATTCCCTCGAATAGGTTGCCGTCGATCACGGTCCCCGCGGGCGCGTCCACCTCGAGGACGAGATATCCGACCAACTCGCGCCCGAAATCGACGACCAGGTGGGTATCGCCATCCCTATGGGGATAGAGCGTGGCATACCCCGCGCTCCGGTGCAGCAGGAGCTCCACGTTCTCGACGAGGGGCGCGTCGTCGTCGAGTCGTCGGCGCGGCTGCGGCCGGTCGATCGACGCGTCACAGAACCCACCCCTAGGTAGCGAGAAGTGGCTCATCGAGGTGAGTAGGTGGACGTCTTCCTGGCTGTCGGCGGCGGAGAGGGCGTAGCGCGGCGCCGGTGGCAAGGCGTCTGGGCTCGTGGCGGCGAGGACGCGCGCGCGCGCCTCGTCGCGCTCGTCGAGGGGGCCGAGGTACGTCCATGCGGCGTCTTCGGGGGCGTCGGCGCAGAGGCGCGACGCGTCGAAGTAGAGATCTTCCTCCGTCTCAAAGATCAGGCTAGGCCAGTCCGTGCCAACAAGAACGAACAGGTTGCGCCCTTCATCGAGGTGGAATGCGGGTGAGGCATCCTGCGTGAGCGGCGTGTCCATCGGGACCACGCGGCCGCGACAACTGGCCTCGATAGGTCCGTACTCGACGGCGGAGAACAAGGAGACCGTGCAGGGGCGCGGGGCGATGATCTCGGTGACAAAGGCCTGCCCGCGCTGGCCAAGCGGTTCGGCGCGCAAGCCATGGCCCTCCTTGCCCACGCGCTCACGCAGGTCGAAGGCCCAGCGGTAGCCACGACGCGGTCGTGCCACCTCCGCCGCCAGGACCTGGATCGGCGTGACCTCGTCGCGTGTCAGGAATGGGATCGTCCGTGGCGCGAGTCCGATCCAAGGCGCGACGCCCACAGGACCCAGCGTGTGGGGAGTTGCCCAGTCGTCGGGCGCTTCCAGGGCGACGCCGACGTTCGTCCACCCCTGCTCCGCGCGGCGCGCGTCGTACTGCTCCTCGAACCCGAGCTGTGTGGCGATACGCGGCGTGTCGCGCACGAATGCCGCGTCGGGTGCGACGCGCCACTCGCCGTCGCTCACGATGCGTTCGACCGCGTCGCCCGCCCTTTCTAGGACAAGTTCGCACAGGAAACCGCCGCGCCCCAGGATGTATTGGAAGGTGTGGTCACCCCAATGGACGACGCGCGCGGCCAACACGTTCTCACCTCCGCGCCGCAGACAAGGGGTCACATCGTACCGGTCGTAGCCGTAGGCCCAGGGAAACGAGCGGACGGGCCCGTGTCCGAGCCAGGCCCCGTTGAGATAGAGTTCATAACGACTGTCAGCCGTGATGAAGATTGTGGCGCGTTGGAGATCCTCCGGACAGTGAAACGGGCGCCGGAAACGGAGCCACAGGTTGCGTTGCGACCCCGCGTCCGTGGTCCAGAGCCAGCGCGCATCGGCCGAAAAGTCCATATATCCTACTAACTCCTCTTCTTTTATACTCCGCATACTCCGCGCCACCACCATGAAGCTGTACGACAGCGAAAAGGACTCGTGCGTGGAACGGCAGCAGAGCGTAAACGTCGCTGCCGTTCCACGCGCCCGATTATGGACGATTAGCGCCGCCTACATGTACTCCTTGCGGTCGATCTTGTTCTGCTTAGCTCACGCGGCGGTGGACGTTTGCAGCAGAGACTCGGATTTCGTGGCGAACGTCTGCTCACTGTACGAGCCGTTGATGCAACTCTACAGGTATCGTTGAGTTCGTGTAGCGTGCGATATTCTCCGGTCTGAATGAGTGCCAGAGGGGAAGATGTCATGCGGTCCATTTCCGCCTTCTGTGGCTATCGCTTCCCCGACGACATCATCGCCCTCGCCGTCCGCTGGCAACTCCGGTTCCACCTGCCGTATGCCGATATCGCGGGACTCTTGGCCGAACGATGATGGCAATCCCGCGCTCCCGCGCGTCACGGGGATTATGAAGGCGACCTCTTGCCCTTTCCAGAGGATCGAGCCAGCGTCGGGTTTGTACGCTCCGGCCAAGATTTTCATGAGGGTGCTCTTACCGGCGCCGTTCTCACTCACCAAGGCGTGAATCTGTCCAGCATGCACGAAGAGCGACACGCCGTCGAGCACGCGGGGGAATATCTTGGATATACTGCGCATCTCGCTGACAGGCCCTGTGGCCATGTGCCACCCTTCCCTCGTTCGCTGAGCGGCGCTAGACGATACGCCTGGGATGGCGTGTCGCCCTCGCGTCCGTTGTCCAGCCGCGTGAGAGACCATCGATCTCCCCCTTTTCGCCCACGCCGACTTTACGGTATATTGTAAATCAAAGCACGAGGATGTGTAAACCACGAGGATGTGTAAACATAGAGATGGAGGGAGTAGTGGGGTGCCCTGTCCTGGCCGATTAGTACATCCCGGTCATATCATGCGGTTTAAACTGGAATAGTGGCGCAATTGCGCTGCTGACACCTGTTACCACGCATGCGGAGCGCCCATCCATGTTCGCTCATCTTGTCCGGCAGTTCGCCACAATTGCGCGC
>JAABUJ010005736.1_pt1 | contig 12295 bp, 11 predicted proteins | sample 5559131 | NCBI WGS metagenome assembly JAABUJ01 (sample SAMN10711875, study PRJNA513366) | rock metagenome | isolation source: Antarctica rocks | place: Antarctica: Victoria Land, Mt New Zealand nord | collected 2016-01-07
GGCGCGGCAGTGGTGATCGGCGCCGGAGCGGTAGCCGAACCGCTGTTGGAACAGCCGGCCAGCGACACAACAGCCGCGACAGCCACCGTGGCGCCGGTGATGGATGTGCGGGTCAACGCAGAGAGTGGCACCAAGAATCCTCACCTAGACAAATACAAGCTGCCTCAGGTTACCGGAGTGCGACGCGGAACACTGTCACCCGCGGCCGCGGCAGGTAGTCTGGGCGATCGTGTCAGCCATAGCCAGCGTCGAGACCCCCGCACCCGTGCGTCAGTCCGATTCCCGTAGCTTTGCTCGTGCGTTCGGTGATCTGCGGTCCGGGCTGGCCCAGCGGGAGCTGTGGGCGCACCTCGGTTGGCAGGATATCAAGCAGCGCTACCGTCGCTCGTTCCTCGGTCCCATCTGGATCACCATCTCCATGGGTGTCACCGCGCTGGCCATGGGGCTGCTCTACTCGCAGTTGTTCCAACAGGAGATCGCCGACTTTCTGCCATCTCTCACCGTGGGTCTGATCGTCTGGAGCCTGATCGCTGGCTGCATCCTCGAGGGGGCCGACGTGTTCGTCGCCAACGAGGGCCTGATCAAGCAGCTCCCAGCCCCGTTGAGCGTGCACGTGTACCGGATGGTGTGGCGCCAGGTATTGCTGTTTGGGCACAACCTGATCATCTACTTCATTCTGCTGGTGCTCTTCCCCAAACCGCTTCACTGGACGGTGATCGCCGCCTTCCCCGCGCTGGCGCTGCTCGCGCTGAACGGAGTGTGGATCGGCATCGTCGCGGGCATCATCTCCACCCGGTTCAGGGACATCTCACCGATCCTCGGCAGCATTGTGCAGCTACTGTTCTTCCTAACGCCGATCGTATGGTCGGAGAAGATCCTGCTGAAGAACGGTGGTGCGCAAGCGGAGCGTGCAAACCTCGCGCAGATCAACCCGCTGTACCACTACCTGGACATCATTCGGGCACCAATGCTCGGGGAGGACCAACAGGCCTACCACTGGTACATCGTGCTGGCCATCACGGTCGTCGGTTGGGCAGTAGCGCTCTTTTTCCTCCGTAACTACCGGGCCCGCGTGGCCTACTGGGTGTGAATGACAGTGACTGACAACGTTGGCATCGAGACCTTCGGCGCGTGCATCGACTTCCCGATCTTCGACGCGAAGAGCCGCTCGCTAAAGAAGGCTTTCCTCGGCAAGGCCGGCGGGGCGGTCGGCCGCAACGAGAGCAACGTCGTCGTTGTGGAAGCCCTGCGCGACGTCTCCATCCAGTTTAAGCACGGTGATCGGGTCGGTCTGGTGGGCCACAACGGCGCGGGCAAGTCAACCTTATTGCGACTGTTGTCCGGCATCTACGAACCAACCCGCGGCAAGGCTGTGGTGCGCGGCCGCGTGGCACCGGTGTTCGACCTCGGCGTCGGCATGGACCCGGAGATCTCCGGGTACGAGAACATCATCATTCGCGGGCTGTTCCTGGGCCAGACCCGCAAGTCGATGGTGGCAAAGATGGAGGAAATCGTTGACTTCACCGAGCTGGGTGAATATATCTCCATGCCGCTGCGCACCTATTCGACAGGTATGCGGGTGCGGCTGGCGCTGGGCGTCGTGACCAGCATCGACCCGGAGATTCTCCTGCTCGACGAGGGCATCGGCGCCGTGGACGCGGATTTCCTGACCAAGGCGAGGACACGCCTGCAGAACCTCGTGAAGCGTTCCGGAATCCTGGTGTTCGCCAGCCACTCCGACGAGTTTCTCATCCAGCTGTGCGACTCGGCCATGTGGATTGACCATGGCACCGTCCGCCAGCACGGCACGATCCGTGAGGTCCTTATGGGCTACAAGGGGCCCGACGCTGCCAAGGACATCGACCGGGCCGTGGAGAAGATCGCCGAAGAAGACGCGAAGACCGCCAAGGCCGCGCGCCTCAGCGGCAGCGTAGGGGTTGCGGCCCGAGAGTGACCCAACAGGAGCCAACCACCCGCGTGGTGGCGGTGGTGGTGACCCGACATCGTCGTGAACTGCTCGCCATGTCGCTGCAAACCCTCACCGGCCAGAGTCGACCGGTGGACCACCTTATCGTCGTCGACAACGGTGCCGAAGATGCTGTTCGCGAGCTCGTCGAGGCGCAGCCCATACCCACCACCTACCTGGGCTCGGCTCGCAACCTCGGAGGTGCCGGCGGATTTGCCTTCGGCATGCTGCACGCGCTCAGCCTGGGCGCAGACTGGTTGTGGCTCGCCGATGACGACGGGCGCCCCGAGGGACCCGAGGTGCTGGCCACCCTGCTGGACTGTGCACGTCGCCATTCGCTGGGCGCGGTCTCTCCGGTGGTGTGCAATATCGACGACCCCGACGCCCTGGCCTTTCCGCTGCGCCGGGGGCTGGTCTGGCGACGACGACGCAGTGAGCTCAGCGTCAACGGACCGGGAGCCACTGACCTCCTGCCGGGAATCGCCTCGCTTTTCAACGGTGCGCTGTTCTCCGCCGACTGCGTGGACGCGGTCGGCGTGCCCGATCATCGGCTGTTCTTCCGTGGCGACGAGGTGGACGTGCACCGCCGCCTGGTCCGCTCCGGTATCGCCTTCGGCACGTGCCTGCGCACGGCCTACCTACACCCCAACGGCTCTGATGAGTTCCGGCCGATCCTGGGCGGGCGGATGCATGCCCAGGATCCCGACGACGAGATCAAGCGCTTCTTCACCTACCGCAACCGCGGATACCTGATGGCCCAACCTGGTCTGCGTAGGTTGCTGCCCCAAGAGTGGCTACGGTTCGGCTGGTACTTCCTCATCACCCGGCGCGACCCCGCGGGCCTGCGCGAGTGGTTGCGGCTGCGCGCACTGGGCCGCAAGGAACGCTTCACCAGGCTATGACACTGCCGGACCTTGATGCTGTCCCGGCAACAGTCGCGCGCCCGAGACGTCGGGGAGTTGATCGCGCGTCCTGCCGACCCGTCGAGCACGTGCAGTGGCGACAGCGAGCGCTGGAATCGTGTGCCTGCCTCCTGTGCCAGGCCGCGAGCGGGCTGTACGGCAGTCCGCGCGGCGACGGCGACGGCGCATGCCTGTACTGCGGCGCCGGGCTCGTCCCCGACACGCCGGACGCACGGTCGAACTGGGAAGGCGGCGTGGTCCTGGCTTCACGTCGGCGTGGAACTGCTGTGATCGGACCCGTCGTCAGCACTGACTCTTCTCCGCGTGTCTGTCACTGGCCACGGCTACGGAGATGACGCCCATTCGGGTCGTGCAACTCCCGGCTCGAGGATGGTGGCCGTGCTGGTCACTGATGAGAGCGGACCACCGCGTGAGCAATGGGTGCTGGACCATTTTGATTCGGACGCGGTGTGCGAGTTCTACGGCTCCACCGAACGCCAGTTCATCGCGTGCTCAGCGCCGAATGGACGCAGCCTCGGGCACCGTCGCATGCACCCCGGCGGTACGTTGCCCACCGACACCGGCAACAGCATCTGGCGCACCGTCCATTATTTAGTACGCGTGCTCCGTCTGCTCCCAGGCACAGAAGCGCCTTCGTGGTAGACGATGGCTCGACCGATCGCACCGGTGCGGCGGCTCGTGCCGTCACTTACGTGGTTCAGGTGGATGCCGACGGCCAGCACAATCCGGCAGAGATTGCCGGGCTGTTGGACGCCGCAGAATCAGCAGATGTCGTGGTCGGCGCCCGGTTCGCAGGCCGGGGCAGCTACCGCGTCCGGGGACCGCGCCGCTGGGCCATGCACTCGCTCGCGATGCTCCTGAGCAGGGTGACCGGGACACGACTGACCGACCCCACGTCCGGATTTCGGGTTTCCGGGCCGCGAGCGATACCTGTGTTTGCTCAGCATTATCCCGAGGAGTATTTGGGCGACACCGTGGAGTCGTTGATCATCGCGCACCGAGTGGGACTCAGTATTGCGCAGGTGCCGGTGGAGATGCGGGCGCGAACTACGGGCACGGCGAGCCAAGGGCCGCTAAGGGCGACCGCCTATCTCATCCGTGTCGGCGTCGCCGTCCTACTCGCGCTGATGCGTGAAGTGCCCGCCACCGACCCGCGTGACCTGTTGGCGCAAGGATAACAATGAACCGCCTCACGGTAGGAACCGTGGTACTTGCGGTGGCTTTGCTGGTGCTGGTGTTCGAACTGCTGCGGCGCCGTCGGCTGCGTGAGAAGTACGCCGCCATCTGGGTAGCCGTCGCGGTCGGCACCCTGATGCTGGCGATCTTTCCGTCGCTGCTCTACCGGGGGGCCACCCTCTTCGGGATCCAGGTGCCCAGCAATCTGCTGTTCGTGGTGTCGCTAGTCGTGCTGCTCGCCATCTCGTTGCAACTGTCTGGCGAGGTGGGCCAGCTGGAGGAACAGACGCGCACTCTGGCCGAGGAGGTCGGCACGCTCCGGTTGGAGCTGGAGCGACTACGCGGTCGCCTGGAGGACGACGATGAGACCGAATGTCACGCCACCGACAATTAACCCCAACGATCTTTCTAGACCAATTCTAACTCGAATGCGCCGACGGATGACGAAAGATCACCGTCCGCTGAACGACGAAGTTGATGACCGTCGCCGTGCCCTGGGCGATGACGTAGGCCACCGTGGTCCCCCAAAAGTTATGTGTCACGAGCGTGAGCACCAGCGCATTCACGCCGATCTGCACCGCGAAGGTAAGTGCGTAGAGACCGAACACCGACGCGAACTGCCTGCCACCACCGGAAGCCTGGAATGTCCACCGCCGGTTGAGCAGGTACGCGGTGGTGGTGCCCAGAACGAAGCTGATCGCCTTGGCCAGGTGGATATACAGCCCGAAGTGCAGCATCAGCTGGTAGGTCCCGAAGTCGACGATCGCCGACAGTCCGCCGGTAAGGATGAACCTGATCAGCTGGGTGCGCAACGACAGTCGCTGGGCGCCCATCGTCGGGATCTCCGTCACTTCGCTCCTTCCACGACACTCCGGTTACTGCTGCGTCGGTGGACCGATGCCGACGATCACTGTAGTTGGCGCGCAATCGGTCGCTGAGCATGAGCAGCGCACCGGTAACCTGCAGACCTATGCCCCCGACCCATCAGCAACCCAGCGCAGGGACAGCCAGCGCAAGGAAACAGCAGCGCTCCCTCACCGGCTGGGGGCGCACGTCTCCCACCACGGCCACCGTTCGTACGGTGCGCAGCCGCCAGGACGTGCTCGACGCCCTCGGCGACGCCGGGTCGCGCGGAATGATCGCGCGAGGTCTCGGCCGCAGCTACGGCGACCCTGCGCAGAACGCCGGCGGGACCGTGCTGGACATGACCGGGCTGGACCGTTTCCACCGTATCGACGCCGATTCCGGTGTGGTCGACCTCGACGCCGGGGTGAGTCTGGACACACTGATGCGCCGAATTATCCCGTTCGGCCTGTGGGTACCGGTACTACCCGGTACGCGCCAGGTCACTGTCGGGGGCGCCATCGCGTCGGACATCCACGGCAAGAACCATCACAGCGCGGGCAGCTTCGGCAACCACGTCTTGTCGATGGAGCTGCTCACCGCAGACGGCCGCATCCACACGCTGACCCCGGAGGGCACCGAGGCGCCCTTGTTCTGGGCGACCGTCGGCGGGATGGGCCTCACCGGTGTGGTCCTGCGTGCTCGAATCCAGCTGAAGCACACGGAAAGCGCGTACTTCCTCGTTGACTCCGACCGCACGGCCGGCTTCGAGGAGACCCTCGAGCTGTTCAGCAACGGTTCGGATGCCGATTACGACTACTCAATGGCCTGGTTCGACGCGATCTCCACCGGCAACAAGCTGGGCCGGGCGGTGTTCTCCCGCGGCTCCTTGGCCACGGCGAAGCAGCTGCCGCCCAAGCTGCAGGCCCATCCGCTGAAATTCGACGCACCCCAGCTGGTCACGTTTCCCGACGTGTTTCCCAACGGGCTGGCCAACAAGCTGACCTTCGGCGCGCTCGGCGAGGTGTGGTACCGCAAGGCCCCCAAGCGCGGCCGCGGTCTGGTGCAGAACCTGACCGCGTTCTACCACCCGCTGGACACGTTCGGCGAGTGGAACCGGGCGTACGGGTCCCGGGGCTTTCTGCAGTACCAGTTCATCATCCCCTTCGTCGCCCGCGCCGAGCTGCGTCAGATCGCGGCGCGCATCGCCGACTCCGGGCACGTGTCGTTTCTCAACGTGCTCAAGCGGATGGGTGAGGGGAACCCGGCGCCGCTGTCTTTTCCACGAGCGGGGTGGACGATCACCGTGGACTTCCCGATCACCGCGGGGCTGCACGAGTTCTGCAACGAGCTCGACCAGCGGGTGCTCGACGCCGACGGCCGGCTCTACCTGGCGAAGGAGTCGCGCACCACGCCGGAGACTTTCGCGGCGATGTACCCGCGGCTGGACGAGTGGCGCGCGGTGCGCGGCTCGGTGGACCCCGATGGAGTGTTCGTCTCCGACATGGCGAGAAGGCTGGAGCTGTTGTGATCGACGCGGTAGGAAACCCCCAATCCCTGCTGCTGCTGGGTGGTACGTCGGAGATCGCGCTGGCGACCGCAGCCGCCTACGCCGAGCAGCGCCCGCTGCGGGTGGTGTTGGCCGCGCGTCCCTCCAGCCGGCGGGAGGCAGCGCAGACGTCGCTGCAAGACAACGGCTGCACTGTCGATGTCGTGGACTTCGACGCGCGGGACACCGCGAGCCACCCGGTCGCGATCGCCCAGTGCTTCGCATCGGGTGACGTCGACGTGTCCCTGGTGGCGTTCGGGCTGCTCGGCGACCAGGAGCAGGCGTGGAGCGATGTCGATGCCGCCGTCGCGCTGGCGGAGACCAACTATGTGGGTGCCGTGTCGGTCGGCGTGCTGCTCGCGGAGCGGCTGCAGGCGCAGGGACACGGATCCATCGTCGCGTTGTCTACAGTGGCCGCCGAGCGACCGCGCCGGGCAAACTTCGTCTACGGCTCCACCAAGGCCGGCCTAGATGCCTTCTATACCGGGCTCACCGAGGCGCTTCGTCCCAGCGGCGTACATGTCGGTGTGGTGCGGCCCGGATTCGTGCGCAGCCGGATGACCGAAGGCATGGACGCCGCACCGCTGGCAACCACCCCCGAGGCCGTCGCACAGGTAATTCTCAAAGTGGTGCGGGACAAGAAGGAGCAAGCATGGGCACCGGCCCCGTTGCGGGCAGTCATGAGCATGCTGCGACACATCCCGCGGCCGATCTTCCGGCGCCTACCGGTGTGAGCTCAGCAACCGACACGCGGACCGAGCAGTCGGCCGGCCTCATGCGCGGCGCAGGCTCCAGGCCGATTCTCGCTGTAGCGCTGCTTGGCGTCCTCTCCGGCCTGAGCACGATTGCCTTCATTCTGGCCCCGGTCGTCGAACACACCGCCACCTACGGCTGGTCGAGTAACACCGACGGGGTCGCCGCGGCGCTACCGTTGGTTCCGTACCAGCCGATGACACTGGACGTCACGGTTCCGTGCGGCTCACTGGCCGTGGGTGCGGACGGCGTGGTGCTGTCCACCGCTCCGCTGGATACCGTGGGTTCTGACGGTCTTCGGGTGACCAAGGTGGGCGCCACCGTGGGAGTCAGCTCCAACGGCACCGCCGTCGCCGACCGGATTGCGATACCGGCGCAGTGCACCAACCTGACGTTGTCCTTTACTCCCGAGGCGAGCACCGTCTCCGTCGACGGAACCAGCACCGCACGGCTGTCCGGGGACCACCGCCCGCGGGTGGTCGGCTTCTTCACGGCTCTCACCTCCGGGAGCGGCCCCTCGGCAACCACCACCGCCGATACCCGTTTTGACAGCTCACCATCGGTGCTGAAGTACCTGCTCGGCGCCGCCGCCATCATCTTCTTGGTTCTGACGCTGCTGAGCATCCGACGGCTGGACCGGGTCGGTCGCGCGCGATCATTGCCGTACGCCGCTCCCGGGGCGTGGAAACCACGGATCTCTGACGCCGTTGTGGCGTTGACGCTGTTCGGTTGGGCCGTGATCGGTCCGTCCACAGTGGACGACGGCTACATCATGGGCATCCTGCGGGGAAGCGGTCCCGCGGGGTTCGTAGGCAACTACGCGCACTGGTTCAATGCACCGGAGGCCCCGTTCGGCTGGTTCTACGTCCCCTATGCGCTGTGGTCGGACATCAGCCCCAACCCGGTGTGGATGCGGATGCTCTCGGTACTGATCGGCATCGCGAGTTGGTTCTTGCTCAGTCGGCTCATCGTGCCGCGCCTGTTGCGGACCGCGAGATCAGAGCAGGGCACCGCGCTGCCGGTCTCGGTTACCTTGGTTGCCGGGTTCCTGGTGTGGTGGCTGCCCTACAACAGCGGTGTTCGGCCCGAGCCGTTGATCGCGTTCGGCACGGCGCTGACTTTCGTGTGGGTTGACCGAGCACGCGTTACCCGCACAGTGCTGCCACTGTGCCTGGCCGCTGTGACGGCGGGGCTGACCCTGGGCGTGGGGCCGACCGGGGTGATCGCCTTCATACCCTTCCTGGTCATGCTGGTTCCGCTGCTCCGCTGGCTCCGTACCCGCCCCACGCTCCTGGTGCTGGCCGCCGGCACAGCGGTCCTCGCCTCGGTCGGGATTGCTTTGGTGGTGATGTGCGCCGATCAGAGCCTGGCGGCTTTGCTTGCCGGTAACCACGCCCATACGGGGATCGGGCCGAATCTGGGCTGGCAGCAGGAGATCGTCCGATACGACTCGCTCCTCGACCAGTCCTATATCGAGGGGTCGCTGTTCCGCAGGCTCCCGGTGCTCGCCAGCATCGCCGCCGCAAGCCTGGTCCTTCTCGTCCTGTTGCGCGACCGCCGCATCGAGGGTCTGCACCGCCGCACCGGGCTGCAGATCACGCTGACGCTGTTGCTGTGCTTCCCGGTCATCGCGTTCACGCCCACCAAGTGGACCCATCACTTCGGGGCCTTCGCCGTGCTCGGTGCCGCCGTATTGGCCGGTGCATTACAGACGGTACGGGTCACCTCGGGCCGCTCCCCGACGCGGCGTGCGGCGATCTACGCGGGGGCCGGGGCCGTCTTCGGACTCACCTTGTACGGCAATAACACCTGGTGGTACCTGTCTTCCCTGGGTGTGCCGTTCGGCGGCCGCCCCCCTTCGGTGCACGGCATCGTCCTCAGCACGCCGGTGCTGGCGCTGGGGCTGCTCCTCGCCCTGGGTGTGCTGGTGGTGGGCACCTGGCGTAACGCTCCTGCCGTGAACAAAGGCGGTGCCGTCGCGCGCCGCTGTACCGCCGCACTCGTGCTGGCCCTGGTCGCTGCGGTCCTCGCCGAGCTGGGGACCTTCGCGGTGGCACTGCAAAACCGAGCAGGCGTCTACAGCATCGGCGGCGCGGGGCTGGCCAGTTTGGCCGGCAATTCCTGCACTCTGGAGAAGGACTTGCTCGTTGAGCCGAGCAAGTCGGCGGGCGTCCTGGGCACTGCTACCGCATCATCCTCCACCGGTGGCTTCACCCCCGTCGCCGGTGGAGGATTACCACTGTGGCAGTCGGCGCCCAGCGGCGTCTCACAGCTGAGCACCGATTGGTTCAACCTACCGACCGAATCTCGAGACGGCAGCCTCCCATTGGTGGTCGCCGCGAGCGGCACTTCGTCGGCGAACAACAACATCACGGTGGAGTTCCGCGCGGGGCCGGGTGCGGCACCGGTGCGGGTGCCGCTGACCTTCAACTTCGGCGCGCTCACCGACTTGCGGCTGGACTCGCACTCCGAAGCGCCGACGGCGACCCAGGTGCGCGTAGTGGCGACCCACAGCGGTGCTGCAGGCGCGGAGGCGCTGCGGGTCGCGCCGCCCCGGGTGCCCGTGGCGAGCACGCTCCTCGCCTACACCGCAGGCAAGACGGTAGCTACCGACTGGCCAGATGCGTTCTATTTTCCCTGTACCGCTCAGCCGCAGGCCGTAGCCGGTCGCGCCCAGATCGCAGACTTCCGGCTCGCCGCCAGCAAGGACTACCTCCAAGGCGGGCAGATCAACTACGTCGCACAGGTGGGCGGAACCTTCGCCGGGGTGGCCGCGGTGACCACTCAGGCGGAGATACCGACCTACCTTCGCCACGACCCGTTCACCGATGTAGCGCGTCTGTACCGGCTCCAGCCGCTGTTCCAGACCGAGCTGACCACGCCCCGCAAGCGGGACATCACCAAACAGAGCTGGGTCAAGGCCCCGCCGCTGCTGGTCCCGACGTCCTGACCCAGCCGACCGCACTGCTCGAAGCGTTCACCTCGACCTCGACCTCGACCTTGACCTCGAGACGCACTCTACGGTCGCGATTGCAGTGTCCGGACGACCGTGGGGTGCTTCTCGTCGTTACGGCCGCAGGCCCCGTCGGCACCGCAAACCAAGGGAGGCAACCAGAGCTTGAGTTGTACCCGACCGGTTCGCGGCCAAGCAGCTGTCCCGCGCCCGCCCCCACCACAGCACCGTGGGCTCCACCCGCTACGGGTGAAGCCCACGGTGTCGCGCGGTCACATCATGTTGAGTTCGAGCAAGCGCGCCAGCCTACGTCACTTGTACACGTTGATGATCTGCCCGTTGATGAACTGGATCGATCCCCCCTGAAAATCACTCTGCTTGCCATTCGTGATGTCGTGCTCATCAGAGACGGGGAACCCGTAGCGGGAGTTTTCGTACCCTTGACGCCCCCACTCAGCCAAGATTCCTCCATGCACCTCATGCGCCTCATTGGGCGTCAGACCCGGCGTCCAATAGATGTAACCATTGGTGAACTGGTTGTACTTGCCGAACCTAAGCGGGTTCGGCGTGGTCGCCTCATCGTTGAGGGGGAAGCCGAGCAGTGCGGCAATACGGGGGTCGTTGTACTTGGCCAGGATCGTGCCCTGCACCTCATGCGCGCCGGTGGCGGCTGACCAGTAGATGTCTCCACCCTGGAAGTGGCTGACCTTGCCCCCGTTGAAGTCCAACTCGCTGGTAGTCGGGTTGCCGAGCACGCCGTTCGCGCCACCCAACTGGTTCCACTTGACCGCGATTGCGCCCTGGACGGTGAAGCCAGTGGTGGCTCCGATGGCCTGCGCAAGCTGCGGCCACGACTTCTTATACTCGGCGCTCCAGTACGGCCAGGCGTGGACGCCCGGGTTGCTGAGGTCCACGGTCTGAATTGGCACGCCACTCGCCGTCGCTTGCTGGGCGAACGCTTGGCTGGAGTAGTTGGCCACGACCTCGAGGATCGCGCCGACGTAGTTCCCACTCAGCCCGGCGAAGCCGAGCGGCTCGTCGTAGGGGCCGTTACCGCCGGTACCCGCCGACAAGTACAGGTTAGTTCCCCTCAGGTTGGTGACCTGCGCCGCGGGGTTGTTTTCCGTCACCAACGCAGAGCCCGGGGGACCCCACAAGTCATCGGCGTTCGTGGCGCCGCTCTCATTGACGAGGACGTACCGCAGGAACTCCTGGAGTCCCAAGATCTGGGTGCTGGGGAAGCCACTGTAGGACGCCGCGGCCGCATACAGACCGGGGTGCTTTGCGGCCAGCGAGAAGGCAGAGAAGCCGCCCATGGACAGCCCAGAGACAGCGCGGTTGCCGTTGCCGTGGAAAACCTCGCCGATGACGCAGGGCAACTCGTTGGTGAGAAACGTTTCCCACCTGAGCTGACCGACTGGCGAGGTCGGAGTCTGCTTCGAGGTGTTCAAAATGCCCGCGTCGGGCTGTGCCCAGTTTTGGTAAAAACTGCCGTTGCCCCCGATAGGTTGCACGACCAGCACGTTTTTGTCGGAAAAGAAGCGTTGAGTGTCCGCCTTGCGCGTCCAGTCCGTGATGTTCGGGTCTGCCCGCAGGCCGTCGAGCTGGTAGAGCTCCGGGTACTTGGTACCTGCGTCAGAGATGTTGAAATTGGGCGGTAACAGCACCTGGACCGGTACCGTCCGCTGCATCGCCGTCGATTGCACGCTGACGGTGACCGTCTGGCCATTAACAGCGAAGCCGGGGAGGACCGACCCGGCGCACGGACCATTGATCGGAGCGGCTTTGGCCGGCGCAGCTTGAGCTGCCGGAGTCGGCGCGGCGCTTGCCACGCCCGCGCCGAGGGCGAGCGGTACGGCCAGCGCAGCAGCGCAGATGCCCACGAGCGGCTTGCGCCACGAGGAGGTGATGTGCATGTGAGAGAACTCCTTCTAACAGCGTCATTCGCCCCCCGAGCCGGATCTGACTACGTAGACCTGATGCACTGCAAACGACAGAACCCTGGGTTTGGTAACGGATAGGTGGGCTGGCTCACCCACAGGCGCCCTTATATCGGCATCGTGTTGTGCTTGCGCGGCGGCTGACTCTCGTCTTTGCTGCGCAGCGCCCGCAGCGCCGCAGCCACCTGGTGC
>JAABUJ010005737.1_pt1 | contig 12294 bp, 13 predicted proteins | sample 5559131 | NCBI WGS metagenome assembly JAABUJ01 (sample SAMN10711875, study PRJNA513366) | rock metagenome | isolation source: Antarctica rocks | place: Antarctica: Victoria Land, Mt New Zealand nord | collected 2016-01-07
AACAGTCAGGATGCTATCAGGATTTCGACGTTAGAGACGGCCCGTATGTTGATTGTATGACGCAGACGACCCACCAGCAGCAGTCAAGATCTGGAAGCTATCAACGTCCTGATCGCGACTCGTTGTGGAAAGACACCAGGGAATCGGCAGCATCGCTACATGAGACAACTCCTAGGCCAAAGGACATACATGAGGGCGGGTATCGTCGGCGAGCTCGGCAAGATACAGGACACTACGCGCCAACGATAGACCCTCGTAGAGAACCAGAATGGAACACTCCACTCGATCCAGATCGTTGGTCTTCCGCAAGACGCTCAAGAAGTCCGCAGGGGGCCACTGGAGAGGGTTCAGATCAGGATGCGATATCTGCTCTGGAAGCTGCGCGCGCAGGAGGTGAGACCGACGTCGTGAAGCCGAGTCATTTGGCAGATGAGGTTGCGACCAATAGACAGCAAGCTCGATAGAGCTACGAGTTCTCACACCTCATCGATGGACTGGAGACGAATGTTGTTGTGTTGGTGGAAAAGACGCGCAACCCAAGACGCGCAGCCCACTTATAAGATGCAATGGAAGAACGAATTGACAAGATGCCAAGAAAGTGAATTTGGCACAAGGGCAAACCGTTGAAAAGTATATTAGTCAGGTTCCGAGGGTGGACGCGGTTGCCCTGACGGAATCCATGGGTCTCGGCCACGCTAGCCGGGGGGCGTTCCGTGTCCCATGTGGAATCTCTAAATCGAAGTCACGTTTCAATTGACGATGACTAAAGTACTTCTAGCTACTATTCTTACAGATAAGTTCTTGATCCCCAAGCACTGAAAGGCAACGACTTCATGCTCAAGCATGGTGTTTCTCACCACTATCATCTATGTTCGTGAACAAGAGTCGCTCCGATCGGCCGGGAAGGATTCTCCGTGATTGGCTGGAAGCGCCCGTTCTTCAGCTGAGCCCCCCTCCCAGCCTATCCGAGGCTTGCTACTCCCTTATCGGGCCTTAGAGGATGGATTTAGTGGCTTGCAGGATTCTGACTATTTCTACTATGTCGCCGATCTCCTGTCGAGAGCGTTGGTCGTTGCCTCAGCCCTAATCTCCTGAAATGAGGCACCTTCGTCTTTACAACGCTTGTCGCACGCGTTTTATATCCTATATATTTCCATAATGCAGCATAGCGTGGTCCAGGAAACCATGACCAGAATGGCCCTTTCTCTGGTCCTTTCACTTCTGCTCGCTCTCACGTCGGCCGATCCCTGCTATTATCCCAATGGCACCGACACAAATGCCGGTCTTTCCTCACCCAGTTACACGCCATGCTCTCCCGGTTCATCATACAGCATGTGCTGGTAAGCCTTCCTTTGAAGGCATCTTGTACATGTGGCTGATGATCAGTATAGTCACATCCAGGACCAATGCCGCGCCGACGGCCTCTGCCTTTCCACCTGGTACGACAACAATGTCTGGCGTGACTTCTGCACCGACTCCTCGTGGACAGCCGTTGAATGTCAGAATCTCTGCGTCAATGGCACTGGAGTCGCTTACGCCAACAATCCTGCCAACCGCGCCGATACAAGTGTCACGGTAACGCCTTGTGACGATGGGAGCTATTGTTGTGGAAACGGCACCGCTGCGGACAACTGCTGCTCCAACGGCAATGGCGTATTTCTGGTTAATGGTCAAACGGTGAAGACAAACCCCACAGCTGCGCCATCTAGTACACAGTCGAGTTCACAGTCGAGTTCACAGTCGACTTCGCACAAGGCAAAGCCCACAAAGGCAGCCGCAACGTCTTCATCACTGTCACAACCAGCGCCAGCGGCGACAATTGCTGCACCCTCGCCCGCCACGACGACAGATGCACCAAAGAAGTCAAACGCAGGCGCGATCGCTGGTGGCGTTGCTGGTGGTGTAGTGGCCTTGGCGCTGCTGGCCGGACTGGCATGGTTTCTTCGACGAAGGAGAGCCGCATATATCGAAGGGCAAGATGAAAAGAGCGGAGAGGTAAAACACTCGGAGCTGACTGCAGCCCAAAGCGGATCCAACCAAACACCACGCGAGTACTACGGCGGCGACGCGAAACCAGCGGAAGGGGAATATAGCGAGCTGGCCGGTCTTCCAAGAGCAGAATTGGCGGAGGACGAAGATAACGGGAGGGTACAATTGCCTCAGGATAGGGAGGGCGGGAGCGGTGTTCGCCATGAAATAGGTTAAAATTTTGGGGCTTTGGGTATCATGATTGCAGGCTATTGTCGGCATGGGATCGGGTTGCATCCGACATTTGGTTCGTCGACGGTGTATTATCACGATCCACACTTGACGGGATTGGAGAGACAGAACGGCCATTTGCTTATAGGCATGCACTGGTCGTGAGGGTCAACATATTATCGTTGATCCGCTGCTGGCCTTTACCATCGGCTCTGTTCATGAGGCTGTGTGTTTTCAATCCTTTCACCCTTGATAGAAGCTGATAGACCCTATTCTAGCATTATTGTAGCGTGTAGCGCGTCCGTTGCCTACTTCTGCCGCGAAACCGATTTACTCCTATGGAGTAAAGTACGAAAGGGGATTGCGCAGAATAGTGGGACCCTAAGTTCGTTCAGTCCCAGCTCTAACCCTAATCTAGTTTATCACCCTCGTACGGAGCTCTTGACCTTTGAGGGCCGGCAATATCTCCAGCAACAGTCGATTGATGGTTTCAACGCCTATGGATTCCCTTAACGATGACCCATCGACCTCCGTGACATATACAAGCGGTCGGTCAACCGCCAATGCCCCGGACCTTCGTCTTCTACACTTCAACGACGTCTATCATATAGAGGCTGGATCAGCGGAGCCTGTTGGCGGCATACCGCGTTTCCAAACCATCGTCAACCATTATCGTTCAGCTCCTCAGTACAAAGACCAATCCAAGCTTATCACGCTCTTTTCCGGCGATGCATACAACCCCAGTCTCGAGAGCTCTGTCACAAAGGGAAGGCATATGGTACCCATCCTCAACAATATCGGAACGGACGTGGCGTGTGTGGGCGTGAGTATGGACGCCATCTCTTTCTAAACGTTCTTCTGGCGCACTTCAAGGAATGTTGATGAAAGTGTGCTTCAGAATCATGACCTAGACTTTGGGGTCCCTCAATTTCGCCATCTCGCCACTCAGTGCAACTTTCCTTGGCTCCTTGCCAATGTCCTTGACCCTGCCTTAGGTGAAGATATCTCGCTTGCAGATTGTCCGAAGACTCTGATACTGCAGTCGTCCAACGGCATCAAGGTTGGCTTGATCGGTCTGGCGGAGCGAGAATGGTACGTTTACCCACCTATCTGCTCTTTGTCTGCTAAACCTCTCCGCAGGCTCGACACCATTAACTCTTTGCCGCCGAACCTGATCTATCTTTCTGCGTCGGAAACTGCAATAAAACTTATACCCTCCCTTCGTGAGCAAGGTGCTGAGATAATCATCGCCCTGACCCATGCCCGAGAGCCGAGCGATATCAAGCTAGCGGAGAAAACGCCCCCAGGCCTGATTGACCTCATCCTTGGTGGGCACGACCACTTCTATGGGCACCACATTATCAATGGCACTCATGTCCTACGCTCCGGCACAGACTTTAAACAACTCTCTTATATCGAAGCACGGCGAAAGCGCCCTGGCCAGGCAGGATGGGACTTCGATATAATACGCCGTGATATCGTCCGTTCCATTCCTGAGGATCCAGACACAATCGAACTCCTCGATAAATTGACCTCGTCACTAAAGTACAAACTGGAGAAGCCCATCGGTTACACAGCTGTCCCGCTTGACGGACGCTTCACCACCGTGCGCACACAGGAGTCTAACCTTGGAAACTTTGTTTGCGATCTGATGCGCCATTTCCACGGCACTGACTGTGCACTTATGGCTGGTGGCACCATCAGAGGAGATCAGATCTATCCTCCCGGAATACTCTTACTGAAAGATATCCTTAATTGCTTCCCATTCGAAGACCCTGTGGTTGTATTGCGCGTCAGCGGAAAAGCGATCATAGGAGCATTAGAGAACTCTGTGAGCCTAATCCCTGCGCTGGAAGGTCGCTATCCACAGGTTTCGAACATCCAATTCGCATACAACCCTAACCTACCATCCGGTTCAAGAGTCCAGTGGGTGAAGATCAATCACGAAGCCCTTGATGAAAAGAACGTATACGCTCTAGCTACGCGCGGCTACATGGGCCGCGGGAAAGATGGCTTTACCTCCTTGCTCGTCCGCAGGGAAGGCGGTACAGCAGAAGAGGTTGTCAGCGAAGAAAACGGCATTCTTATCTCCATGATCCTGCGGCAGTATTTCATGAGCCTGAAAGTCATGGGCAAGTGGCGAAGATGGAGTCCAGGCTTGCATCGCCATTGGGATTCCGTGCACAAGGACCTGCATACCAATGGCAAAGTGCGAGAAGCGATCGACGTGAATAAGGGGGTGAAGCATAGCCGGAGTGGGAGTGTCAAGGATACGGATGAGAAGGCGAGGACGGTGGACGGGAGGCTCGTGAATAGTGATACCGAAGACGAAGAGCATGAGGCGGGCGTGAAACCGGTGACGGAGACGAGCGCAAGGGAAAGGGATTTGCAGATTGCGAGGTGGGCTGTTCGGAGGTGGAAGGTCTGTGCGGGCGTACGTAGGGGCAGTGTGGAGATGGTAGACCGTCACGATGATGAGTACATGCCGCTTTGGACAATGGGCATAGCACCGAAGTAGGTGGTCCTTCTCTTCTTACCCCCCTTTAGTAATGAGCAAACATTGACGTCCGGCAGACTAGAGAACAGAATTATCATACTAGGGCAGGAAGACGGACACTAGCATACTGGACCCAAGTTATGATTCCGACGATGTGACGGTACTTGTGGTAGAATCATCCATGTAAGTATGGTATCCCTGAGAGAAAAGGGTCTAAACGAGCAACAGCATAGTAGAGGCGCAAACTCAGGATAAAGGCTGGGTCTCACCCAGCCCACGCACAAATCCTTTACAAAATCTCGAATCCAAAACATGGCGACCTGGCGCGATGGCCATGTCGAGCTGATAGGTTCCTCTGCAGATGAATAGATAGCTATTTGACGATATCCAAGTAGACTAGGCTGCTGGAGCATTATTGGGAGAGCCTCCAATCGACGAACTCCATATTTCTAAACACAGAGCCGACGACCAAGGACCACACCCCTATCAAGGTTTTTGGTCGACTTGGTCGGCCGTTGGCTAACAAGGGCAACCACAACTGAGATATCCCAGAGATTAGGCGCCATGTCAGCCGACTTCCACGTCTCCCTTCACAATTCCCGGCTAGAAGATTAGCAAACAGATAACGATTTTCAACAAGCTGGCGCTCGTCGAATCGCCTCAAATCTTCGACAGGATACCGCTCTCATCTTATGTATCTCGACACGGAGTGGGCCCATGATCCTGTAGACCGTTCTGACAGTCGGGCAGCCCGCCCATCAGCCTCCCTCAGTGCCCATAAATCAATTTGCCCAGCCTCTATTCCAAGAGACTTTTCCCTCGCCTACCCTCCGGCCGTCTGCAACAATATACTTTACAAGTACCACGCTTTCAAGCATTTGCAGGTTACTGCGAATCCATCTCATTGGGCGTCAATGAGCCATAATGTATTTTCCTGGGCGATCAAGACCGCGCTCCTTCTCACTCTTTACTCTTCTGCTCGTCTTCCTGCAGGAGTCTCCGTTTGCGGGTTCAAAGGGTCGAGCTTTGCTTTTGGCGTGAAGAACATTGGTTTCACTTGACTCCTCTCGCCGCTTCTCTTTTCCTCGCTTGACGTTGTGCATTCTCGTCTTTTGAATTGGTAGGGGAAGCGGCTCGCATGTTTTTCTCGTCCAAAGTCTTCAGCACCCCGTCCCCCTTTATCGAACAATAGATTCGACAACCAGCGAGATTAGCTCTTAGCCAAGCGGAAATCTGAATCCAGCTCAAGGAGGAAATGAGAGTGGAGGATTAGGAGACAAGGCCTCGAAGACTGACGGAAGTGAGCTCGGGGAAATAGATGACTTGCTTTGCGGTGGTGGCAATCGCCAACTTCTGTGATATGACTACGAAGGTGTTTCTGACATGTGAGGATGGGCCCAGACTCTCCTGATTATAATGCATGCCACATGCTGCCCCAAAGAAATCTCTCCTCGAAGACTCACCAGCCACTCAATAATACTCGACACCTCTTAGCAAGCGGCACAACCTTTCCCCACCCCCCACCAATTCTGTGCCCTGGCCTTTTAGCTGTAGCACAATCACCAAACAAACAACCAAAAAGCTCATTGATCGTGCTCCACCGAGCTGGCAAAACCTGCAATCTAGCCCGATTTTTTGGGTTTCTCATCCCGACAACGAATCCAAGTAGCTTATTCATATTTATATGTTTTTTGTGTATAGGAATACTTCTCCTTTCGTGCATAGAGAGTGCATGTTATCCAACGATACACTCCTCACAAAAGCAGCGAGCTTTATGTTTCTATTATTAACAGATATTAGCATACCCTAACCTCCCCCCTCGCGAGAACAATACCCAGCGAGACTACGATACAGCGAGAAGCCGCGACACCCGAGATACACTGCCTGCCATTCCATGTAGAACCCCACTCAGCTTCCAGACTCTCCTATTCGAAATCCATCAAACGAGATAGACCTGACGCACAGCTACCTGGCCAATTAATGGGGGTCGAGAAATTGGTGGTGGCTGCGATACGTGTGGGGATATGCGTTCTGAGGGGTGAGGATTTGATGGCTGTGGAGTGTTAGGGGGAAAGGGATGTGGTGCGTGGTGGGTTGATGCTGGAGGGTTGTATGTAAGAGATATTGGTTTGTTGATAGAGGAGGGAGAGAGTAGCAATGGGAGAAAGATGGGGAAAGAAGAAATTTTCTCTGGAAAGCAGTTTTATTTGTGTTGGAGAGTCAGCTCCGGCTAAGATATACAGTAAAGAAGCTGGCAACGAGTATAGAGATATAATATATCTTGGCGGTGATATATTAACATGCTGGGCAGCTTGATTAGTACGGGACCCTCGACAATGCGTTGTTGAGTTATGCAACCCAATCGACAATTGAGATTCGATTTTCTTGGTCTGAGAATCCTGGCAGTTTTTTTTATCAATACATACCTTATCTAGATTTGATTTGAGCAAAATCGAAGACTTTGTTCTTATGTTATCGTTCTTCTTTTACCGATTCTAAAACATTCGATGGTTGGAGAAACTTAGATTAAAGAGCAATTCGCTTTAGTAACTAACAAAGAAACACTCCATCAGCTATAGTAGATAGCGTTGTTCTGAATAAGGAACAGATACTAAAACCAAGCTCTGTCTCCAGAGCGAATTACACACAAATGGACGAGTTTTCGAGATCTTAATCGAACTTGAATCAAAGCTTGAGATAGTGATTTTTAGACCTGAGAAAGAGATGCAGGGTCGGGAGAAAGCGACGATGTATGCCTCAAAGCGATGTTTTCTCAGGCCAAATCCCGGGCTGACAAGGTTATAGTCAGTTTCGTCTTTTTATCGGATGGTCTAGAGAATCGAAGAGACCATGGGGACCTAGGCCACGAAGTCGAAGTTCATCCTCTTCTTTGCCCACACTCCTCCGATCGAATCATCGAAGTCGATCATCGTCAATTTGGTTTTTAAATCAAGCGTGAGGTGGTTCTTGAGCTCGTACCAGCCTGCTGTAGCAGTGAGCATGATGTGCTTCCAGCGCTACGCCAATAACGCCGACATCAACGATTTTGGGTAGTATTGATGCCATTGTGAGTAGTAGTGGGGGTATCGAATTTTCAAAGCCGGCTGGTGTAAAGAGAATGGTAGAGGATTAGGAAGCTGATGCGGCCTCGTCTTTATAGACCCGAGTACCTCTCTGAGCAGGATGGGATGGGAAGGCCACCCTGGACTTTCCATGTCGTTGTCCACTTGGAAAGACCGGCTCTCGTCGATGGCACTCATACGTGTCGCCCTGCGTTCGTGCTCTTTGGGCAGAGGTTGTCCTCGGGCTCGGATGCGCGAGTGTCAATACCGTACGCTGGTGAGGCCGGCTCCGACATTATCATATCGGTATTTACAGCTCCGAAATGGCGAATCTGACGTTGTGAGGGCAATAATTACGTGCTGCAGAAGGCTTCGGACAGAAAGTTGGAATGAGGGTTCTGAATGTGCAGCGAGCCGCTCAGGTGCGTGGACTTCTCGAATACCATGTCGCGGCACGCGACTGTGGCGGGCAATATGCCCGAGGATCCCGTAGGAGTCTTCAGATTTCTCGTTCTCCGAGCTTACTAGGCTTACCAGATGTGGCCCGTTTGGTTCTGCCAAGTTTTTGTCATTCCTAGGTCGGAAGAATAGTATCATGACTTGAAGCCCATCAGAAGTGTAGTACCATTGAACAAAATAAGCTGTAAAGCACGCAGGTAGACTTCCGAGACTGTATCATAAACCGAACCCGTAGTTTGAGACCGAAAGCGATCAACAAGTGAACCGCTACTGCCTCATAACCACGCTGATCACCATTGCGTCTCTCATCTCTGCTGCTCTGCATACCTCGGGAGGCTTGGCCGAGCCGCAATGCCTCTAGAGAGAGTTACCCGCTTAAGCAGTGAAGGAAGCAGCATTACGTCCAAGTACCTTACGAACAGCCTTTGCAAAGCCCTGTTTCCCAGGGACTTTAGACTTGAAGGCATCTTCAATTTCATCGAGAGACCTGCCTTTAGTTTCGGGCATGAACATAACGCACATGACAGCAGTGAACAAGGAACATCCGCCGAACAAGAAATAAGCGCCGAAGCTACTTGATTGTAGCAGAATTGGGGTCACAAGCGCGACTAGGAAATTCGAAGCCCAATTACTACCATGCGCAAGACTCGTGGCCGAGGCGCGGGTCCGCTGGGGCTGGATTTCGGCGGCATAGACTCTGATTCCGACGGCCCAGGAGGAGGAGAAGATGAGCGCGAATAAGTAGATGGTGACAATGACCATCCAACGTCCCGCACCCGAGTCCTTATGCACAGCATTGCCCGCGTATAGCGCACCCATGAGGAACATGGTGGCGGCCAGGCCGATGCCGCCGTAAATGGTGCTCTGACGCCGGCCCCACTTGTCGGAGAAGATCGTAGCGGGAATTGTGACCGCGAACATGACGATGGCAGAAACGCCGGAGGCGAGGAAAGCAGATTGAGCCGAGGCGAGGCCAGCTTGTTCGAAGAGCAGTGGCGCGTACTAGGGTTCAATTAGCGTTGTGAGCTCTGGGTTTAAGGAGAAGCTTGAGGTGAGATATACGTAGAGCACTCCATCGATTCCACTGAGCTGCTGCATGCCCATAAGGAAAATAGCAAGACCTGTGCGTGTGCGTACGTCACCTTTGAAGACATCCAAGAAGCTATCTTTAACGGGCCGACCTTCACTAGGTGCCGCTGCTGCAACATCTTGGTGATTGATGGCCTCAGTCGACGCCGAAGTGTCACGAAGCTCTGTACTCTGTTCGATCTCTGCTTTTTCTCGCTCCGCGTGACCGATACCTAGCTTATCCCACGCAGCTGAGGCTTCGGCTCGACGGCCCCGGATAGACAGCCACCGAGGGGAAGGGATAAGCCAAAGGAAGGAGGACACTGAAAAGATCATGGAGAGAGAGGCTAAAAGTATGAACGGGAGGCGCCATGAGAGCGAAGATTCCATGTTAGCGCTCGCGTAGCAAGTGAAGAACCCGACCATAAGGCCTAGGGAGATTAGCAGTTGCGGGCCTGTTGCAAGAGGCCCCCTTTGCCTAGGCGGCGATATTTCGCAGATGTATCTGCTCAGGTAATCAGCTGTTGTGTTTCCCGAAGTAAAGAGCGGCCAGGAGCGAGGACGGGCAGATTCCGGCTTACACTACCAGAGTACCCATGTACAATCCTTCACCGAGACCTTCGATGATCCTACCTACAATGAACATAGCGAGGCGAATAGCACCTGCTTGAATTGCTGCACCCAAGCCAAATATTGCCGTACCGATAGCGATGCCGATAGGTCGTCCCAGGACGTCAGCCAAGCGGCCTGCGAAGAAAGAAGAGATGGCGGCTGGGATCAGAATCGATGATACAGTCAAGCCATGAATTATGGCTGATAGTGGACCAAATTGCGAATTGAAGCTCTTCATCACTGTCACGGGACCAATGATGCCCGTGTCCATACTGGAAGCTCAAGTTAGCTGTTTCATCTCACGGAAGGTGAGTTGGGGAAAAGAGAGCCTAAAATACCCGAAAAGGAAGCCTCCGAAAGAGCAGAGAATTGCTGCCAGGATATACGGCTGGGGCAATTTGAATGACTTGGTTAGATGCATCTTCGTAGAGTGTTCGCGTTGATCAGGTTGTATCAAATGCTTGTGTGCCTTTGTCACGATATATCGTGACAAAGGTGAAGCAATTTGACGGGACTTGAGAAAGAGAGAACAGGATGCGCGGTTTGCATCACCCATCGTGGGGCATACATAGTGCTCTGTGACATCAAGGCTGCTTTGTCATGGTGTACTTTCTTCGGCCTTTCACAAGCTTAATGCCTGCTCAGGCTTGGCAGTATCCTAATCCATCAGACTCTTAACACTCTTGTCCTGGCTTTCGTTGATGATGGAAGTTGTTAATTCTATTCAGAGATTCGTTGATTGTTGATCTAGAGACTTCGAGGTCTCTACATATATCATTTTTAGAGAATATTTTTGATCAAGGCATGAAACAACTCACAAGATGCGCCTGGGAATATACTTCCTATCGGGTTATTTGTTAGTGCAACAGGGATCATCTGGGCAAAGAAACCCTGCCACACTAATAATTAATCCCCCGAGTACCTTAGTGTGATTGTCGAATCGAATCGGATACAAGCTTTTAACCTGGCCCAGGGTACCTCGTTGGGCCTCGTAGGGTTGGGCTAGGTTTATGTCGCGAACCCCAGGGTCGGGTTGCGTCGGGTTAATGCCAAGAACCCTGGACTGACCATTTACTCCTTCTCACCTAGTAATGCAATCTACCTGGTAATGCATCGCGCTAGCAGGGGTTCTGGGGTTAGATATTTAGGGTACGCAGAGAACATTACCACCATCAAAGAATTCTTATCAAATATGTCTTTCTATTATTAAAATAAGTCGAGAAAGATTCTAATCTTGTAGACAATCTCTGCATTGTTAATTTAAGAAATAAATCTAAAATAAATCTTTTAAAGTACTTAGAATAAGATCTAAATAGCACTTTAATTAAACTTTATCTATAAATAGATTAATTATTACTTCTCTCGCAAATTTTATACTAATTATTGTTTATATTGTTTAAATAACTATTCTACTAGTTATTAACAACTTCAAATTAATAAGATTATTAACTTTAAGTTGCAAATTAGCAATATAAACAAGCAACTAGATATTGTATATATAAATAACAATCTCTTTTATATCTAGATTACTCTTATAAATCAATATTATCTTCTTTATTGTCTTTAAAGTTATAAGATAATACGCAATTAATTTCTATTCTATTAAGACTTTGTTTAAAATAATAACAATAAGATTTGCATATACAACTTAATAGAGATTCTACAAATAATATTGTTGTAAAGTCTTTATTACTTGTTCTATTCGACTAACTTGTAATACAATAGAAGTTATTATCTCTTTATACTTAAAAATTTTCTCTATTGTTCTCCTTGTTGTTCTTTTCAACAATATTTTTCTCTATCTTTTTAACTTCGATATAGACAATAGTAAAGACAATAATAAAGACAACTATTGAAAGATATAGCAAACAAAGTAATAGATTATCTATTCTATAAAAGATAATATATATATAGAGAGTAGAAGTTGCAGATATATCTTAACTTTCTAACTAATCTTAATTAGATCTAGTCTATTAAGCTTTCTTAATAAAATTTAATTAATTAAAATTACGCGAATAGACGCTAATAGTTGTCTATCTAATACTATAGTTTCTTTACAACTTATTAGATATATTGTTGTTGCTCTTTTTAATACTTTTACTTGACAACGTCGTATCTAATAGATAACTATCTATTGATATTAGTTCTTACTATTTTCTGAATCTCTTAACTCAAGCTATTTAATAAAGATTTTGAACTTTTTCTTTAACAACAATTTTGTTAACTTGTCTACTATTATTTTGAGATTCGAAATATAGTTAACGCAAATCTAATTGCTTCTACAAAGATCTCGAATATAATAATAGACTATATTAATATATTTCGATCTATTATAAATATAAATATTCTTAACAAGCAATAGTATTGCTTAATTGTCTTCTATAATTTGCATAAATA